>Ga0164318_10007252_pt1 | contig 10739 bp, 11 predicted proteins | sample GuaBasSedimGuay9_FD_113734 | JGI IMG/M metagenome (GOLD analysis project Ga0164318, IMG submission 113734) | Subseafloor sediment microbial communities from Guaymas Basin, Gulf of California, Mexico - Guay9, Core 4571-4, 0-3 cm | ecosystem: Environmental > Aquatic > Marine > Hydrothermal vents...
AATCCTAAAAAAAATGAAATTTCTAATTTTCAGCTAATCATAAGAAATGCTGATGTATCAAAAAATCTAAAATTAAGTGGAAGTGATGATGCCACTCACTGGTATGTAATTAAAGACAAATACCGATTTCGTTCGATCTATAATGATGCTTCAACATCCGTTATAAAAATTATTGATTTCCCAAATAGCAACTATGAATACTATGAAATTCTCATTGATGATTGGCGTAATAACCCTTTACAAATCCAAAAAGCCGGGTATTTTGACACCTCAGTTGAAGAAGGTAAATATATCAAAACTACACAGTCTAAAATTGAACAAAAGGAGATAAAAGAGGAAAAACAAAGTTTAGTTCATGTTTATTTTCCTACAACACAGTTGATAAATAAAATTCAACTAAAAATTGAGGGACCTGATTTTTATTATCGTGAAGCAGAGGTTTTGATGAAAGATAGTAGTATTAATAAAAAAAAGAAGGTCGAGTACTTCTACAGAACGATTCATTCTTTCGTCATCAGCTCAAATAGTTTAAATAATATCTATTTTAATAATTTTAGAACCAGAGAGTTTTTTGTCAAAATCAAAAACCATGATGATCAGCCAATTAAGATATCACACATAAATAGTTGGCAATTAAAGCATTATCTTATTTCACAGCTTAGTAAAACCAAAAAATATTCTATTAAAACCGGAAATACTAAAATAACAGAACCGGTATATGACTTAAAATATTTTAAAAACGATATTCCTGAAAATATAAATACTATTTTAACAGAAAAAATAATAAATATTTCAAAAAAAGAAGAAAAAACACAAAAGGGACTTCAGCCTGATAAAATGATTGTATGGCTTATAATTGGCGGTATAGCAATTTTATTAATTTATTTCACAACAAAAATGATGAAAGATATGAAAGAAAAAAAAGAGTAATAATTTATTCGCCTAATAGTTTAAAATACTCAAACATAACATAATGGAATATCACAAAAGTAATCATTAGTTCTATTTGAAACTTTAAATTTAATTTCCATTCACATTAATTTTACTACTAATTTCTTAAATAAAATTTACAAATGAAAACAAGTATTATTTTAGCATTAAGTATTTTATTGGCAACAGGTGTTGCTGCTCAAGACAGATACAAAATTAAAAAAGCCCACATTGAATATATTACTGAAACCATGGGCATGTCAATTAAATCTACTTTAGATTTTGACGATTACGGAAAAAAACAGGCAGTTGTAACAGTTATAGATATGATGGGCTTTAAAAAGACAAATAAAATGTTAACAATCAATAATTACATGTATATTCTGGATATGGAGGCAAAATCAGGAGTAAAATCACCAACAGACAATCAGGAAGATATTAGTGCAATTGATTTTGCAAATATTCCACAAGAAATGAAAGATGAATATAAAATTGTAGATTTAGGAACAGAAACGGTTGCAGATAAAAAATGTCAGGTATTTTCAATGGAAAATGAAGGTGCTAAAAGCAAGTTGTGGGTTTGGAAAAATATTCCCTTAAAAAGTGAAGTAGAAAAAGACCAAATGACTGTAAGCATGGCAGCAAAAAAAATAGAAATAAATCCAGATTTTGATACTGATACATTCGAAGTACCTAAAGATTTTACAATTACAGATATGGATTAAAGAGTAATAAATAGTAAAGGTTTTGCTAGTTTGGCAAGAAGATTATTCTTTAATAATCAGATTATTAGAACATATTATCTGCAAATTTTCACTAGGCAGAGAACTTAATAATTGAGCAAATTTATTTTAAATTGTAACAAATTAGTTTTTAAGTTTGTGTATTTTTATAAAGATTATGTAAGTTTGCACCTTAGAATTTGTACCTTTTATGGATGAAAATTTAGACCAATTTGATGAAGAAGTAAAGGCTAGTTTGAGCAGATATAAAGATATGCTTAAAAATAAGAGTAGCTATTACTTTGATGTTTTTGAATTTGAGCACATTATTGATTTTTATTTGAATAAAAATGATGTCAGTAATGCGAACAATGCCATAAAGTATGCCCTTAATCAACATCCAAATGCTACCAGTTTGTTATTAAAACAGGCACAAGCATATATAAATAAAGGCTTTCCTGTAAAATCTTTAAAACTATTAAAGAAACTCGAAAAGATTGAATCATCGAATTATGCAATTTTTCAATTACAAGGTGCAGTTTATTGCTCTTTAGGAAGTGTAAATAAGGCTATTGAGGTATTTGACAGTGCCATTTCACTAGCATTTGAAAACAAAGAAGATTTATTGTTTAGCATTGGAATGACCTTCAAGCAAATAAGTCGTTTTGATATTGCTAATAAATATTTACTTAAGGCCTACGATCTTGATCACCAGAATATTGAAGTAATTTTTGAATTAGCACATAATTACGATAAGCTTGATGAGGATGAAATTAGTGAACGTTACTTCAAGGAATATATCAATATTGATCCATTTTCATTTATAGCCTGGTATAGCATAGGTCTGGTATATACAAAGATGGAAAAATATGACTTAGCTATCGCAGCTTTTGAGTATGTAATTGCTATTGATCCTGAGCATGTTTCAGCGTATTACCAGAGGGCAATTAGCTTGTATTACAATGAAAAAGTTAAAGAAAGTATTGATGCATTTAATGAATTTTTAGAATTAGAAAAAGATAATACTTTTGCAATATTTCATATTGGCGAAGCTTATGCCAAGCTAAAAAATACGAAAAAAGCAAGTGAATATTTTGCAAAGGCTATTGATATTGATGAACAATATGCTGATGCCTGGTACGGTCAGGCTTATCTTTTGTATGAAAACAAAAAATACACTGATTCACTACATTCAATAAAAAAAGCAATAAAGTACGATGCTGAGGATCCAGACTATTGGTTTATGTCCGCATTAATTTGTCATGAACTTGGCTTTGTTGAAGAAGCAGAAAAGGCATATAAGAAAACAATTGAACTTGATGATTCAGATCCAAAAATATGGGTAGAGTATTCAAAACTAAATTTTGGGCAATCTAAAATATACAAAACCATAAATATATTAAGTGAAGCCAATGATTTATTTGAAAATGATGAAGATATCAATTATCGTCTGGCAGCCTATTTAGCAATCATAAATAATACAAACTCCGCAATTTTTCATTTGAAACTTGCTCTGGATAAAGATGTAGATAAACTGGAAATTTTCAGGTCTATTTTCAAAAAAAAGCATGGAGAAATTGAAAAAGTAATAGAAAGCTATTTAGTAACAAAACAAGCTGATACCAAAAAAAATAATTAGTCTTTGTAACAAAAGATTTAAAAGCTCTACAAATAAAAATCAGATTCCCCCAATAATTTTCAATTTACTTTATATAATTATTTGATTAGTAATAAATTATTTATACTTTTGCAGCCTTAAAATATTAACTAAAAAGTATAAATATGAATCGTTACGAGACCGTTTTCATTGTTACTCCCGTTTTGTCTGATGCACAGATGAAGGAAGCGGTAGAAAAATTCAGAAAATTTCTGAAAGATTCAGGGGCCAATATGGTCCATGAAGAAGATTGGGGGCTAAGGAAACTTGCCTATCCAATTCAGCATAAATCTACTGGTTTTTACCACATGTTCGAGTATGAAGTAGCAGGTGATGTAATAAACAAATTAGAAATCCAAATCAGAAGAGATGAGCGTGTAATTCGCTTTCTTACTATGAAAATGGATAAATATGCTATTGAATATAGCGAGAAAAAACGCAAAATAAAAAAACAAGAAAAAAAGGAGGACAAATAAATGGCACAAAATCAATCAGAGATTAGGTATTTAACACCTCCATCAGTAGAGGTAAAAAGAAAAAAATATTGTAGGTTCAAAAAAAGCAAAATCAAGTATGTTGATTATAAAGACCCAATATTTCTTAAAAAGTTTCTAAATGAGCAGGGGAAAATTCTTCCCAGAAGAATTACAGGAACTTCGTTGAAGTTTCAACGTAAAGTTGCTCAATCTATTAAAAGGGCACGTCACATAGCTCTTTTACCTTATGTTACTGATTTAATGAAATAATCAAAAATTATTAAAATGGAAATTATTTTAAAACAATATATCGCTAATTTAGGTCATAAGGATGATATAGTTGGGGTAAAAAATGGTTACGGAAGAAATTTTTTAATACCTCAGGGCTTTGCAATTTTGGCAACAAAAGCAGCAAAGAAAGTTCATGCTGAAAATCTAAAGCAAAGAGCTCATAAAGAAGAAAAAATTAAAAATGAAGCTATTGCTCTTGCAGAAACAATAAAAAGTGTTGAAATTAAAATTGGTGCAAAAACCAGTTCAACAGGCAAAATTTTTGGTTCGGTTAATACAATTCAGATTGCAGATATTCTAAAATCTAAAGGAATTGAAGTTGACAGAAAGAAAATTTTAATTAAAGATTCTGTAAAAGAAATTGGAACCTATAAAGCAGTAATTAAACTGCACAGAGAAGTTGATGTTGAATTACCATTTGAGGTATTTTCGGAATAAACAATTATTCTTTGTAATTTTTAAAAAAGGTAATCTTAACGGATTACCTTTTTTTTTGTTAATACTTGTTGATAAATTATTATATCTGCTATCATATAATTTTAGTACATTTACTGCTTAATTTTTTTATATAGGAAAATATGAAGTTAGAATTACACTGGCAAATATTAATAGGCTTAGTACTTGGGGTTCTTTTTGGTATAATATTCCCAACAAGCTTTAAAATAACAGACGAAACAATTAGTAAGCTGAAAGAGAATCAGGTTCCGAACGAAGTAATAGAACATGTTGCTGTAAAAAAGAATAAGGTAGCTAAAACACAATCTGAATTTGTAAAAGATCTTAAAAAAGATATAGACGAAGAAGTATTTGACACCTACGGAAAATCAATTCTAAAAGAATCTAGATATAACCCTTACATTTATTATGTAGGATGGATGGGCGAATTATTTATGCGTGCATTAAAAATGATTATTGTTCCACTGATTTTAACATCAATTATATCAGGGGTTGCAAATATTGGAAATGCTGAAAATCTGGGTCGACTTGGTGCTAAAACAATGCTTTATTATCTTATAACAAGTACATTAGCAATACTAATAGGATTGTTTTTTGTAAACCTAATTAAACCAGGTGTGGGTATAGATATTGGCATAGGTGCAGCCACTGATAGCCTGGGAATGAAAAAAATGCCCTTTAGCGATACTCTTATGAACATTGTACCAACAAATATTTTTGAATCCTTCGCTAAAGGTCATATGCTTTCCATTATATTTTTCTCTATTTTATTTGGATTTTTTATTACACGTGTTGCTGATAAGCATAGATTATTTTTAAGCAACTTTTTTAATTCTTCATTTGAAGTAATGATGAAGCTAACCAATTTTATCATTAAATTTACACCAATAGGTATATTTGGGATTGTAGCTGTTGTGGTTGCTGAACAAACAGAGTTACTTCAACTAGCTAAAAGCATGGGAGCATATATGCTTACCGTAATGCTCGCATTAACATTTCATGCAGTTATTACATTGCCTCTTATACTAAAATTTGGATTTAAATCCAATCCATGGAATCACTTTCAAGCCATGAGGAGTGCCCTACTCACAGCATTCTCCACATCTTCATCTGGTGCTACACTTTCATTAACAATGAGTTGCGTTAAAGAAAACAGTGGGGTTTCAAATAAAATATCGAGTTTCACATTACCACTTGGGGCAACCATTAATATGGATGGAACAGCGCTATACGAGCTAATCGCTGTATTTTTTATTGCACAAGCATACGGTATAGAACTAAGTATGCTTGAAACGTTTATAGTAATAGCCACAGCACTTTTGGCATCAATTGGTGCAGCCGGTATTCCGATGGCTGGTTTAGTTATGATAACGATTATTCTAACCGCAGTTGGTCTTCCGCTTGAAGGAGTTGGACTAATTTTGACCGTTGACCGGATATTAGATATGTTTCGAACTTCTGTTAATGTATGGAGTGACAGTTGTGGTGCTGTAGTAATTGCAAAATCTGAAGGCGAATATCTGAAAGTATAAATCTTCAAATAACTTCTAAGCTGAATAATTCCCCGCTAAAGCGGGGCTATGTGCTTTTTCTTTGTTGGAATTGAGGCAAGCCTGTGCAAATCTAATGGAAGCCGAAGCAAACCTCTTGTTATCCTCTAACTAGCGGATTGCAAGAGGTTTACAACAAAGAGTCCGACAAAGAATAAATCACCTTTGGTAAATTTATCATTTTAAAATATTTTTGCTATTTTGGTTTAAATTGCAGATTGATAGACAATTAATAAAGCACCTAATAAATTTATGAACCGTTAGTTCATGCATAGCATAATTAATCAGGCTAAGCCCCCTATTATTACATCTCAGGATAACCATCTAAATTAAAGCTTATTAATAGGCTTATGGATATCAGTTTTATAATCTGTTAAAAAAGGTTAAATATTGTTTAATAAACTATAAAAGCTTTGCTATTGTTAAGCACATTAATAAATTTGCTATGCAAAAATTATAAATATTAGTTCTAAATAATAAAATATTATTAAATTACTATGAATCAGACAATTGATATTAGAGAATTAAATGAACGAATTCAAAAGGAAAGTGAAATTATTGACCTGATTACCATGGAAATGAATAAGGTAATTGTAGGCCAACAACATTTAATTGAGAGCCTGCTTATTGGCTTACTTTCTAAAGGACATATATTACTTGAAGGAGTTCCCGGACTTGCAAAAACACTTGCAATAAATACATTGGCTGATACAACTGATGCCGCATTTAGCAGAATACAGTTTACTCCGGATTTATTGCCTGCCGATTTACTTGGTACTTTAATTTACAGTCAAAAAAATGAAGAGTTTGTTATAAAAAAAGGACCAATATTTTCAAACTTTGTTTTAGCTGATGAGATAAACAGATCACCTGCAAAAGTACAAAGTGCACTACTTGAGGCTATGCAAGAAAGGCAAATAACTATTGGAACTGAAACATTTAAACTAGAAGAACCATTTTTAGTACTGGCAACTCAAAACCCAATTGAACAAGAAGGAACATATCCCCTACCCGAAGCCCAGGTAGACCGTTTTATGTTAAAGGTAATCATAAACTACCCAAAAATTGAAGAAGAGAAACTAATCATCCGTCAAAATTTGGCAAAATCTTTTCCAAAAGCAAGCAAAGTACTAACATCCGAAGATATTATCAAGGCTCGTGCAGTTGTAAGTGATGTTTATATGGATGAAAAAATTGAAAATTACATCCTAAGTATTGTTTTTGCAACAAGATATCCTGAGGAATACGGTCTTAAAAAGTTTAAAGGCTTAATCAGTTTTGGCGGATCACCAAGAGCAAGTATAAATCTTGCTTTAGCATCTAAAGCTTATGCATTTATAAAACGACGTGGCTACGTAATTCCTGAAGATGTACGAGCAATTTGTCATGATGTACTACGTCATCGTATTGGATTAACATACGAAGCAGAAGCAGAAAACATTACGCAGGAGGAAATTATTAGTGAGATTCTTAATACAATTGAAGTTCCGTAATTAGTGTCTCTTAAAAAACGCCAATAACTGTGTTATGCTTGTTCTTGACGATTTTAAAAAGACACTTAAAAAAAAAGCAGTTTTCTTAGTGACTTGCAAGGTTTTTAAAACCTGGTAAGTCTAAATAGTAGAAATTACAAACATATTTAGTTATACAGAGCAAAGACTAAAATATTGACTTTACATATGCATACTAAATATGATGAGCTAAATTTTCATTAAACAATAATCAATTAATCATGAGTAAATTAATATTTGAAATAAAAGGCGACGAAAGAAAATGGGATGTACTCCTAAATGATTTTCTGGGTGAAGAATTAAAAAAAGAATGTATTGTTGAAAGTGATGCTACAGTAAAAAAGCATTGGGCAAGGGTACATTTCTTAAATTATAAACCCAATAAAGAACTGGTCAATAAATTAGCTGAGAGTGAAAACATTATGTCAGCATATATCATTGATAATAAGAAAATTACTAAAAAAATTCGATAGCTCACAGTATCCAGTATTCAGTATGCATACTGAGAACTGAATACTGTTGACTAAACTTTTAAAGAATGGAAACCTCAGAGCTTTTAAAAAAAGTACGAAAAATTGAAATAAAAACACGTGGCTTAAGCAATCATATATTTGCCGGTGAGTATCATAGTGCTTTTAAAGGCCGGGGTATGGCTTTTAGTGAGGTTCGTGAATATCAATATGGCGATGATGTTCGTAATATTGATTGGAATGTTACGGCACGTTTTAGTCATCCTTATATTAAAATTTTCGAAGAGGAAAGAGAGTTAACGGTAATGCTGCTTATTGATTTAAGTGACTCAAAAGAATTTGGTACTCAAAAAATGCTAAAGCGTGAACTAATGACCGAATTATCGGCTGTTCTTTCTTTTTCAGCTATTCAGAATAATGATAAAATTGGGGTAATCTTTTTTAGTGATAAAATTGAAAAATATATTCCACCCAAAAAAGGAAGGAAGCATATACTAAGAATTATCAGGGAATTAATTGATTTAAGACCTGATAACCGTGGAACAGATATTTCGGAAGCCTTAAGATATTTGATAAATATTCAGAAAAAAAGAACTACTGCATTTATTATTTCCGATTTTATTGATGAAGGTTTTTCAGATGCACTGAAAATTGCAAGTTATAAACATGATATAATTGCACTTCAGCTTTGTGATATACGTGAAAATGAGTTACCCAATGTTGGTTTAATAAAATTACGTGATGCGGAAACCAACCGTAATATTTGGGTTGATACTTCGAATAGAAAAATCAGAGATCAATATAGAAATAGTTGGTTGGATGCTGAAAAAAAATTGACTGAGACTTTTAAAAAAGTAGGTGTTGACCATGCAAAAATTTGTACTGACAAAGATTATGTAAAACCATTATTGAAATTATTTAAAAATAGATGATAAAGATTTGGTCATTAAAAAATTTATAATTCAGAAAATGAATTACGAATATCGATTAACGAATAATGATTTTAGAAATTAATAAAGTATGAATAAATATGATTTAGAAGAACGGCTAATTGATTTTTCAGTTCTAATAATTGAAATTGTAAATGAAATGCCCAATTCAAAAGCAGGAAATCATTTATCAGGACAATTAGTCCGTTCTGGTACATCTGTTTCATTAAATTATGGAGAAGCACAAAGTGCAGAATCAAGAAAAGATTTTATTCATAAAATGAAAGTCATATTAAAAGAATTAAGAGAAACTTATGTTTGCCTAAAAATTATTCATCGTTGCAAATTATATAAAGTCGAAGAAAAAATAATTAAGGCAAAAAAAGAAAACAATGAATTGATTTCAATTTTCGTAAAAAGTATTGAAACTGCACGAAAAAATCAAAATAACAAATAATTCAATCAACGATAAATCAATAATCGTTAATCAGTGTTCGAAATTCGATATTCAAAAATGAAAAAGATTAGACGATAATAAAACCTATTTATATAATGCAAATTAAAGTATTAATACTAATTATATTATCAATTTTTATTGCAAAGCAAGCTAATGCACAGCAATTTAAAGCAGTAGCTAATCTTGATACTTTTCAAATTGAAATAGGTGATCAGGTTTATTTTAAGCTGATTGCTGTTCAACATGCAGACAGCTTTGTTGTATTTCCAAAGTTTAAAAAACAAATAATTGATGGAATTGATATTATTTCCATTTCGCAAATTGACACAATACAATCAGCCAATAAGGAACTTACTTTTACACAAAATATTTTAATTACATCCTTTGAGGATAGCTTATTCAATATTCCTCCTTTACCTTTTATTAGTGGTACTGATACGGTTTATTCAAATTCAATAAGTTTTGATGTACAAATGGTAAGCCTTGATTCAGCAGCAATTAGTAAAATTGATACAAATCAGGTTTTAAAAATATTTGATATTAAAAGTCCTATTGATACACCATGGACTTTTACTGAGTTTCTCAAAAATTACTATTTATATATCATTGGATTTGTAATAACTGCGATTCTTGTATTTTTAGTTTACTATTTTGTTAAACGATATAAAGAAAATAAGCCAATATTTAAAATTAGTAAACCCAAAGAACCAGCACATTTAATTGCCTTACGTGAGCTAAATCAACTAAAAGAAAATAAACTTTGGCAAAGCGGAAAAGAAAAAGCCTATTATTCTGAGCTAACTCATATTATACGTAAATATCTTGAAAACAGGTTTCACATAAGCGCATTAGATAGAACAAGTCACGAACTTTTAGAACTACTGAAGCACTCAAATACAATTGAAACAGAACAAATGAATGAATTAAGTCAAGTACTAAAAATGGCTGATTTAGCAAAATTTGCAAAGTTTAAACCACTAGCTAACGAAAATGATTTGAACTTAAAAAATGCTTTCAGTATTGTTGAAAACACAATGCTTGTTGTCAAAGATGATGACAGTAAAGAAGATAATCTTCAAGCAGAAAATAATATTAATGAAATTGTAAATTCAGAAAAAGAACGTAAGTAATGAGAAATATTGAATTTACAAACCCTGAATTTTTGTACGGATTAATTATTTTAATCCCAATGATTATCTGGTACATACTTAAAGATGAAAATAATTATACTTCTATTCAAATATCAAGTTTAAGGGCTTTTCCTGTAGCACCAAAAACATATAAATTTTA
>Ga0164318_10007253_pt1 | contig 10737 bp, 7 predicted proteins | sample GuaBasSedimGuay9_FD_113734 | JGI IMG/M metagenome (GOLD analysis project Ga0164318, IMG submission 113734) | Subseafloor sediment microbial communities from Guaymas Basin, Gulf of California, Mexico - Guay9, Core 4571-4, 0-3 cm | ecosystem: Environmental > Aquatic > Marine > Hydrothermal vents >...
ACCAAAACGGTTAAATGCAACCATGATCAAAAATGCCACACCAGCCAAAGCCAATGGCAACATGTGTATCTGTTCTGTATAAAAAAGTGCTATCACCATAACAGCACCCAAGTCATCCACAATGGCAAGTGCAACCAAAAAGGTCACCAATGCATGAGGCACTCTTTTACCTAAAAGTACCAAAGCAGAAATGGCAAAAGCAATGTCCGTAGCCATAGGAATACCCCAACCACTAGCACTCTCCATACCTGAGTTAATACTAACATAGATCAATGCAGGGATCAACATACCACCAATGGCAGCTAATATAGGCAAAATAGCCACCTTCATATTTGAAAGTTCCCCTACCAATATCTCTCTTTTTATCTCTAAACCGATAATAAAGAAAAAGATAGCCATCAAACCATCATTGATCCAATGATGGATCGTATGGGAAAGTTCCCATGATCCAACATTTAAATCTACTTTTGTATGAAAAAAATGTGCGTAATCTTCTGTCAGTGGAGAATTCGCAAGTATCAGTGCAAGTATGGTCATAAATATCAAAATTATACCTGTTGTTGTTTGGGCATGTAAGAAGTGTTCAAATGGTGTTGAGACTTTCTTAAAAGCTTTTTCCCATGGTGCGTATAGTTTCATGTCGTTTCTTTTCTATTAAATTTTAAAAAATATTATACAAGGCTATTATTAGAGGTTCTCTTAAAGAAGGTAAGAAAAAGAAAATTAATATCTGATTCTTTATCAAATTGTTTTTTTATCCTAAATTTTCATTCTCTCTTTTAAACCGACATTCACCCAGTGTTATGGTCTTTCCTTTTTGGATCTCAGCCAAGATGTACTTCAGCGTACCCTCTGCATCGGTCTCAGGCATCTCTTCCTCTATCATACGAAGTGCATCTTTTTGACTGGTTTTCAGCCATTTTTTTTCATAGGTATACTGGGTGTAGATATCCACTACTTCCAACCCAGTTCATCAAAGATAGGTTTCATCTCCATCCACCAGTTTTCAAATCTTATGGCTATATCATTAATAGCGTTATCTTCATTTCTCCACTCATTAAGCTTTTCCAGGATCAATGGCTTATTCTCATCTGAAACTTTATCTGACTTTTGTACATGGTTGATAACTTCTTCAATTTTCTTTTTCATAACAAACATCCTTTTCTCTTATTTTAGTTCAATAATTAAGGATTGTCAACAGTAATACCTGGATAATGCTTTATGAAGTGAGTGTCTTAACAGGTATCGGGTTTACCATGAGTCTCTTTGTAAATTCCCTTGCCTACAATGATACGCAAATTTATGATTATGCAGATAAATTGGCTACCTTGCTGGGTTCACTCTTCTCAGGTCTTTTAGGTTATCTTGTTTTACGGATGAGAACAGGGAAATAGTACTTAAACAGTACTTTGGTTCTATTCGCTCTCTTTACGGATAGTACCACTGAAATGGTCTATCTTAAATTTGGTTTGTGTCAACTGTTCGAAATAGAGTCTGGCTTTATGGAATTTATAGGCAGACTCACTCTTCCTAATACGAAAGAGGAGCTGAATCATATTTTTTCTATGATAATTTTTGTAGTGTTCTATTTTGATAGGATCACTATAGCGTTCTATTAAACCCTTATCACAATCACTGATCGCTTCACAGCGACGTATAATAAGAAATCTGTAGGCAGAAAGCTCATAATAGAAAAGATCACTTTCCTTAATCTTATCATAGGCTGAATATTTAATGATCTGTTTCAATGCATCCCTAGGTCGAAGAAATCCATGCCAAACCAATGTCGTATAAAATTTAACAACAAATCCAATATTCTTGATCTTGTCTGATTCAAGTAGCGTACTGAACTGCTCCTGTAGTGATACATTGATAAATTGTTCTCTAAAATGAGCTATATTTTTAGCTATATCTGCACTCTGTGGGGAATCACTTTCTTTATTAAATAGCTCCCATTCTCTTGCCTGGACATCGTAATGGTGAATGATCTTGATTACATTGGCACTATCTCTCTTAAGATATTTCAGATCATCTTCCCCAAGTCTGTTCAAGAGGGAGATCCCGGTTTTAAAAAAAGAGAGACCTTCTGTATAGCTCACTGCCGGAACATCATCATCCATAAAGGTCTCTTTTGCAGGATTCATCAAGCCCAGTCCATACTTTTGTCCCAGATAAAGATAGCGAAAAATAGCAACAATATTGATCAAAGATCCTCTGTGTGTTTCTGAATGAGTGGACAAGAAATCACTAATATCCCTGTAGCTTTTCAAAGCCTTTTTAACAAATTCATGGATATCTTCCGTATTAAAATATTCACCTTGATTTGCCAAACCGTAATAGATAAAAGCACTATGCATCTTAAAGATCATTTGTACACTGGGATCATTTTGTCTTGAAGCAAAATCATCAATATAACAGGCTTCTGCCTGCAATTGCTCTACATAGTCCTGTCGTGAGATCTCATGGCTTTTCAGATCATCCTCAAGATCTTCCACCTTTTTTACAGATGCTGCATGAATAGGGTATGTATTTGACCCCAGTTCATCCAACAGGTTTTTAATAGGAATATATCCTCCATGATGCAAAACTTCAAAACGTGCCTGCTCTGTATCAATCTGCAATCGTTCAAACTGCTCTTCTAGATTTTTCATGGCATCGGCAAGCATTTTCCACTGCACGGTTATTTTGCTGTTGCGTCCTGAGCCTTTTGCCTGGATATTATAATTGTTGGTATGCTCCATCGATGACCAGAGACTTTCAAAAGTGGTATGGAGCTGAATCTCGACATTGAAATAGTCTTTTAGTTTTCGAAGTACATCGATACTCTTGTCTTGAGGATCAAGCAGTGTAAAGACAGCATTAGGATCAACAGGGATAGTATCACTCTTTCCAGAAATCGTAGCATCAAAACGAGGATTGAAGAGTGTATGGTCACAATGGAGACCTCGATACCCACTTTTCTTCTCAACAGTATAGAATCCATATAAAAGATGGTCATCTGTCCGATTGTCGTATTCAAAGAAATTGTATAAAGTGCGGGCTACCCACTCTTTTTCATAAGGATAGGAACAGACGAACAGCATACCTATAAGATCATGAAGTACACCCCCTTTGAGAAAGATCTTCAAAGGCTCCTCAAGTACTTTTTCGTTACGAAGCCCCAGTTTGATCAGTTTTTTGATCACACTGTCTGTATATTTGTATCGGATCTTGATCGTATCGACTCCGGAATATTCTAAAATAGTGACCTCTTTATCAGCCGGAACCTGTTTCTCCAGTTCCTGAAAATATCCGATCAGGCTTTCAGTATAACGCGGAAGCACACCTTGAGGTTCGACCGTTCCCTTCCCTGCAATGACTTTCTCATCAATACCTACGAGTTTATAGTAAACCTCCATACATTGAAGAATACCCTCTTTAAAGTGAGGAAGCTTATCTTTTCCTATAGTAGATTCTGCACTTTGATCTTTAAGTGTCTGCTCTATCTGAGGAATCAATTGATCTAATGGCTTATATTCTGTTTTGGGTGAAAAGTGGTGAAGTCCAATATATGAATGCATATTTATCCTATTTTATAAATATCATCATTATACTCCAAATCAATAAGTTAATGGTTATTTCATCATCTATAAAAAATCTAACTTTTTAATAGAAACTTTTTAATAGATAAGACTTCTTTCTTGATCATATAATTTATCTGCCATAAAACAAAAAGCACCATTACGCTATAATCGCGGCAATATAACATCACGATGATTGGATAATTCATGAGCGAAACAGAAAAAAAAGCAGTATATAACCCAAAAGAAGTAGAAGATAAATACTACAAACTATGTGAAGAACGTGGTTACTTTGAGATAGATGGGAACAAAAGTATTCAAGAAGCAAATTCAGATGGTAAAATAAAAACATTCTCTATTATGATGCCTCCTCCAAATGTTACTGGAAGCTTACACATCGGTCATGCACTTACTTTTACACTGCAAGACATTATCACACGTTATAAGCGTATGGATGGGTTTAAAACACTCTGGCAACCAGGTACTGACCATGCGGGTATCGCTACGCAGAACATCGTAGAGAAGCAACTTTTGGCTGAAGGTACAACTAAAGAAGAACTAGGACGTGAAAAGTTTTTAGAGCGTGCTTGGCTTCAAAAAGAGACTTCAGGTGGGAACATAGTACATCAGATGAGAAAGCTGGGAGTTACTCCTGCGTGGAAGCGTGAACGATTTACCATGGATGAAGGGTTGAAAGAAGCAGTTAAAGAAGCGTTTGTTTCTCTCTATAATGAAGGTCATATTACACAAAACAACTATATGGTTAACTGGTGTACACATGACGGTGCCCTCTCTGATATCGAAGTGGAACACGAAGAGGTCAATGGTAAGTTTTATACGATGATCTATAAATTTGCTGATGGTTCTGGACAGCTTGAAGTAGCAACAACCAGACCAGAGACATACTTTGGAGATACTGCCATTATGGTACATCCTGATGATACACGTTATACAGACATCGTAGGGAAAGAAGTGTTTCTTCCTCTCACAGACAGAAAGATCAAAGTTATTACAGATGAACATGTAGATATGACATTTGGTACAGGTGTGGTTAAAGTAACGCCTGCACACGACCAAAATGACTATGCTGTAGGGAAAAAACATAACCTTGAGTTCATTAAAGTATTTGATGAAAAAGGTATCTTAAATGAGTACTGTGGAGAATTCGCAGGATTAGAGCGCCTAGAGGCACGTCCTGTTATCGTTAAAGCACTTGAAAATGCTGGGTATATCGTGAAAATAGAAGAGCATATACATCAAGTAGGTCACTGTTACAGATGTAAAAATATTGTTGAACCTTTTATCTCTACACAATGGTTTTTGAGTGAAAAAATAGCTGAAAATTCTATAAAAGAGACTAAAAAACACAACAACTTCCACCCTGCACACTGGATAAACTCCTACACCGCATGGATGGATGAACTTCGCCCATGGTGTATCTCTCGTCAACTCTGGTGGGGACATAGAATCCCGGTATTTACCTGTGATGACTGTGGTCATACATGGGCTGACAAAGCAGATGAGCCTGAAGGCTGTCCTAAGTGTGCGAGTAAGAAGCTTACACAAGACCCTGATGTACTTGATACTTGGTTCTCCTCTGCTCTGTGGGCGATGTCACCACTAGGCTGGGGCAATAACGGAAAACTTCCTGAACTGTACAATGACTCTGACATGGAAGACTTCTACCCTAACTCACTGCTCATTACCGGGTTTGACATCATGTTCTTCTGGGTTGCTCGTATGATGATGATGGGTGAGCATTTTACAGGTAAACTACCATTTAAAGACATTTATATGCATGCACTTGTACGTGATGAACATGGGGCTAAGATGTCTAAGTCAAAAGGGAACGTTATCGATCCACTTGATATGGTAGAAGAGCACTCTGCTGATATCATCAGATTTACATTGGCATATTTGGCAGTGCAAGGACGTGACATCAAGCTTGGGGCTAAGAATTTAGAGCAGTTTAGAAACTTTACCAACAAGCTTTACAATGCAACGAACTATCTACAACTCAACGTCCAGACTTTCCCTGAACTAAAAGACTTAGAAGTTAAAACACCACTTGGACGCTATATGCAGTCTAGGTTGGCTGAAGCTGTAGAGAAGATTCGTGCTTCTATTGAGTCATATAAATTTGATGAAAGTGCTAAAACACTCTATAACTTTGTTTGGAATGAATTTTGTGACTGGGGTATAGAGTACTCTAAAGCAGACAGAGAGAGCATCGTAGAGCTTGGGGCTATCTTTAAAGAAACGTTGAAAATGGTTTCTCCATTTATGCCGTTTATCTCTGATCACCTTTATCACAAACTTTCAGGTACTACACTTGAAGAGGGAGAGTCACTCATGGTAATGAACTTCCCTAAAGAGATCACTAGAGATGAAGAAGCAGAAAATATGTTCACTATTATTGAAGAGTCTATCACTGCACTAAGACGTGCAAAAGTCATCATAGACATGGGTAACTCCAAGATAGAAAAAGCCTACATCAAACTAGATAGTAATATAGATACTGATATGGCTCGTCCATTCATCCAAAAGTTAGCTAAAGTGGAAAAAATAGAGTTTGTAAATGCAAAAGTGGCAGACTCCATCACGGATGTTTCAGACAATTTAGAAGTGTACTTACCAACAGGCGAGATCGATATGACACCTATCATTAATAAGCTTACACGTCAAAAAGAGAAGCTGGAAAAAGAGATCATGAAACTAAACGGTATGTTGAACAATGAAAGATTTGTAGCCAATGCACCAGAAGCAGTTATTGCTGAAAATAAACAAGCACTTGAAGATGCAGAAAATAAGATGACTAAAGTAAGTACAGAACTTGAAGGGTTTCAATCATAATGATAGAAGAAGCATATAATGCCCTACTGGCAAAAGAATATAATAAAGCTTTCGAACTTTATACAAAGCTTGAGAAACAAAAAGAGCCAGTTAGTTACTACTATCTGGGTTTTTTATACTTTAGAGGTTTCGGTGTTGAAGCAAACACAAAAAAAGCCTTTGATTACTACTTGGAGGCAGCTACAAGGGAAGTACCTTTAGCACAGTTTGAAGCAGCATTGATGCTTGAAAATGGTGAAGGATGCGAACAGAACTTCTCAGAAGCAGCTTTCTGGTATGAAGAGGCAGCCAAGAGAGGAAATATTGATGCGTTCAACAATCTTGCAGCCATGTTTAAAGAGGGACGAGGGGTAGAGCAAGACTACAGGAAAGCCTATGTACTCTTCAAAAAAGCAGCTATAGCAGGAAATGCCTCTGCACAGTTTAATCTTGGAGCACTATATGATATGGGTCTGGGGTGCGAAGAAGACAAAGAAAAAGCCATAGAGTGGTGTAGAAAAGCCTCCTTCCAAGGACACCAAAAAGCCAAAGATATCATGATGCGTATGCAAAATGATGGTCAGATCGTTTTTTAGCTATTTAAAAACTTCTGTGTAAACACTTTTATTGGGATAGGTTTAGAAAAGTAATAGCCCTGATAACTAAGATCTTCATCCAACTCCAGAAGCAGTTCTTTTTGCTTTTCATCCTCTATCCCCTCTATAACGATGTTATAGTTAAATTGTCTTCCTATATCCAATATAGTTGAGACAAGAAGTAATTCTTGAGGTTTTCTTTCTATATCTTTTATAAATTCCCTATCTATTTTTAGTGTATTGAAAGAGAGTTTTTTAAGATATGAAAGAGATGAATAACCTATGCCAAAGTCATCGACAGCACACCTGACACCTTCTCTACGGAGTTTAGTGATAACATCTTGAGTACTTTCAAAGTTATCAATAAGTGACTGTTCTGTAATCTCTATCATAATATCTTTTGTTTCCAATCCATACTCTTCTAACTTCTTTAAAAACTCTACTGCAAAATGATTTTCAACCAGTTGCTGCGCATCTATATTTATAGAGACATATTGGAGGTTCCATAGTTTATCTTTTTTCCATTGAGAAATATGTTGACATACATTATCCACTATCCACCACGTTATTTTTGAAAGTAACCCAGCTTTAATAGCCAATGGAATAAATTCTTGAGGGAATAACAATCCTCGTGTTGGATGCTGCCATCGTATAAGTAATTCTGCAGAAAGTAATGTGTCATCTTTCATCTTGACTATAGGCTGAAAAAAGAGATGCAGTTGTTTTTGCTCTGTTACATAAGCCAGATCATGCTGTAGTCCAAAAAGCTTTTTTTGTTCTCTGTCTAGATCTTCATTATAGTATGAGATGTATCCAGTAGAATTTTTAGCTTGATACATTGTGATATCAGCAGAGCGGATGATCTCTTCAATATTTGTATAGTTGGGTTCAATAATAATAATACCTATACTCGAGCTAACATGAAGATAGAGGTCATTTATAATAAAAGGGTCTATAAAAATATCTTTTATCTGCTCTGCATAGTATTTGGCTTTACTTTTAGTCGTACTTTCTTCTTCTGAGACATAAGGTACAACAATGATGAATTCATCACCACCTAACCTGCTTATTTTACAATCATCCCCTAAAGAATAGACCAGGCGTTCTGCTACACGGATAAGGATATCATCTCCTACTGTATGCCCCAAAGAATCATTGATGCCTTTAAATTGATTTAGATCCAGATAGAAGAGAAGAGAATAATTGCTTGTATGCTTATCATCACTTACAAGAGCTTTCATGTAATCACCAAAGCCTCTTCTGTTAAGCAGATCAGTTAAAGGATCATGCTGTGCGAGAAATTTTAACTCATTAAGTGCACTGTATTCTTTCGTTTTATCTTCTATAAGCCCAATTCCTCCAACTACGACATGCTTTTGATCATAAAGAGGAGAACATCTGCCTTCGACCCAAAATTCAAGACCTTTCATAGACCGATAGGGACCAACATAGATTTGAATACCTTCTGTCAGAGCATTTCGTATCGAGTCTATAGGTCTCTTATCTGGGAGATCATTTAAATTTCTACCCATGATCTCCTCTTTTTTTAAGCCAAAAAGTGATAAAAATGATTGATTGCAGTCAGTGACATTCAGTTCATAATCATAAGAAAAAATTCCGATAGGTGCCTGTTCAAAAAAATTCTGTAAAGTCTTTTGTTTTTTATAAAGCATTTCCTTCTCTCTGGAGATCTCTTCTTTTTTTCTTTCCAGATCACTATTTTGCTTATATGAATTCAAAACAATAATTATTTGTGTTGCAAAATATAAGATAACCAATAATGCCAATAAAATATGCATCACTGTATCTATCCAAAGCAATATTGTTATCAAAGGTAATACAATGATACTAATGTAACCTATAGCTATACGAATATCCGGGATTAAAGCACTCATTGCGCCAGATGTTAACCCGATCAAAACAGCGATGATAAAGACTTGATGGACTTCATCTACATAAGGAATAGCAATAAAACTAAGTGAAGCAAAGAGAACTGCCGTTAAAAAAGCTAGAAACATAAATAAACTATGCCATGTTTGTAATGAATACTTTTCAGAATCTTTTTTAAAACTATATGCAAAATAAAGTCTAAAAAGTGAGACCAAGACAACTATAGTTTCCCATATAATAATTTTAATATCCAGGGGTGGATATAAAAAATATGTCAGGAGTGAAGAAAAAGCCACAAGAGCAGGAATACTTTTTTGAGACAGACCATACAAGTTTGAGACCATTAACTTATTTACAGTTTCAGAATGATACAACCTGGATAATATATTTAAATAATTCATATCTTAATTATACTTAAACCATATGAATGACTAGGCACACTTAGAAGGCACATCAATTAAAAATTTCTTTCTAAACTCTGGTTCCGGGATCGGAGGACTGAAAAGAAAGCCTTGATAACTGAGGGAATCGTCCATCTCTTTGATGAGTGCTTTTTCTGCTTCTTCTTCTATACCTTCTACAACAATATTGTAATTAAACTGTTTTCCAATCTCAATTATGGTTCGTATTAGCGTAATATTCTCTTCATTATTGAGCATGCCATGAATAAACTCTCTGTCTATTTTCAACACAGAAAATGAGAACTTTTTCAGATAAGAAAGAGAAGAGTAGCCTGTTCCAAAATCATCAATAGCACATTTTACACCATAACTTTTAAGCTCTTTAATGACCTCCTGTGTAAGTTCAAAATTATTGATCAATGATGTTTCTGTGATCTCAATTTTAATATCACCGGTCTCTACCTCATACTCTTTAAGTTTTGCAAGAAAAATAGGAACAAAATCATTTTTAAGCAACTGTTTTGCATTGATATTAATGGAAACATATTTGAGTTTCCATTCACCATTTTTTTTCCATTGCGAGATATGTAAACATACTTTCTCCAACACCCACCAGCCGATATCTGTGATCACACCTGCTTCAATGGCCAAAGGAATAAAGTCCATAGGTAAAATGAGCTCCCTTTCCGGATGTTGCCACCGTATGAGGGCTTCAGCCGCACGTAATGAATCATCTTTAATATTTACGATAGGCTGGAAAAAGAGTTCAAGTTGATCAGAACCGAGTGCAGAGATAAGATCATGTTGCAGATCAAATGTTTTTTTACGCTCCAGGTCCAATTGATTATTGTAAAAAGAGATATGTTCCTGTCCAAAGCTCTTTGCCTGATACATAGAGATATCTGCATGCCGTACGATCTCTTCGATATTAGTAGAATTTTGTTCAATTATGACAATACCTATACTCGTTCTAAGATGAAGTTGTATTCCTTCGATGACAAAAGGTTCTGCAAAAATTTCCTGTATCTTTAGTATATATTGGTCTGCTTTCTTTTTTGCTTTATCCCTCTCTTTTGAAACAAATGGAACTACGATAATAAACTCATCTCCTCCCAATCTGCTTAAATTAATATCTGGTTTCATTAATCGCTGCAAGCGTTTTGATATGGCTATCAAAAGCTTATCTCCATAGGTATGCCCCAAAGAGTCATTAACGTACTTAAATTGATTAAGATCCAGATAAAAAAGAAGGGAGAGATGGCTAGCATGTTTTTTCTTACGTATCATATTCCCCATGAATTTATCAAAACCTCTTCTATTGGAAAGAGAAGTCAAAGAATCATGTGATACAAGATACACCAACTCTTGTAGGGCTACGTGCTCTTTTGTTTTATCTTCAATAAGTCCCATACCCCCTATAACATTTCCTTCTTTATTGTAAATAGGAGAACATTTACC
>Ga0164318_10007254_pt1 | contig 10737 bp, 7 predicted proteins | sample GuaBasSedimGuay9_FD_113734 | JGI IMG/M metagenome (GOLD analysis project Ga0164318, IMG submission 113734) | Subseafloor sediment microbial communities from Guaymas Basin, Gulf of California, Mexico - Guay9, Core 4571-4, 0-3 cm | ecosystem: Environmental > Aquatic > Marine > Hydrothermal vents >...
AGGGTGGTTTGTTTTTCCCAGGCCGTCCAGGTGCTTGGTATAGTACCCCTGTTGGGAGGATGGGTGGCGGGAATTTGGCAGCTGGTTGTCCAGATAATCGGGCTTAAGGAGATTCACGAGACCAGTTACTTCCGTGTCATCACGGCCTTTCTGATCCCGGTCTTTGCCTTGATCCTGCTGATTTTCCTTATTGTCATACCCCTGGCTTTCCACTTTCTGGGCAATATTGGGGGCAAAATCCCATGGCAGTGGTGATCCTGTGTTTTTTCGCTGGTATCGTCCTGCTCTGCCTGGGCTCCGAGTGGATGGTGAGAGGGGCGGCGGGTCTGGCCCTGTCCTTCAGGATCAGGCCGGTCATCGTGGGACTTACCGTGGTAGCCTTCGGGACATCTGCCCCGGAGCTAATGGTGAGCCTCGTTGCCGCTGTCAAAGGCTCTAGCGGTGTGTCATTGGGAAACATCCTCGGGAGCAATGTGGCCAACCTGGGCCTGGTAATGGGACTCAGTGCCTTGATCAGGCCCTTATCGGTGGAGCCCAGCCTGCTTCAAAGAGAGATGCCTTTTATGCTCGCCGTGACACTGCTGTTTTGGATAATATGCATGGACTGCAGGATCGGCAGGTTCGACGGGATCCTATTGCTGAGTTGCTTGGCCGCATTCCTGCTCATGGGGTTTTTCACAGCAAGGGGAGCGGCCACTGACATACTGGAGGGAGCAGAACGTGGGCTTGGGATCCGCCTGTGGCGGGGTTTCCAGGTTGTGGCCGGGACCGCTGGCCTAGTAGTGGGAGCTAACTGGATGGTTCAATCCGCCATCCATATTGCCAAGGCCCTAGGCCTCAGCGAGGTCTTCATAGGACTTTCTATTGTGGCGGTAGGAACCTCTCTGCCGGAACTTGCCACCTCGGTAGTGGCTGGGATCAAGGGCCAGGCGGACATTTCCATAGGGAACGTTGTGGGGAGCAACATCTTTAACATATGCCTAGTGATAGGTATGGTCGGGGTGTTCAATCCAATGGACACCGACATCCGTCTCCACCGGTTTGAGTTTCCGGCCTTGGTGGTCATATCAGCCTTTCTCCTTCTGTTCTCGCGGACGGGCAGGCGATTGAACCGCTGGGAGGGGCTGTTCTTCTTCCTTGGATTCTGGGCCTTTGTCTGGGTCTCTTATGGGCTTTCCAGACCGGCCGGATAAAAAAAGCACTCATAAGCGCGAGTTGAAGAAAAGAAATCCATGGACTTAGATTACGAAGAAGTCTTGAATCCCGCCCAGCTTGAAGCGGTCATGACGCTGGAAGGGCCTGTGCTGGTGATAGCAGGGGCGGGCAGCGGGAAGACAAGAACTCTGGTTTACCGCGTTGCCCGGCTGGTGGAGGTAGGGGTTGATCCCGAGTCTATACTCCTCTTGACCTTTACCCGCAAGGCGGCGCAGGAGATGCTGGACAGGGCCGCGGCGCTGGCGGACCCCCGGTGCCGGTTGGTTTCAGGGGGGACGTTTCATTCTCTTGCCCATAGGGTCTTGAGGGCGCACGCTGAACTTTTGGGTTTTGAGAGGAATTTTACCATCCTGGACAGATCAGACATGGAGGAAATACTTCAATCTCTGGCCAAGGAATTGAAAAGCCCCAATGATCCCACAAGGATGCCCAAAAGGGGTACCCTGGCCAACATGCTGAGTAAGGCTGCCAACCTGGAACTGTCGGTCCAAGAATTGATCGCAAAGGAGTATCCCCAATTCATAGATTTCACGGCCATGGCGGTTACCCTGTCCAAGACCTATTCCGAGTACAAGAAGCAAAACCAGCTCATGGACTATGATGACCTCATCCTTAACCTGCGTATGCTCCTTGCGGCCAACGCGGAACTTAGGGAACAATTGGCAGGCCGCTACAGGTTTATCATGGTCGACGAGTATCAGGACACTAACAAGATACAGGCAGACATAGTGAAATGGCTGGGCAACAAGCACAGGAATGTAATGGTGGTGGGGGATGATTCCCAGTCCATTTACTCCTTTAGGGGGGCAAACTACAGGAACATGTTTGAATTTCCCGAACAGTTTCCAGGGACCCGAATAATAAAGCTGGAAGAAAACTACAGGTCCACTCAGCCCATCTTGACATTTACCAACGCCCTGATGGACAGGGCCGAGCAGAAATACACAAAATGCTTATTTACAAGGCGCAAGGGAGGAGGACTCCCAAGGCTTGTCAATACGAGGACCGAACCCGAACAGGCGCTTTTTGTTTGCAGGGAAATCAACACAAGGCTGAACCAGGGGAGGAGACCGTCAGAGATTGCTGTGCTTTTTCGTGCGGCCTACCACTCGTTTGAGCTGGAGCTGGAATTGGCCAGGCAAGGCCTTCGGTACATAAAGGTTGGGGGATTCAAGTTCATGGAGTCAGCACATATCAAGGATCTCCTAGCCCACTTTAGGGTGGTTCTCAATCCAGATGACCTGGTCAGCTGGGGCAGGATACTCAGGCTCGTGCACGGGATAGGCCAGGCAAAAAGCGAGAGCATCACCAAGTGGGTGAAAGAAAAGGGGCTTTCTCCTGGGATGATCGGTAAGTGGCCGGGGGCAGGTCGTGCTGAAAAGGGACTCCGTGCCCTGGCGGAGCTTCTTTCTATCCTGGAAGCGAAGGGGATTTCCCCAAGGGCTGCGGTGGAACGTGCCCTTGACTACTACAGGCCTATCCTTGCAGAGCGATATGATGATTACCCGAAAAGGGAAAGGGAATTGGAACAGCTGGTGATAATGGCCGGCAGGTACAAGGGCCTGAGGAGTTTTATAGATGATCTTGTCCTGGAGCCGCCTACTAGTGCCGCAGATATGGACCCAGAACAAAGGGGGGAGGCCATCACGCTTTCCACGGTTCATTCCGCCAAAGGGCTGGAATGGTCTGTGGTGTTTCTCATCTGGGTGATGGAAGGGCGCTTTCCTTCATCTCAGGCTTACAGCGACCCCCAGGCCCTCGAAGAAGAACGGAGACTTATGTATGTGGCGGCCACACGGGCAAAAGATGAGTTAATCCTTTGCTACCCAGGACAGGAGTCAGTTCCTTTTTGGCAAGCAGGTTGGAATAACGACGGCGGAGGGCTGTCGTGTTTCCTGAAGGACCTTCCGTTTAGTGTTGTGTCCCATGAAGTGTCCGGCCAGATGGATAGGGTGCGACCGGCACTTGACGTGGAAGTCGCTACCGAGAGGGCGGCCGCTGGATTTTCGCCGGGTGATAGGGTGCAACACCCAGCCTTTGGGGCGGGCGTGGTCTCCCGCATGGTGGGGGATGAGAAGGTGGAAGTGCTTTTTAGAAACGCGGGAAGAAAATTGCTCCATTTGGCCTATACCACCCTGGAAAAAAGATAGGCCTGAGGCTGAATCTTGCGGCCCGAAGGGGAGAAGCTCTTTTTGGAACGGGAGATTTTTCAAGGCTCATGAAAAGATTTGGAACTTACAAAGATGCCCTAAGGTATTTATACGGACTGCAGAAGTACGGAATAAAATTCGGGCTTTCAAAAACCGAAAACCTCATGGCTGCTGTGGGAAATCCGCACAGGGGCAAGGCTTACGTCCATATAGCCGGCACCAATGGCAAGGGTTCTGTTGCTGCGTTCCTTGCCTCTATATTAAAGGAGGCCGGTTACAAGGTGGGGCTTTACACTTCTCCGCACCTGGTGAGATTCACCGAGAGGTTCAAGATCAACGGCAGAGAAATATCTAGGCCCGAGGTGGTTGAGCTTGTAAATATTTTTCAGGAGGCCATCGACCAAAAGGAGCCCCCTACCTTTTTCGAGCTTACCACAGCGATGGCACTTCATTATTTCGCAGAGCAGCAAACCGACATTGCTGTCATGGAAGTTGGAATGGGAGGGAGGCTTGACGCAACAAATATCATAGAACCCAAGGTTACGATTATCTCCAATATTGCAATGGAACATCAATTCTTTTTGGGAAACACCCTGCTCGACATTGCAGGGGAGAAGGCGGGGATTATAAAGCAAGGTGTTCCGCTTGTTACGGGAGCAGGGTGCCGGAAGGTCGTGGAACTTTTCAGAAGAATCTGCCAGGAAAAGGCAGCGCCCATGATAAGGATCGGCGAGCAGGTCAGGTACCGCCACAGCCGCTCGGGGCTCAACTACTACGGGATGTGGCATAAATGGAGCGGCATGGAAATGGGCCTGAAAGGAGGATTTCAGGCACGCAACGCCACTCTTGCCCTTGCCGCGGCGGAGCTTCTTGCAGACTCAGGCTTTGCGGTACCAGAGCGGGCCTTTCGTGACGGGGTAAGGAATGCGTCTTGGCCCGGGAGGATGCAGTTGATTGGAGGTCAGCCATCAATTTTGCTCGATGGTGCACACAATCCCAGGGCTATGCGGACCTTGGCCGGGGCTGTGGAAGCAGAGTTCAGCTACAATCGCCTGATAGTGGTTATAGGTATAATGGAAGACAAGGATATAAAAAGCATTTTGAAGCAAATCGTACCAATGGCAGATCACGTAATATACACGAGGCCCGAGTATCCAAGGGCGGCGAAACCCGAAGGGCTTTTTGCACTCGGCAAGATCATGCACAGATCAGCCCAGGTGGTTGAAAGGCTAGACAATGCCATAGTAGAGGCCAGGGAGATGGCCGGACCCTCTGACCTGATCTTGATCTGTGGATCACTTTTCACCATAGGGGAGGCGTTGAGCTGCCTGGATCCGTTGAACTATCCTCCAGAAGGAATATAACCAATGACTAAGGTGGCCGCGGTCCGTGGGGCCAGATTTTGGATATTTTTACTTGGAATCTGCTGCGCTGGGCTTTTGCTCGCCGCAGTGTCCGATGAGACCTATGGCGCCAGCGGCATGGAGGAACTGAAATCCCCGGAGATCCCTTGGCGGATCAAGGCCAATAAGCTGATCTACAAGGAGAAAGAAGGCCTTTACATTGCCGAGGGGAACGTGGAGATCAAGAAGGGGGGGCAAATACTAAGGGCCCATAAGGCCATATACAATCGGAAAACAGGCATAGTTGAGATATGGGGAGACGTGAGATTTGAGAGCCAAGGCAACGTGATCGAGGGTGAAAAGGGAACTTTTTATCTAAAAGAGCAGACCGGTAGACTGGAACATGCCCGGATACTTATTCGAGACAATGCCCTCAGGATCTCAGGTAGGTCCATGGAAAAGGTTTCAGAGAATACCTACCGCGCCCAAGATTGCATCATAACCACCTGCGCAGGACAAAGGCCAGCATGGTCCATTACGGCCTCCGAGGTGAAGGTCACCATAGAAGGTTATGGTACGGCCAAGGATGCTGCTTTCAGGATAAAAAACGTGCCTGTGCTGTATCTGCCCTATTTCATATTTCCAGCCAAGACCAAGCGACAGAGCGGCCTGTTGACACCGAGGGCCGGGTATTCGGGCAGGAACGGCCTAGACATGGAAATACCTTTTTTCTGGGCCATTTCGGATCAGACTGATGCCACTTTTTATGAGAGGTATATGACCAATCGAGGTTTCATGCAAGGCCTAGAGTTCCGTTACGCGGCTTCCAGGGACTCGGGTGGTGCGATCCTGTTTGATATACTGTCTGACAGGAAGGAAAAGGACTTGGGGGATCCCGATGACGTGGAGTTAAGCCCTTTGCCCAGGACTAACGAGACCCGCTACTGGTTAAGGGGCAAGGGCGATCAAGGCCTCCCTCTGGGTATCCGTGTGCGAACCGACGTAGATTACGTCAGCGACCAGGATTATCTGAAGGAATTTACCAGGGGGCTTTCGGGCTACGAGGCTAGGCCCAATCTGGAGAAGGAATGGGGCAGGCCCATGGAGAGCATGTTTTCTCCATTCAGGAGTTCAAATCTTCTTGTCTCACGGCTCTGGGACGGGGCAATACTGCAGGCGGACTCCCATTATTACCAGGACCCGGGACATCCTTCCCCCAACGAGGTACCACAGCCACTGGCAGGGATACACTTTTTCAAATCCGTCTCTCCTATTCCCGGCCTTCCCATCAAGTACTTCCTTGAGTCCGATTACAGGAATATCTGGCGGGATCACGGGGAAAAGGGCAATGAGTTCAGCATAGGGCCTCGTGTTACAATGCCGCTGCGGCTGAATCGCTTCCTGGAAATCGAGCCGTCTGCGTCAGTGGATTACAATGGGCGTTGGATCAATACCGACAGTGGGGAAACGGATTATAGATGGGCGAGTGCTTATGGGGGTAACTTGAGGCTCTCTTCCAGGTTGAGCAGAAAATTTGAAGTTTCCATGGGACAGATCAAGAGGGTGCGGCACTCGATAGTTCCGTCGCTGGTGTATACCTACCACGAGCAGAGAAGCGATGAGGATCCTTCTTGGTTTGAACCATTGTCTGACACGGGAAAAATAAACAAGCTCACATTTTCCTTGGAAAACTATCTTGATGCTCGTTTTGAGAGTAAGTCAGGGAGGGTGACTTATAGGCAGTGGGCGCTTTTCAATATATCTCAGTCTTATAACATAGACGAGGCCAGGAAGTCTCTGGGGCCGGGTGAAAAGAGAAAACCTTTCGATCCCCTTGAGCTCAAGTTTATCATGAAACCATTTCACCTCCTAGATGTGTATTGGACATCCCAGTGGGATCACTATGACCACGATTTTTTGACCAATGATCTTTCAGTAAACCTCTGGATCCCGAGGACAGGGGGCAGAAAAGATCATTACAGAGTTGAGTACCAGACAGGGGAGGGAGAGAACAGGAACCTCGGTCTATTGGCGGATGTGGGTCTAATCTGGGGATTTTCCGCTGGGGGGTATTTGAGCAAGGACTTTTATGCCAACGAAGAAATATCTTCAAGCCTTTGGCTTAATTACTCGTCTCAATGCTGGGGGATGAAGGTCCAGGCCACAAGGGGAAATGGTGAAACTACTTTCATGGTGTCCTTTGAGCTGAGAGGCCTCGGTCAATTCCGGCCCTGGTAAAGATGCAAGGAGAAGGGTGCCTTCAGGAAACTTTGCTTTCTTTGTCCCTGGCCAGCCTTTCCAAGGCCAGTACAACAGCACAGCCAAACCCCATGAGGCAAAAAGCCCAAATGGCCCGCATGTCAAAGTGCTGGGGCAGGACATTCTTATATGCCTGGTAGGCAGCTGTATCTGCTGATCCCAGCACTCCGATGGCCTTTTTCCAGGGCCAAATTTTCCTGAGAGAACCTAACATGAATCCGGTTAGTATCGACACGGTGAAGTCATGATGTTGGGTAAACAGCCATCCCAGGAGCCGGGAGAATAAAACTATTCCTATGAGTGCGCCTGCTGCAACTGTGGCCAAGACTCCTATGTCACGGTTGTTAAGGGCCTGGAGTACATACTGGTATTTACCCAAAAGCACCAGGATAAAGGCCCCCGATATCCCCGGCAGTATCATGGCACAAATGGCCACGGCACCGCATAGGAACAGATACCACCACGCATTGGTCGTCTGGGCGGGCATGAGACCCACGAGTATGAACGCAGCTGTGCCTCCTAGGATCCCAGCAATCAGCAATGAAGGGGACCACCTCTGCACGCGTCGGCTCACGGTTATTACGGAGGCACCTATGAGTCCAAAGAAGAATGACCAAATCAGTACAGGCTCATTTTGCAAAAGCCAGGCAAGTACGCGGGCCAATGATAAGATGGCCACACCTATGCCTAAGAGGACTGCGAGTAGAAACTGCCATCTTATTCTTTTGAGGGCTTCCTTGAACCTAAACCTGAGGGCAAGCCGCAGGCATTCCAGGTCAACAGATTTTATGGAGTAGATCAATTCCTCGTAAATACCGAGAATGAAGGCCATAGTGCCGCCGGATACACCAGGTATAACGTCTGAGGCCCCCATGCAAATGCCTTTTAGCGCAAGGACAAGGTAATTTCCAAGGGACCGACCATGCTCATGTTGTTGAAATCCCATAAGATCCCTATATCAGGCTAGAACAGGATTAATGCAGCAGCCCCGGCCGCAAGGCAGTATGGAGCAAAGTATGCAAGACGCCCTTTTTTCACCATGGTCATAAGTACCTTCAAGCAAAGAAAGCCAACAACGGCAGATACGGCAAAGCCCACCACCAGAGTTGGAATGGCTACGGAGCCAATAGGTTGGTCATGGAGCTGGAGCAGCAGGGCACCCACAATGGCGGGTATGGCGATGAGGAAAGAAAACCGCCCGGCAAGCTGCCTGTCAAGGCCGCATAAGAGGCCACAGGCTATGGTAGCCCCGGAACGGGATATTCCGGGTACAATAGCCAGGCCCTGGGCCGTCCCCACGATCAGTGCCGTGACTAGGCCGATATCTCTTCTGGTGGTGTAGCGGGGAGGAATAAAGTAGGTCACCCCTATCACGATGCCTGTGACCATCAGCATGTAGCCCACAAATGTGACGGAGGCGAACAGATTTTCAAGTGGCTCCTTGAAAAATAGTCCGATGAGAGCGGTTGGAACACAGGCCGCTATTATCCACAGGATCAGTTTTTGCTCCCCATTTTTCTTGCCGCGGCCCTTTACCCGGGACCAGGGGATGAGTGCCGCCGGCGCCTCACGCACGAGCCTGAAAATATCGTCTTTGAAATATATGATTACAGCCAACAGCGTTCCGACATGAAGTGTCACATCCACAAGCAGCTGGGGTTCAGCAAATCCCAGTAGGTTCTGAAATATCACCAGGTGCCCGGAGCTACTAATGGGAAGAAATTCCGTAAGGCCCTGGATGAAACCCAGGAAAGCGGCATCAAGCGTGTTCATGGAAATATCCTTTGCCTGTTCGAGAAGTGGGAAAATGTGTCCATGATCATTAGCAGATGACAGATGCCCCTGGCAAGTGAATATTAGAGGTGATGCGAGCGCGCCTCTTGCAGAGTATAGGTCGGTGCCGGCAAGGAGAGCTGAAAAAGATCCCATCGGTCGCATTCCTTGACACCTCAGGTCCTATTCTCTATAAGGGTATAAAAAAGGAGAATTTTTTAGCCCCTCGATTGGGTGGATTTCAGTACGGAGCCACGGGTCCCAAGTGTGAGAGTGCTTGTTCCCTTTTTCAGGATCAAGGGCTAACCTGTTAATAACAAACCGGAGGCTTTATGATGAAAGTGAAGGTTGGTGTTTTGTCGGCCGGGGGCGATTGCCCGGGGATCAACAGTGCCATACACTGGTTGGTGTACTCCGCAATGGATAAGGATCTCGTCCCCAGGCGTGGAATGATGTTTGAGGTCCTGGGCATCAGAGATGGGTGGAAAGGCCTTATTGAGGTGCACCCGGAAAAAAAGAACAGCAGGAATGAGTGGATCATGCCCCTTAACCCAGATATCGTGCGCACGTGGGACAGGTACGGTGGCACAAGGCTGGGAACAACTCGCATAAACCCTTTTGATCCTAAGAATGACAAATCAGACCTTATTATAGAGAACTGCAAAAAACTCGGACTAGAGGCCCTCGTGGTGCTGGGCGGCTTTGATAACCTCGGTGTTGCGTACAAGCTTTACAGGAAAGGGTTAAGGACTGTTGGTATACCCAAGACCATAGACAAGGACATTTCAGAGACAGACTATACGCTGGGATTTGATTCCGCGGTAAATATAATCACTTCTGATATCGACAGGCTTAGGATTACAGCCGGCTCCCACAGTAGGATCTTTGTGGTGGAATGCATGGGCAGGAAGGCAGGATGGCTGGCCCTGGAGGCAGGGGAGGCGGCGGGTGTGCCCATTATCCTTATTCCAGAACACGATTTCCTTATTGATCGAGTCATAGAGCTGCTCCAAAGGAGGAAAAAGTCTGGGAAGCGATACAGCATCATCCTCATTTCAGAGGGGGCCAAACCCAGGGGCATGGAAGAGATCCACGAAAAGAGGGGTAGGGACGGATTTGGCCATTACTATTTAGGCGGAGTCGGTGGATTCCTGGCAGAGGAAATCGAAAAGAATTCCGACCTAGAGGTAAGGTACGTTGCGCTTCGGCACTTGCAGCGCGGAGGGGCTCCAACAGCCTATGATCGAAGGATGGGGAGAAAATTCGGTATTGCCGCCATCGACATGGTAGTAAATGAAGACTTCGGCAGGATGGTCAGCTTGAAGCACGGGGAGATAACCAGCGTGCCCCTCAAGAAGGCCCTGGACCACTTGAGCCTAATTGACGTGGAAAAGTATTACAACACAAAGGACTACAAGAGCATCGACCAGATACTCTAAGGAAGGATTTTATTCGGATTCAGGATACCAGCAGGATCAAATGCCTTCTTAATCCTGCGCATGAGAGCTAGACCAGCGGGCGGTATTTCCATCGGAAGATACCGCCTTTTTGTTATGCCCACACCGTGCTCTCCTGTGATCGTTCCGCCCAGTTCCAGCACCTTTTCAAATAGCCTGGTTACTATGCGATCCACCTTTTTCATCTCCTGAGGGTCATTTTTGTCGAGCATGATATTTACGTGCAGGTTACCGTCGCCGGCATGACCGAAGACCGGTATAGGCACCCCGTATTCGCGGGAGAGCTCTGAGAGGAATCGCACCATTTCCACCATCCTTGTCCTAGGAACCACCACGTCTTCGCTTACCTTGTGGGGCCTGAGCTTGTAAAGGGAGGGAGAGATATTTCTTCTGGCCTCCCACAAGGACTCGGCCTCGGTTGGTGAGCCTGCGGTAGCAAAGTCCAGGCACCCTTGCTCGGCACATATCTGTCTCACCTGTCCGGCGTAGTACTTCACCGATTCAGCGTTTCCATCCAGTTCAATCAGGAGCATGGCGCCC
>Ga0164318_10007255_pt1 | contig 10737 bp, 9 predicted proteins | sample GuaBasSedimGuay9_FD_113734 | JGI IMG/M metagenome (GOLD analysis project Ga0164318, IMG submission 113734) | Subseafloor sediment microbial communities from Guaymas Basin, Gulf of California, Mexico - Guay9, Core 4571-4, 0-3 cm | ecosystem: Environmental > Aquatic > Marine > Hydrothermal vents >...
CTGTTTATTCGAGCGCGGTGTCAAGCCACCGGAAATGAAAGCGGCGTCAAGCCGCCGCACTCCAAAGTTAGCCAACGGGTGTAACTTACAGACGGATGCCTGCCGAACCCAAAGCCTCCACGCAGCGGCAAAGCGTGTTCGTCCCAGCGTCTGCCTTGCCGTCAATCTGATTATTGGGGCCTGAGGGGTCTGACCCTTCAGTAATGTTGGGTCTTGGCCTTGCTCCCCGTGATTGGGCAGCCTTCTACACAGCGGCATATCACAGCCGGACAGGACAGTTTTAAGTTTATCATATTTTCACGTCCTCCAAATACCTACCTCACAAAACCTGATTATAAGTTCTATCAGTTTGCGCTTGGCGGGGCGGGCAAGCGGTTTGACGGGAACTTGTGAAAGAGAAAGGAGGGATTAGCGAAGAGGGACAGTATGCGAGGTTAGTTGATTTAGTTTGGGAGAAACGTGGTATTGAAAAGAAGGAGTATTCTATGTCAAGAAGCAAATGTATCGTTCTTGCAGTGGCGTTACTGATTGGGCAGACAGCAGTGCTTTCTGGTCTCTCGCTGGCTGCCGGAACTGAGACAAATGTCGTGGAGCAGTGGTTCAAGGATAGTGGCCTTGGATGGCTCAAGGGTCTGCATTTCAAGGCTGATTTCCGGCTTCGCTACCAGGGCGAATGGTGGGAATACACGGATTCTGACGACCGTGAACAGGACAATGACAGGCATAGGGGCAGAATCCGCGTCAGATTCGGCTTCACGAAAAGATACAAGGATGATGGTTTGACGGTTGGCTTTAGGCTTGCCTCGGGTTCCAGCGATGATCCGACTTCAACGAACCAGACATTGGAGGGCAACTTCAGTAAAAAACCAGTATGGATTGACCTTGCCTACGTCGAGTATTCGCCGCCTGTCTTGCCCGGAGTTACGCTGGCTGGTGGAAAGGTGAAGAATCCATTTGTTCATACGGACATCATCTGGGATTCAGACGTCAATATGGACGGTCTGTATCAGAGCTTCGAGCTGGAGAATGGCGCGTTTCGGCCCTTCATTACTTTGGGAGAGATGTTTCTGGATGAGAACAAGATGGACACGGACCATGATTCGGGCGTGCTCGCCGGTCAGGTTGGGATGAAGCTCAAGGTGGCTTTGTTTTCTGTCAACTTGGCGGCGACGTATTATGACTTCGACGAGTTTGAGCGGAATTACAGGGGTTCCCACGGGAATGCAGTTGGCGACGATGGTGTGCTTGCGGCAGGTGACTTTGACGTTTTTGACGTTGTGGCGCAGCTGGGCACAAAGGTAGCGGACATACCTATCAAGGTGGTCGTGGACTACGCGGTGAATACAGCCGAAGATGCCAGGGGCGAGTCGGAGTTTGAGGGCAAAGATACTGCGATGGCGGCCCATTTGAAGGTTGGCAAGTGCAAGAAGAAGCACGACTGGGAGGTCAACTATAAGTATGCCTACATCGAGGCAAACGCGGTGCCGGGTGACTTCTGTGATTCGGACTTTGGGCACGCCAACCGGAAAGGCCACAAGTTGAGCGTGGGCTACCAGCCATTCAAGAAAGCATCTTTGCACCTCACAGGATTTTGGACTCAACCCAACAACCTTCTCAAGGGTCAGGAGAGCCATGACCACTACACCATTCAGGCAGACCTGAAGGTCAAGTTCTGATCAAACGGATGTCCGACGCACCACTCGCCTGACTTGAAGCCGCATGATTGCTTTGTTAGGTTGATACAGTTATGAGCAAGAAGACCATCTTGGTCGTGGATGACGAGAGGGATATAGTCGAGCTCATTGACTATAACCTAACCCGGGCGGGCTATGCCGTCCTGCAAGCATTCGATGGTCAAGCGGCCCTTTCCAGAGCTAGGAGCGACCAGCCTGATCTGATCATTCTGGACCTGATGCTTCCCGGTATTGACGGCGTCGATGTCTGCAGGCAGCTCAAGGCCTCCGAGGCCACCGCCGGGATACCGATAATCATGCTGACCGCAAGGACAGAGGAGGCGGACATTGTGCTTGGGCTGGAGCTTGGGGCGGATGACTACGTTACAAAACCTTTTAGTCCCAGGGTTCTGGTCTCCCGGGTGAGAGCTGTTCTCCGTAGGAAGGAAGCAACGATGGACTCGCCTGGCAGGATACTCAAAGCCGGGGGGCTTTCTCTTGACACCGAGCGGTTCGAGGTCACGGCGGGTGGGAAGGTCTTGGAGCTGACGGTAACTGAGTTCAAGATACTCGAGTTTCTGATGCGCGGACGGGGTAGGGTGTACGACCGCTACAAAATCGTAGATGCTGTTCGCGGTGAGGACGTGATCGTGATAGACAGAACGGTTGACGTTCACATCGCTGCCCTTCGCAAGAAGCTCGGAGCTTACGGGTCATGTATAGAGACTGTGCGGGGCGTGGGATACAAGTTCAGGTATCGCTCGGGCGAAGATGAAACGTCTGGCTAGCACGCTCTACGTCTCATACGTGGCTGTCATCGTAATTTGTGTGAGCGCGGCAGCCATATATGCAGGGGTCTCGCTGAAAAAGAACTTCCTGAAAGAGCTCTCGTCCGACATGAGGGTCCGCGCGCAGCTAGTTCGCGAGAGGTTTCTCCTGATCCCAAACGAGGCGAGGGCAGAAGAATGCGATTCGCTCTGCAAGAAGTTGGGCAAGGCTGCCGCGGCTCGCATCACAATCATAGACCGCGGCGGCGTGGTTTGGGGAGATTCTTTTGCCGACCCCGCAAAGATGGACAATCACGGCTCTCGTCCCGAGGTTGTGAGTGCGCTTGAGACTGGTTTTGGCAGGAGCATCAGGTTTAGCAAGACGCTCAGAAAAATGATGCTCTACGTGGCGATACCGGTGCTTTCTACCGATAGGGCGATTGGGGTGGTGCGTGTTGCGGTTCCGGAGGACAAGGTAACCGGCCATTTGTACCGCATTTACACAGCGCTCGTTGTGGGTGCGGCGATTGCGGCAGCGCTAGCGCTGGTTGTAGGCGGCCTCATAGCTCGGGCAATAGTCAGACCTCTTGAGGAGCTGGGTAGAGCGGCCAGGAGATTTGGCAGAGGAGAATCGGACGTGAGAGTGGATGTCTCGAGCAATGATGAGATCGGGACATTGGCCAGAACATTCAACGAAATGGCTGCAAGGCTACAGGCGAACATTGATGCGCTGGCCGCTGAGCGTAACGAGCGTGATGCGATTCTGGCCAGCATGAAGGAGGGCCTTATCACTGTCCATGCAAGCGGCAAGGTGTTGCAGGTAAACGATGCGTTCAAGGAGATGCTGGGGGTCAAGGGAAAGACACTTGAAGGAAAGATGCTCGTGGAGACAGTTCGCAGCGCAGGACTTGCCGAGTTCATTAAGGATGCCCAGGCCGCGGCGGACCTGATGACGACCGAACTGGTTCTTCACGAGGCAGGGCGCCGGGTATTGAGCCTCCATGCGGTTCCTTTCACGGGAAGCGACGGCGCAAGGATAGGCACTCTCGTAGTTGTGCGCGATGTGACGAAAATGCGGGAACTTGAGGAGGTGAGGAGGAGCTTCGTCGCCAATGTATCGCACGAGCTGAAGACGCCGATAACCCTGATTAAGGGCTATGTCGAGACGCTACTTGATGGCGCCTTGCATGACACCAAGCGGTTGCCGGAGTTTCTCGCAACGGTCAAGGACCATGCAGACCGCATGAACTCAATAGTCGATGACCTCTTGCAACTTTCAGCCCTTGAAGCGAAACAGGATGTGGACAACACCGCATTGGTTGACATCGTGGCGGTTGCCGGGCACGTCTTGTCCAGTTTCACGGACGTTGCCTCGAAGAAGGGAATAGAGGTTCGCCTGGATACCAGAGAAGGCCCGGTCAACGTCAAGGCCAACGAGTCGCTGCTTGAGCACGCCATCGCAAACCTGGTGGATAACGCTGTGAAATACACAGGCAAGGGTGGGCACATCACGCTCGAGGTCCGGCGCAAAGGCGACAAAGTGGTTCTGAGCGTGATAGATGACGGTATTGGCATACACAAGCGCCATCAGAAACGCATCTTCGAGCGATTTTACCGCGTTGACAAGGCTCGGTCGAGGAAACTTGGCGGAACGGGCCTGGGCCTCTCGATCGTCAAGCACATCGTTACCTCACATGGCGGGACTGTCTCTGTGGAGAGCCAGCCCGGCAAGGGGTCCACGTTTACAATCAGTCTGCCAGCAGAATAAACACTCCAAATCTTTCGGCTTAGCGAAATCTTTGCGCAGGCGTTATGCGCCCTTCAACCACAGGTCTCATTGTGCTTTTGGAATTGAGCAGGCCCGATTGTGGGTCTGCACGTTTGGCAAGGCTAACTAAAAACTGAAAGGAGAGAGAGCTATGCGAGCCAAACGCAGAGTCTTCACTGGGTTCGGAACACTGGCAACATTGGTGGCGCTTGCGCTGTTGCTGATTGCGACCCAGCTCTGGCACCCGGCCTTCTGTCGGGAGGTCCAGCGGGTGGTCCTGAAGGGTTCTGACACAATCGTGAATCTGGCGAGTGCTTGGGCGGAGGAATACATGAAGCGGCATCCGGGTGCTTCCATTTCGGTGACCGGCGGAGGTTCAGGAACGGGAGTGGCTGCCATGTTGAATGGCACTTGCGACATCGCTAACTGCTCGAGGCGCTGGAAGCAATCGGAGAAGGACAGGGCCGCACGGCTGGGGATCACGCCTGTTGAGCATATCATTGCCTACGATGGCATTTCGGTGGTGGTCAACAAGCACAATCCGGTGAGCGAGCTGACGCTTTCGCAGATTCGGAAGATATTCAACGGCAGCTACACTAACTGGAGACAGGTCGGCGGTCCGAGCAAGAGGATAATCGTGCTGACGCGGGACACGTCTTCGGGCACGTATCTGTATTTCCAGAAGCACGTTTTGATGAAGGACGACTACACCGACAAAGCAAGGATGCTCCCGTCTAACGCTGCCATTGCCAATTCGGTGACGCAGGACCGCTGGGCTATTGGTTATGTCGGGCTGGGATATGCGCTCAGCTCTGACGTGAAGATGATAAAAGTGAAGAAGACTGATTCTGCACGTCCAATTGCGCCGTCAGCCGCTAGCGTGTCGAGCGGAGCATATCCCATTGCCAGGCCGCTTTTCATGTACACGAACGGCGAGCCAACTGGTGCAACGAGGGCCTTCCTTCGCTTCGTGAAGAGCCATGAGGGCCAGAAGATAGTTGAGAAGATGAAGTTCGTCCCCCTCAAGACAAAATGAAGATCAATACGCAAGGCGCAGACTGGTGGGTTCGACTGATCCTCCTGGTGTGCGCCTCGACCTCGGTGCTGTTAGTTGGAGCGATTTTAGTTTCGCTTGTGAGAGAGGGGCTTCCGGCCTTGTGGGAGGTTTCTCTCTCCTCCTTCCTGAGCACTGTTTGGCGTCCGATCTCGTTCGTTCAGGAACAGTTCGGGCTAGCTCCGCTCATTCTGTCTTCTCTGTTTGTTACGATGGTGGCCGGGCTGATCGCGGTGCCGCTGGGTCTGGGAGCAGCCGTGTATATCTCGCACGTGGCCCGTCCGGTGGAACGAGAGAGACTCAAGCCGAGCGTCGGGGTTCTCGCGGGGATACCGTCGGTGGTGCTTGGGTTCTTCGGGCTAATGGTAATGGCTCCCCTGGTCAAGAGGGTGTTCGGGCTTGAAAGCGGACTTTGCGCACTGACTGGCTCGCTTCTGCTGGCTTTTATGGCGCTGCCCACAATCATAACGATTGCGGAGGATGCGTTGAGAAGCGTGCCAAACAATTACATTGAAGCCTCATTGGCCCTCGGCGCCTCGCAGGCGCAGACAGTTTTCAGGACAATTGTCCCTGCGGCGCGCTCTGGCCTGGTCGCTGCCTCGTTGATGGGGATTGGCCGGGTCATAGGTGAGACGATGGCGGTTTTGATGGTGACCGGTAATGCGGTAAAGATGCCCGAATCGCTCTTTGAGCCCGTGAGAACAATGACGGCGACCATTGCGGCGGAAATGGGCGAAGTGGCCTTTGGAGGCGTCCACTATCATGTCTTGTTTCTCATAAGCCTCATCCTGCTCATCATCACAATAGCGATAAACTGGATTGCTCAATGGGCTCTCAGGAAGAGCCAACTCACGCAGTGAAAAGCAGTAAGAGCCGAGCGCTCAGGAACCCCTCTTTTCACGTTATGCGCGGCATAACTTACCTAGTTGTAGCCGCAGTGGGCTATGTAGTTCTCGACATAGTCGTGAAAGGGATAGGCTCAATATCCTGGAGCTTCTTGACCGAGTCACCCAAGCAAGGTGGTGTGGCTGGCGGGATACTCGCTCCAATGGTTGGGACAATATACCTCGTCGCTGGAGCAATGCTCGTGGCATTTCCCATTGGCGTCGGGGGCGCGATCTACCTTGCGGAATACGCGAAGAATAATAGGCTGGAAAGGGCGATCCGCGTCGGAATCATAACGTTGGCGGGCGTCCCATCTATCGTGTTCGGTCTGTTTGGCCTGGGCGTCTTCGTCGTGTTGTTTGGTTTTGGGACATCCCTCGCAGCCGGATGCCTCACCCTTGCCTCGATGATACTGCCGATCATCATGGTATCGACAGAAGAGGCGCTCAAAGCCGTCCCTCAATCGTTGCGTCAGGCAAGCCTCGCGCTCGGCGCCACTAAGTGGCAGACAATCTGGCATATTGTCCTGCCGCTCTCCTTTTCCGGGATTCTCACGGGCTCAATCCTGAGCATAGGCAGGGCGGCTGGAGAGACCGCGCCTCTTCTGTTCACCGCGGTCGCCTTTTTCCTTCCCAGGCTGCCGCACTCAATCTTTGATCAGGTGATGGCGCTGCCATATCACCTTTTCGTTATTGCAACACAGTATCCAGATGCCGAGACGGCCAAACCCATGCAATACGGAACAGCGTTTGTTCTGGTTGCGCTCGTACTAGGAGTGAATCTTGTCGCAGCTGTGCTCAGGAACCGTTCTAGAAAAAAACTCCGCTGGTGAAGTCGAATCTGAGCTAGCCCCACGGGGAGTGAAAATAAGAGCTCGAAACCTCGACTTCTTCTACGGTGACAGCCAAGTCCTCTTCTCCATATCGATGGATATCCCGCCCAGGAAAGTAACCGCTATCATCGGGCCGTCCGGATGTGGCAAATCCACGTTCCTGAGGACCCTCAATCGCATGAACGATGAGATCGAGGGCGCACGTGCTTCCGGCACGGTGCTCATCGATGGCGAGGATATTCTCGACCAGGATTGCGACGTGGTTGCGCTGAGGCGCAAGGTGGGGATGGTTTTCCAGAGATCGAATCCATTCCCAAAGTCGATCTACGACAATGTCGCCTATGGGCCCCGGGTTCATGGTGTCCGAGATAAAAGGAAGTTGAGAGACATCGTGGAGAAAAGCCTCAGAGGCGCTTGGCTGTGGAAAGAAGTGAGCGACAGACTGGGCGCCAGCGCATTTGACCTGTCCGGGGGGCAACAGCAGCGGCTCTGCATAGCCAGAGCGCTCGCCGTCGGCCCCGAGATACTCCTGATGGATGAGCCTGCCTCGGCGCTCGATCCGACTGCCACGTCGAGAATCGAGGACCTCATCAGGGACCTGAGAAAAGAATACACCATCGTGATTGTTACGCATAATATGCAGCAGGCGGCCAGGGTCTCGGATTACACCGCGTTTCTATACAAGGGCAAGCTGATCGAGTTTGGCCGGACTAGGAAATTGTTTACAAATCCAACTGACAAAATGACGAACGATTACATAACCGGCAGGTTCGGATAGGGAGGTGCAACATGACACTTAGGCTTCAACGAGAAATCGAGCGATTGAAATGCAGGCTGCTGGAGGTCGGCGCACTGGTCGAGCAGGCCATCAGATTCGCTGTCATCTCCATCGATGAGATGGATGCGGAAGCCGCTCACAAGGTGATTGAGGGGGATGCGGCCATAGATGAAATGGAGGTCCTGCTTGAGGAGGAGTGCCTGAAGATTCTGTCGCTACATCAGCCGGTTGCCCAAGACCTGCGCCTCATCGTTGCGGCAATGAAGATAAACAATGATCTGGAGAGGATGGGTGATTTGGCGGTCAATATCGCCGAGAGGGCTCTTTACCTGTCTAGCAAGAAGAGCATCGCGCCGCCTTTCAACCTTGCCTCTATGGGCGATTCAGTCCAAGCAATGGTCAAGAAAAGCCTCGATTCGCTCGTCAATGCTGACACAAAGCTAGCCGGCGAAGTGCTTCAGCACGATGATTCGATAGATAAGATGAATCGCGATAATTATGCGGTAGTGATAGCGGAAATGAAGAAGGACTCTCATAAGATCGCCAGATTCATGCACTACATCTCTGTATCCAGCCAGCTGGAACGCATAGCAGACCTGGCCACCAATATCGCCCAAGATGTCATCTATCTTGTCGAGGGAGACATCGTCCGCCACAAGGCAAAGGTTATGGCTGAGTTAGGCGGCGATTCTTGATGAGCTTGAGAGAGGATAGGTGAATTTTTGGCCAGACAAGAAGGTTGTTGGGTTGCGGCGGCTACCCGGCTCGGCGGCGATTTGCCCTTGACCGTCTCATGACCGCTGTTAGACTCAGCACGATAGTTTAGTGAGAACTCGCATCTTGGGGATTCGAAGTTATGTCCAAGCAGAATGGCCCGCGCGGCCTTATGCGCCTGTTTTATGTGGGCCGCATGGACGCCAACCTTGGGGTCTGTGGCTTTCTTGGCCTTGTCCTGACCGCAATCTTTTATTACTTGTTCCCGCTCCCGCTTCTTAGCCCAGACAACTATATCTATCAGCTCTTCGTGAAGCGGGGCTGGGTTCCATACGCAATAACAATCCTCTTCTTCTGGGGCGCATCGATCCTACTTGCCAAATACCTCGGTATGAGGATGGAGAGGGCATACTTGCTGGCGGACCCAGTTGCGAAGGTGCACAAGGGGCCTTTCAGCCCCGAATCGGCGAGGCAGATTGCATCGGACCTCACTGAACTGTGGGAGGCATCGCGAGCGACTGTCCTGCCGAACAGGCTCGTAAGGATGCTCGGCCAGTTTGCGTCAACCGGCGAGCCAGAATCGATGCAGGGTGTTCTCCGAGAGGAAAGCGAGATAGACGAGGCGGAGCTCTCGGCGTCTTACACGATGGTGAAGGTGTTTGCCTGGGCGATTCCGATACTCGGCTTCATTGGCACGGTCATCGGGATCGTGCAGGCCGTTGCCGGCTTCTCGAATTTCGTTGATGCCTCGGTGGCGGATATCTCGCAGATAAAGTCTGGTCTTGGGCTGGTAACAGGTGGGCTGTCGGTTGCGTTTGAGACCACCTTGTTGGCACTGGTGGTGAGCCTTATCCTGATGATACCGATGTCTGCGCTTCAGAAGTCCGAGGAGAACCTCCTGACTGCGTTTGACAGGTATTGCATCGACAGCACGATCACGAGGGCCGTCAAGCGGAGAATCGAGACGCCAACGCCTGAATCGGCGATATTGGCGAAGGTTTTGGAGGTCTCGATGAGAAACCAGCTCGACATCCTCGAGCGCTTCAAGGGCACGTTCATTTCATCACTCGCCGGTGAGTGTGAGAAGTTCTCAGCAACGGTCTCAAGCTTTACGCAGGAGCAGAAGAGGAGCCTGCTTGAATTCGCACGCCTGGCCGAATCGATGACCGGCCGGTTCGACGAGCTCAGGGCGTTGTCTAAAGAGGTTACCGAATCCGCGACTACCGCTGCATCTGCTGCCAGCAGGGAGATTACTGCTGCGCTCAGGGAGAACGTTGCTCATCTTGCCAAAGAGAGAAAAGCCGCTCAGGAGGAGATATCGGCACTGATCAAGGCGGTCAAGAAGACCGCGGCTGAGGGGGCGGTGTCAATGGAGTCGCTTAGGTCGGGACTCGAGGCCAAGGTGGATGCCTTCACAGCCGCCGTCGAGGAACAGACGAAAGCCACCGAAACGCTCAACGCTGCCAATAAAAACCTCGAATTGCTCGTAACCTCCAAAGAGGTTGTCAACGTTTTGGGAGCGATCAGGCAGCAGCTGGCCCAGCTGAAGCCTGCCGTTGAGAGGCTCTCTCGCCCACGCACTATCCGTCTGATTGACGAGCAGGCCGAGCAGTAACACTCGGCCGCCCGCTGGCGATTCTGTTCTGCCCAACTAGAGTGAGTTTGCCTGGCACGTCAAAAGGGGCCACCCAGCTGCCTCAATATTCAAGGTTGATGGTGCGGGAGATGCTGAAGCTCGCACGGTTTCGACCTTCCAAGAGAAGAATCAGTTGGACAGGGAGTGGTTTACGGGCTTTTTCCGTTAGGTGATTATGGAGTGCGGCGGCTTGACACCGCACTTCAACGGATCGATGCCATTGAGCTACACGAGCCGATTTCGACAGAGAGAACGATAGTAGCCTATGTCGCGCCAAGCCGCGACGGCCCAAAGCGGGGTCAAGCCGCCGCAGTCCGAGAAGTTTCCCCATTCTGTTCCGAGGCCCGAGCTCAGGGCGGGATTGTGGTCTGTTTAGGCTTCGGGCTACCGCCCAATCCCCGACAGGGGATTAACGTGAGTAGCCGCAGGTGAAACCTGCGGAAAGGTTTGCGCGAAACATCCTGAAAAGCGACCCCAAAGGGGTCGAACGATACGATTGGTCTGTCCATTTGTTCGACCCCTTTCGGGTCGGAAAGATGGATTTAGATGCGTCTGTGACCCCGCGTTGCACACGGGGCTACTCATATTCAGCCCCGTTGGGGCTGCCTGTCCTGAACCTGGCGATTCCAC
>Ga0164318_10007256_pt1 | contig 10736 bp, 6 predicted proteins | sample GuaBasSedimGuay9_FD_113734 | JGI IMG/M metagenome (GOLD analysis project Ga0164318, IMG submission 113734) | Subseafloor sediment microbial communities from Guaymas Basin, Gulf of California, Mexico - Guay9, Core 4571-4, 0-3 cm | ecosystem: Environmental > Aquatic > Marine > Hydrothermal vents >...
CACTTTATTAGCTGTTAAATGAGCAATCTTTGCATTGGGACAAATCTCTGCAGTCCAATCACTAATCTCGCCTTGCCGCCTGATAGTTTCTAACTCTTGTAGAGAAAGGGCAGATAATGATTCTCCATGGCGACCATAATAATGGCCTTTCCAGGAAGTTGGTATTCCTGCCGGTGCTCGTGGTATCTGAAACATCAAGACCCTGCCCTCAGGGAAAAGTACTTCGTATATCTCCTGAAATGTAATACCGTTGGTTTGTCTGGCAATTTCATTCTTTAACCTTTCCAGACCTTCTCTTTCAGGACGAAATTGTGTCCCGACTATCTTTCGTGGCTTTTTATCTGCTACACCAAAGATTAACCAGGCATAATGTTTTCTCTTAAGATTTGCCTCATTACTCAGTGCAGAAAAATATTTCCCCAGCTTGCCAAGATCAAAGTTAGTTTTTGCTTCTTTGAACTCCAGCCATTCTATTTCTGAAGGCATCTGTCTATATTCTGCTAACTTTTCTTTTAACTGTTCTTGAGAATACATACCTCTCCCTGAAGCACTACATCAATGACTACTGGTCAACATCAGCACTGAATACTATAACATGATCAAATGTAGTGGTTTTTCCAATATGTTCTTTATTCTGAATATTTGGCCCCCCCGGCCAAGCCGTGGGGGGGCCCCAATATATATATTGTATATATATATTATATCTGTGGCAGAGTTCTTTTTTTAAAAATCGGCGCTATTCAGCTTCCACAAATCAATACAGGGTGTTTTGGCAAAAGTCAAAAAATTGAGCGTGAGGTTATAAACTACCGGAATACCATGAGCGTGAGGTTATAAACTACCGAAATACCATGAGCGTGAGGTTATAAAACCTAAAAATTCATCATTAAATTTGTTATCTAAAAACTACAAAAAACGTCATATTTTGTGAGTGTGAGGTTATAAAATATACAAAAAACGCCATATTTCATGAGCGTGAGGTTATAAAATGTACAAAAAACGCCATATTTCATGAGCGTGAGGTTATAAAATCCAGGAACCGATCATTTTATAACCTTAATTAAAATATTATCTTTTTCCTGAACGGTAATTTTTTCTTGTAGCTAATTCGTCTTTTGATGGAATAATATCCAGTTCAAGCCATCGTTCAACAAGTGGAATTAATTCACGGGATATTGGTTTCCCTTTTACTTTTCCATGGGCATCAGGTTCCGTTCCTGCCTCCCAATGTGAAATCTTTACTTGTGAAACACCAAAATATTTACCAACAACAGCTTGAGATAGTTTTAATTCTTTCCGTTTTTTATATAATCGAATCCAGAGGGCTTCTGCCAGTGATACCTTATTTTCTCTCTGTAACCCTTCCCTTATTGTATTTTGTGCGCGTCTGGCGGCCTGTGGATCTTCTGTAACTTTCCAGGCAGCTGGTGTTTCTCCCTTAAGTGCTCGTTCTTTCTGAGTCTTTTCCCATTTTTCCCGTCTCAGATTCAACCAACCTTTAGGTAAAAAAAGAAACCATCGTGTTTTTCTTAATATAGGAACAGGCAAATGAATAGCATCATTAATACGAATCCAGTGTCCTTCACAGTAAATAGTAACAAGTCCTTCAAGGTAATCTTCAATTACTAGTTTAATGTCCTCTATTGCCTTTTGTACGGTTTTTTCCCTTGTTGCGACAGCTCGGCCACCTGCAAGGTCATATCCCATCTCAGACAGCAAGTTTGGCGTTCTTGTTTCATTCTGTCGACCAATAAGTTTCCATCCGCTTTCAGGATATCTTTTCATCCTTCCTAAAGCCCCTTCAAATTCCTTACCTTTCGGAAGTAAAGGACAGAAAGAATTATCATAAATGCGATGTTCCAGTTCTTCAAAACCACGGGCTGTTAATCTGAAAGTTTCTCTTTTTGATGGATTTCCAAGAATCATTGAAACTGGATGCTTTCTTCTTGTAATTTGCGTTGTAAGAAAAGTTGCAAGGTTTCTTTGTGTTTCCGTCAGGCCAGCTGCTGAAGAATAAAATGCATCTCCTGCATCCGCCAGTGTCTGATAAATTACTGATTGCTCAAAGTCTTCATTAGGTACATGTTTGGTAAAATCCAGTCTGAATACTTCACGATTTTCCAATCTTATCTTTTGTGATTCAAATATTTGAAAAAATCGGAAAAATTTAGGATTTAGATTTAAAAGAAATGTTCCCTGACCACTGGCACCAGGGCCAGCGCCAAAATATTCATAATGATTAAGATAACTTCCATAGGCTTCATACTTTGGCGTGAGATCAAAAGATTTAACCCGAAGTTTGAAATTAGCAAGAGCATAAAGAGCTCCTCTTATTCTTCCAAGCCAGTTTGGATCATTTCCAATATTCAACAAAACTTTAAAAGCTTCAGCAGGAATACTGAATTCATTTGTTTTGTTTACTGCAAGACAATTCATTAAAGCCTGCATCATAAGATGACTGTCTTCTAAAAGTTTATGACGGGCTACAATTTTCTGAGTTATTTCAGGAAACAAGCTACTTTGAAACTTTTCCGCTTCTTCTCGGGCCTTTCGTCTTCCCTCTTCTGTGAGAATAGAAGTAAGACCATAGAGGGAAAAACCGATTTCAAGATAACCATCACGAATTTGAAAGACCTTCGTTAAGAATTCTTCACCACTGGAAGGATCCCGGAAACGATACCCTTGTTTTGTCATTCCTTCACGAATTTTGAGAAGTTTTTCAGCCTTGGATCTTAAAGCTGGTCGTCCACCACGATAGCGTTTAAGACTTGTGGTAAATGCTTCATTCCCCTCCTCGGCCTGGAGTCTTCTTATTTCATCGTCGGTTAATTCTTCCCAGGACTTCTTTGGCCATTTTTTAGGGAGCCTTACTTTGTGAAGATGGGTGGTTAGATCCATTGCAAACTGATCTATTTTTACATCTCTCTGGAAGGCCAGGAGAAAAGGAAGTGCCGGTGGCGCTTCTGGAGCAATAATTGATTCAGGGCTACCTGTAATAATGGATGCATCGACTTCATTGTCTTCTGTCTCTTCAGCATCAAACAAGCTTCTTTCTTTAATTTCTGTTTCACTGAAAAGTTCCTGACCTTCATAAGCTGTTTTAAGCAATTGTTTACAGGTAACTTTGAATTGATTTAGAAACTCGATCCAGAATTCTTCCTGCTGATTTTTAGTCCACTCCCCTACCCTTTTTGAGGTGTCTGAATCGGGGAAAACAAGGCTTACTCCTACGGAACCAAAAATTGAATTAGTACAGGTATCGAAGATAAGGGGATGAAAAAGCATAAAGAGGGTTCCAGTTTCTTCTTCATCTACCTTACCTGGGGAATGTACTGTTGCATTTGGCAGGGCAGAGCAAAGAAAATCTGAAATTACCGGTTTTTTATTCTTAATCTTGAATGTTGTAGACAATGCCGGTGTTTCTTCTTCTGATTCTCGTCGGGATAATGACAAGTCCTGTTTGGATAGTGGTATAAGCCCTCGGTCTGTACGAAGTGAAGCAATTCCCTCTGCTAATGCAAACAAGGGAAACAGTGATTCATTTCGTTCAAAAGCTGTAATGATATCCTCACAGTTTTCATACTGACTGTCCCAACTCCAGGTGGCTGAAAAATTGAGCTCTGCGTGGGGATAATGCCAGGAAATTCCATCAGCTTCTTTCTTAACTGTATCTTTAAAATCCCGAAGAACAGCCTCCAGAAATCCAGCCATAAGATAAAGAATTTCCTGTCGTTTTAATCGAATATTATGAGCAAAGAATGTTACTTCTTTTTCGATTGTTAGAAACTCCTGGTCTTTTAGCAGACTCTTCAATTCCTTATGCATCAGGCTACCTCCTTTATTTTGCCTTTAATCTGAATCTGATTCCTATTTTGACGGTCTTCCACCAGTATGATCTCGTGGGCGTTCAGGAAATGAATTCCCCTTTGTGTGCTTTTTCTGCAGTCGCGTCAGTTTCTCCTGTAGTCCTTGTTCAACAAGAAGTGAAAGAGAAAGGTATTCTGGAGGGCCAGCAAGATGCATCGCAGCATTTCTCAGGCCTTCAACAAGATGTTCTGGTAGATGATATGTTGTTCTTACTTTCTTCACTCGGCCTGTTTTCTTTGCTTTTCCAGGCTTCAGCTCTTGTTTTGTTGCCAGTTTTGGTTTTGCTTTTTGTCTTTTCGGTGCCTTGGGGGGCTCCTCATTTTTCTTTACGGTAACTGGTGGTCCTGACATCAATGCATCCAGAGGGTTAATTCCAAGACCTGGTCGATTCTTCTTTTTTACTGGCATTGTTATTTACCCTTCTTATGGCGAGCTAAAAACTCTTTGGCTACGGTACGATAATCTACGGCTCCTGGGCTCTTTGGTGCATAAACCGTTATCGGTTGAGCATATGATGGTGCTTCCCTGAGACGTACTGTTTCACGAATGGAAGTTTTAAACACTTTTTTGCCAAAGAAACCTTTGACCTTTTCTATAATATCTCTGGATATGTTGTTTCTTGTATCTGTCCGGCAAGTAAGAACATGTTTAATCTCTATATCTGGATTCAGTAGTTCTTTAACTCTGTCTACTGTTTGAACTAGGCTGGCCAATCCTGCAAGAGCCATAGCCGATGCTTCTACTGGTACAAGTATTTCATCTGCCGCAACAAATGCAGAGACACAGAGAAGGTTAAATGATGGTGGACAATCTAAAAATACATAATCCCATTTATCTTTTGGGAGTTTGGATATGGCTTTCTTAAAGACCATTTCAGCTCCTACTTGTCCTGCCGTTGCCTTTTCAATTCCTGTGAGCCAGGCATTTGAGGGAATAATGTCTACGTTTAATACGTTTGTTTGGTTTACCTGGTCATAAAGGTTTACCTCATTTGAGAAAACCTCTAAAAGACCTTTATCTTCACAGCGTACTCCCAGCCAATCTGAGGCTGAAGCCTGAGGATCCATATCTATTACAAGTATTCGTTGTTTCTTTTCACCGAGAGCGGCAGCAAGGTTTACGGACGTTGTTGTTTTTCCGCTCCCGCCTTTTTGATTAGCAATAGCTATAACTTTCACTCTTCGACTCCTTCCTCAAAAGATGCCTGACGATACCAGAAGGTAAGAGGAATCTTCTTCTTGGTAACTCCATCACGGCCCTTTGCAATATTTAGCCAGTGAAAACATCGCCCTTCCTTATCGAGGAGGTCGAGTTTTTCCTGGAAAGCTTCTGTATTTGTAATTTTTCCATTTGAATTTGTTAAATTCCATACTCCTGCAATTTCTGTCTCTGTCCAGGGTTGGAATAAAAAGACAATGTCCGGGGTATAAGAGCCTCTGGCAGAACCCATAATGTCAGATAAGGCCCCTCCCCATTTTTCTCCCATTTGACCAGATGGTTTTCTTGCTTCAGAGATAACCATTACAGCTTCGTCTCCGAGTCTGTTCTTTAGGGTTTTCATCTGCCCAATTCTCAATTTATCCTGTTCTATTTCATTTGCGCCAGCTCCGGAAATTGGCCAGACCTGAAGATAATCTACGAGAACAAAGACACGGCTTGTATTAGTAGATGCTTTTAATGCCTCTACTTCTGCAATTATGTTATCTACCGTTGGGTTTGGAAAGTTAGTTTCATCGAGAACCCTGATTCGTTTACCAAGGCTATTGAATTTCTCCCTGGCTTCTTTAAGCTTTGCGAATTCTTCAATTGTGTATGAAACCCCCTCCCCTTTTTCTGAGCCAAAGGTAAGAGTTTTCCAGTCCATTTCTGCCCAACGACCCATCATTCTTGCATAGATATCTATACGAGGCATTTCAAGGGATAGGAAGAGAAAGCAAGTATCTGAATTATGTTCAACTACATCCATTCCAATTTGAACTGCAAGAGCTGTTTTCCCAACATTTGGAGGTGCAGCAAGGAGCATTAACCCACGAAGACCACTTGTAGCCTCATCCAGTTCTCTGATTGTTCTCTGTGGCAGTCCAATAAATTCTTTGCCACGCCATTTTTCAAGACGTTCATCAAGGAGCGGTAATTCTTCATCAAGAGAACGAACTGGTTCAAGGTTAAAATTCCGTGATACCTCTTTCAATCTCTGAAGTTCTTCGTTGATATATCCCTTAGCCTGGGTAACATCTTTTGCTATGAGTTCATCAGCTGTCTTTATAAGGTTCTTGTATCCTTTTTGTTCTTCTTCACGAATTCTCTCTATATGTCTCTGGTTTCGTAATGCCTGAAGATGGTCATCAATATCTGTTATCTCTGTATCTTCTTTTATTATTGAGAGAAAGTATTTCTGAAGTGCAGACTCATTAACCATTGATGTTTCCTGCTCGTAGAACTTTAGTGATTCTACGACTGCAGCATCTCTTGTTACATCGGTCCACCCATTGATTGGTTTATGGGAATTCAGAATCTCGCGAGCCTTGAAACGATAGAAGTGTTCTGCCTCAGATACGAGTTTTCTAAATGCTTCTATGCCATGTTCTCGAAGATATCCATCAGGATCTTTTGTGTCTTTTAATGCACTATGGTTTAAGAGGTAAACCTTTCTTACCTTTTCAACCTTTATTACGTTTTCGATTGCCTTGCGACAACCATCGAGGCCACTGCTGTCGGCGTCTAATCCAAGAGTAACAGACTTAATACCATAGCTATTAAGTTCCTGCCATCGCTCTACAGATAGTCTGTCGCCTTTTCCTCCAAGAGCAACAACATTTGAAAATCCATTGGCTTGAAGGTTGATGACATCAATGAGTCCTTCAACAATTAGAAGGCTGTTGTTTTGATTTCCTGAAGCATTGTCTCCTGATAGGTTTGTCTTAGGGTGGAGGATCGAGTTAAGGGCTCTGTCCAGTCCAAAGAATCCAGTTGAAGGCCCACAGTATAGATATTTGGGGGCCTTATCTTCATCTTTCCACTGTGGTGCTCTTCCCCAGAATGATTGAGGTCTTCTATTACGAGTTCTCCAAATTCCTGTGAGTCTACCTTCCCACCATGATTTTCCTCTACTGACGCTTTCTTCATCAAGGCCAGGAAGAATTTGTAATTCATCGTGGCCATAATCCATAGCCAGCAGAGAATTCATTAACTGCTTTTGTTTGGGATATAAACCAAAGGGAAGTTCTTCTATTTGCTCTTCTTTGAATCCACGATTAATAAGATATTCTCTTGTCGATTTGCCTTGGCTTGTTCCCAGCTCATCTTTAACAACTTTCCAGAAGTCTTCCTGAAGGTTTCGTTCTCTTGTTGCTTTTTGAGCGGCAACACTTTGTTCCTCTGTCCATTCAACTTCAGGGAAGGGGACTCCTGCATATTTTGATAATATCCGTACGGCCTCAGGGAATTCACTTCCTCTGGGATGAGAACCACCATTTACATAATCTAACCATCGGACAGCACTTCCACCGTGAGCATAGAATCCCACTGGTTGATTGCATACAACTCTATCTGGACGGGCATTGATTGCTCGTTTTGTTGTTTCTCTTGTTGTTGCAGTCCACCCACCGCTTCTATTTCGTTTCCATCCAAATTCAGGGAAGGCTGTATCCAGACTTTCAAAGAGCGAGGGGTATACCTCCGTATCAAGGAAGGCAGAAAGATTAGGGAATACAGGTTTACCTTTCATACTTGGTTTACCTTTCGTATATCATCTTTTAGAATTAATAACGGTTTGTTAGGTTTGTACAGTAATAAAGGTTTACCTATACTGTCAAGTTTTAAAAATGGTGCCTCAAGTACAATTACTCAGTCAGATTGTTGCATTATAGTAATAAAGGTAATAAAGAGCATAAAGGTTGTTAACGTTTAAATAGATTGTAAGGTTGTAAAGGTTTGTTAGGTTTAACTAGTAATAAAGGTTTACCAATCCGGTAAAGGGAAGGGAATAGAGTTTATTAAGTTGCAGGCTTTTTCTCTAATTTGACGACTCTTCATCTTATAATTGCTCAACTGATGGGTCTTTTTAAGAGAAAAAATCTCTTTAAACGGGGGTGATATTGTTGTATAGTGTTATATATACCTTTATTAGTTACAAATTGAGGTGAATACAATGCTTTTAAATTTTTCAGTAGAAAATTGGATGTCATTTAGAGATTTCTCAACATTCTCAATGATTGGGAGTCGTGAGAGACAACATAATGAAAGAGTGCCGCGAGTAAATAAATACAGTTCGAAAGTATTGCCTGTTGCCGCGATTTATGGTGGGAACGCATCAGGTAAAACCTGCTTTTTCAAGGCGCTGCAGTTTGTCAGGGACTTAGTAATTACAAATACGCAACCTGAATCGTTGATTAAAGTTGTGCCATATAAGCTTGATAAATCCTGCCAGGAGAAACCAACACAATTTGTTGTTGAGATGCTTATTGATGAATGTATCTGGGAACTTACAATGTCTTTGAACAGGCATAAGGTACTATCTGAAAAACTGACAAAGATTACCTCTTCTACAGAAACTCTTATGTATGAACGCAATGCTGATGGTTCATTTTACTTTAGTCCATCTGTATTACAGAAGCCTCCTCTGATGTATGCAGCTGACGGCACACGAGATAATCAGCTGTTCTTGTCTAATTCTGTGATGCAGAAGATTGATGAATTTAAGCCAATATGGGCTTGGTTTAGATCTTTGGCATTGATAAGCCCCTCTTCAGTATTTACTGATCATAGTATTTTTACCGCTTCTCTGGCTGGTTCAAAATCTGTACGAGAGGTTATAGGTGAGTTGGATACTGGAATATGGGGAATTGAAGAGGTTGATGTTCCTATTGAGAATATTCCTGAGAGCCTTCGAAATTTGTTCGTAGACAAGCTTCAGAAAAGCCAATCTCTTATTATGGGTGGGCCAAATGGTGAGAGGTATAGGCTCATTGTTGATGGCGACAATATACGAATTAAAAAGACAGTTACCTATCATCAGGGTTCAGATGGCTCAAATGTCCGGTTTGAGCTACATCAGGAGTCTGATGGTTCGTTGAGGTTGCTCGATCTTGTTCCTGCATTTCTGGCAATCAGCATAAAACAGGCTAAAGGGGTTGTTGTTATTGATGAACTTGACAGGAGTTTGCACTCTATGATGAGCATGCAACTTATTTCTTCATACCTGTCAACCTGTAGTAAAGAGAGCAGGGCACAGCTAATATTTACAACTCACGATCTATATCTGATGGATCAATCTCTTCTTCGTCGTGATGAAATGTGGGTAACAGAGAGAAGAAAAGATGGGTGTTCCTCTATAGGGGCATTTAGTGATTTTAAAGAGGTTCGGTACGATAAGGACATACGAAAGAGCTATCTTCAGGGCCGAATGGGGGGAGTTCCAAAACTTAGGTTTGCGGATAATTGCCATCAAGGGGATGAATGATGGCCAGGAGAAAATACTCAAGAAGTACAGCATTCAAAAAATATCGTAAACTCTTTCTATTAGCAGTAGAAGGCGCTGTAACTGAGATGAACTACTTTAAAGAAGCACTGCCTGATAATTCAATTATTCAAATTGAGTGCATAAAGGGTAAAAATCAGAGTTCCCCTGATCGTGTTCTGAAAAGAATGAAAAGAAGAATACGTGAGCAATCTTTACGACAAGGTGATGAGGCCTGGCTGGTTCTTGACAGAGATCAGTGGGAAGCAGGTGTATTAACGGCTCTTTATGATTGGTCGCAGACAGATGGCCGTTACAATGTAGCTCTTAGTAATCCTAAGTTTGAGTACTGGCTACTGCTTCATTTTGAAGATTGTAAGCAAGTGAAGAGTAGTTCTGATTGTACCCAAAGACTAAAGCGTCATCTTCCTGATTTTGATAAACATCTCGATTCTTCAAAGTTTAGTGAGGCTATGGTACTTGTGGCAATTAACCGGGCAAAAGCCAAGGACAAACCATTGTCTGTTAAGTGGCCGAAAAGACATGGCTCAACTGTCTACAGGTTGGTAGAGAGGCTTATAGCCTCTTGAAGATGAAGCAAGGCTTCGTCATTTGCTTAAAGTCTGGAGCTTGAAATTCCTTGAGAAGACTTTTGTTCAATTATTTCTTCAGGGAAGGGATCTGTTATTTTCTATGGTTATGACTTTGCCTGGTACGATGGCAGTGACTTTATTGGGGTCGTTGAAACCTTCGAGGCATTAAGTGCTGTTTCTGGTGATTCAATAGTGCCGATCCTGTTACATTAATTGTGTATCTCTTTTATCAGAGGGTCCGTTATTACCTGTTGGAATAGTAAGGTTGTCGTTTTGAAAGAAGTTAGAGAATATATTCTTAATAAGCTCTCTCAGGGGGAGGGAATATTTGCTGAGTTTAAAACATCAAGAAATAAGCTCAACAGGGATGTTTTTGAGAGTGTATGTGCTTTTCTTAACCGTCACGGCGGAACCTTGTTTCTTGGAGTTAAAGATGACGGGACAATTACAGGTATTGAAAAAGATTCTCTGGATAAGGTACGAAAGAATTTTGTCACGACAATAAACAATTCACAAAAAATCAGTCCTGTTTGTTATCTCTCTGTTGATTCTATTGAGATTGAGGGAAAGACCATTCTTCAAATCTATGTTCCCGAAAGCTCTCAAGTACATCGCTGCAATGGCAGGATTTATGACAGGAATGAAGATGGTGATCTCGATATAACGGATCATACACAATTGGTGGCAGAACTATACCACCGTAAGCAGAGCCATTATTCTGAAACAAAGATATATCCCTATGCAGCCATCGAAGATCTAAGATCGGATCTCATTGAAAAGAGTCGAAAACTTGCCGGAGTCTGGAACAATAATCACCC
>Ga0164318_10007258_pt1 | contig 10735 bp, 10 predicted proteins | sample GuaBasSedimGuay9_FD_113734 | JGI IMG/M metagenome (GOLD analysis project Ga0164318, IMG submission 113734) | Subseafloor sediment microbial communities from Guaymas Basin, Gulf of California, Mexico - Guay9, Core 4571-4, 0-3 cm | ecosystem: Environmental > Aquatic > Marine > Hydrothermal vents...
ACTGCTACTATAATTTTATCTCTTGGTTCTCCTACAAATATTTTTGCCTCTTCAACAATTTTGCTAGTTAAACGTTGCCTATCCTTATTAGTTTGATTTAAAGATTCTGCCAACTTCTCCGCTTCTTTTTCCTCTTCAGACATCATTAATTTATAGGCGGCGTTAGCGTGATCCATTCTGCCAGCAGCATTAATACGTGGCGCTATTTTCCAGCCGATTGTCTCAGTATTAATTGTATCCTTATCAATGCCTGCTTTTTCGTAAAGTTTTAACAACCCTAAACGTTTGGTTTTTTGTAAAACAATTAAGCCATATTTTACTAAAATCCTATTTTCTCCCTGCAGCGGTCCAAAATCCGCTATAGTGCTAATTGCTACCAAATCCAACAGCCATTTATCAAAACCATCGGGTAGCTTTTTGTCATTTTCTTGATCTTTCAAATACAAGGCCTGAGCTAATTTAAAAGCCACACCACCGCCGGTTAAATAAGGATCGGGATAACCGCTGTCTTTTGTCCTACAATGTAAAATCGCCAAAGCTGGTGGCACTTTTTCTGGGACATAATGATGATCAGTAATAATAACATCAATGTCTAATTCCTTGGCCTTGGTTAGCGCTTCAAAACTGCTAATTCCGCAATCGCAGGTAATAATTAAATTAGTTCCCTGTTCTTTTAAATAACTAATTGTATTTAAATTAATTCCATAACCTTCTTTTTCCCGATGTGGCAAATAAACTTCAATATTTTTAGCTCCTAGCCCTTGAATAGTACTTACTAAAATCACTGACGCAGTAACCCCGTCAGCATCATAATCCCCATGTACTACGATTTTTTCATTATTGGCAATCGCCTGATAAATTCTCTCAACCGCTTTTTTCATATCTTTAAATAAAAAAGGGTCGTGCAGGTCATTAGTATAATCAACAAATAAAAACTTATCTATCTCCTCTTGAGTAGTTAAATTGCGATTATAAAGCAATTGTAAAATAATTGGGTGAATTTCAGGAAATTTATTTCTGATCTTTTCGCCAATAGGATTAACTAAGCGCCACTTCTTGTCTAATTTATTATTCATGATTTTTTATATTATAACAATATAATTAGTACCTTAGGAGTCCTGCCTTTAGGCAGGGAGGATGGACATTGTTGTATACTGTTGGCATCCTCACTGTCGTGGTATCCTCACCCACCCTAAAGGGTGGACTCCTGTCGTGACGACTAATTTAAAAGCCGTCTTTTTTAAAACCAAGAACCGCCTGTCCAGGCAAGCATACTAAAAATAACTATAGCGGCCGTAATTATCCATACTATTTTTATAAAATGTTTTTTTCTTAATTTCATATATATTATATTAATTTACGAATAATGAATTGGCATCATCTTCTTAATACTGCCAAAAAGGCCTCGGGCGGAATATCGACTTTCCCCATGGAAGCCATTTTTCTTTTGCCTTTCTTTTGTTTTTCTAAAAGTTTTCTTTTGCGAGTTACATCCCCGCCGTAAAGTTTGGCAGTTACATCTTTACGTAAAGCAGAAATTTTTTCAGAAGCAATAATCTTGCCGCCGATAGCCGCCTGTAGCTTAACTTCAAACATTTGTTTAGGCAAAGTGTTTTTTAGCGATTTAACAATTTTTCTGCCAACATACTGAGCATTATCTTTATAAACAATAGTGGAAAGCGCCTCTACCGGCTCTTGCGCCACTAAAATATCCATACGCACAACTCGCGCGGGACGGTAATCAATAAATTCATAATTCAAAGAAGCATAACCAGAAGTAATCCCTTTCAGTTTATCATAAAAATCAACTAAAATTGCTGACAAAGGCAAATCATAATGCAATATAGCTCTTTTGTTTTCTTTGCCCTCACTTATTAAATATTCTGTATTTTTATAAATTCCCCTTTTGTCTTGAACTAACTGCATTACATTGCCAATATATTCTTCTGGAGAAACAATATCAACTCTTACCCATGGCTCTTCTATTGATTCAATATAATTTGGTTCAGGCAATTCTTGCGGACTTTTGATAATAATTTCTGAACCATCTGTTTTAAAAACTTTATAGGCCACGCTGGGCACTGTAACAATTAAATTCAATCCATATTCCCTTTTTAATCTTTCCTGAACAATTTCCAAATGAAGTAATCCTAACAGTCCCACCCTAAATCCAAATCCCAGCGCCAGGGACTGTTCCGGCTCAAAAGCAAGCGCCGCATCATTAAGCTTTAATTTTAATAATCCCTCGCGCAATCTATTATAATCATCTCCTTCTTTGGTAAAAATACCGGCAAAAACCATGGGCTTTACTTCTTTGTACCCAGGCAAGGCCTCTGCTTTTTTCTCTTTTAAAGTTATAGTGTCGCCAACTCTGCATTTATCAATATCTTTAAAACCGGTTATTATATAACCGATGCTGCCTGTTTCCAAACTATCCTGTTTTAACATCTGGGGTTTAAAACAACCCACCTCTAAAACTTCGCTGTCACTTTCTGTCCCAATCATAAAAATTTTATCACCGGGCTTAACGTTTCCATCAACAATCCTGACATAAGCGATTACTCCTTTATAGTCATCGTATTTAGAATCAAAAATTAAGGCGCGCAACGGCTTATCTGTGTCTATTTTAGGAACTGGCACCTTTTCTATAACGGCGTCTAAAATTTTTTCCACGCCCTCACCAGTTTTTGCTGAAGTTAAATAAATATTTTCTTTTTTACAGCCAATTAATCCCATTATTTCTTGACATACTTCTTCAACTCTGGCTGCTGGCAAATCAATTTTATTGATAACTGGAATAATTTCCAAATTCTGTTCTAACGCTAAATATAAATTACCAATAGTTTGCGCCTGAACTCCCTGGGTAGCGTCAACTAAAAGCAAAGCTCCTTCCACTGCCGCCAGCGAACGCGAAACCTCATAATTAAAATCCACATGCCCTGGAGTATCAATTAAATTAAGTTCATAGCCCTTCCACTCCATTTTGGCCGGAGCCAGTTTAATAGTAATCCCTCTTTCCTGTTCTATATCCATTTGATCCAAAACCTGTTTTTTCATATCGCGTTTGCTTATAGTTCCTGTCAATTCTAAAAAACGGTCAGCCAAGGTGGACTTACCATGATCTATGTGGGCAATAATACAAAAATTGCGAATTTTAGCGTTTGTGTCAGACATATGAGAGTTATTGTAGCATAGATATTAAAATTATTAAAGATGTTAAAAATAATAAACATGGTAGAGACGCCCCGCAAGATGCGGGGCGTCTCTACGTTAATAAAATTTGCTAATCTTAGCCAAATTTGTCCTAAAACACTTGATCCCGCCTGACTGGACTTGACAAAATCGTCAAAATATGCTATAATTTTAGGTTAATTTAGTTCATTAAATTTGAATAAATAAATTGTAAATTTTAACTTTTGAAGGGAGAAATCATGAGCAACAAAAATACCATTACCTTGAACCTGGAGCAAGTTTATAATTGCCGCGGCGGCCAGTGGGGGGAGCTTAACGAAAAATTCTGGGAGATTCGAAATTCTATCCATGAACTTTTGGCGACCGTGTTGGGGCGCTTTCTGTCGCTTGTGGACCCGAACTGGCACCATGTCAGCATCAACTTCGTCGAATCCAATAACCTGAACCCTGACGATCGCAAGATGTCAGATGTCTTCCAGCTTAAAGAGGCGTCTGTTAATGGTCCTAAGTACGGCGATGTCAATATTCCGGTTGACATCATCTACGCAATTTTGCCGTCATCCATTCTCGCGGCATTGCGGTCGTGCGTGGACTACCACAATGACCACGTGTACTGGTTCGAAATTCATAACCCAGAGCATAAACTTGAACTCATTAATGAGCAAACAATCATCCATTTCGAAAACTGCACCACTGGGGTTGTGCAAAACTACGACCCAAATAACAACACTTTTGAGGTGCGTTACCTAGATGGTCATTTTTACGACAAAAACGAGCTTCCTGTCGAGGAATACGATCTCCAAAAACTCTTAGCAGAGTTCGAAGACGACGGCTTACATTGCCAAGCAGTGGGAGTAAGTTACAAACCATCGGAGCTGCCTCCTCCTATACTAGAAGCGGCAGAAGAGGTAAAAATATGCCCACAGTGTGGTAAGTGGAGTTGTACGCTAAGAGGTAAACACATGTTTCTCGGAATAAGGAAAACCAGTGCATAATGTCTATCCACTAATTAATTTAGTCACAAAGTTAAACAAGGATTGACTCCAAAACACAAGCCCCGCTCGCGAAACACGAGACGGGGTTTTTTCTTTTCTTATTTTTGACCTCGTCTAACGGGGCTTGACAAAATCCATAAAACATTCTATAATAAATACTAGAAATTCTTTTTTCTATTAATTTTAAAAGGAGGAAAAATGGTAACATTCTTTGGATATTTCATTGCCGCCATAATTATGGTTATATTTGCGTCTATCGCCATAGGCGCCATTAAAGCAAAAGACAAACAAAGAGAATAAAATGGGGATTAAAAAAATTTCCCATTCAAAAACCCCGCGATGAAAATTTCGCGGGGGTTTTTTATTTTACCTAATTTTAATATTTAATATCCAATATTTTAATATTTTATTATATCCCCCTGCTCTCATCAGCGCTGCTGGGCGGTAATTTGGCTTTAAATAATTTTTTAACCAATGCCTTTTTAAAAGTAATCATTTCCGGAGAATGTAATAACAAACCGACAAAAAAGTAAATACCAAGGCCAATAAGCCCGGCAATCAAGCCTTGTAAAAATATGCCCCAAAATTTGGTCATATCAACAAAAGGGGCAATGCCGTTTTTAGTTAACTGAACCGCCAAAGCCATTACAAAAGCGGCGACGCTCATTTTAACCAAAGAATACAAAATATTTATTTCATCAAGATTGCCAATTTTTATTCGCAATGCCACCCATAGTAAAATAAAATTCACAATACTAGCTAAAGAAAACGCCAAAGCCAACCCAGCTATCCCATATAAAGGAGCGAAAACTAAACTGGCGAAAACGTTAATTAAAGCGCTGGTAAGGCCGATAATAAAAGGATAAAAAGTATTATGATAAGCATAAAACACTCGCGCTAAAAGAGGAATCAAGGCCTGGGCAAAAAGAGAAAAGCTAAAAAAGGCCAAAGTATCTGCAGTGCGGATAGTATCATTCCAATCAAAATTGCCACTTCCCAAAATAACACGCACTATCTGGGCGCGCAATAATAAAAATAAAATTGATGCTGGAATAATAAACAATAAAATCTGGCGTAAAGTGCTGGAAAAACTTTTAACCAGCTCACGCTTTTTATTTTGATTAGCAAGATCTGAAAATAAAGGAAAAACTGCAATAGCGTAAGAAATACCAAAAATTCCTATGGGAAAACTTTGTAAATTATTAGCTAAATTAAAAACTGCAATACTTCCTCCTTGTAATGTAGAAGCAATAATAGTAATTACTATTAAATTAATTTGGGTTATAGCCAAAGCCATAGTTCGGGGAATCATAAGTTTGCCAATTAACCGCAAGCCCTTATGGTAAATATCCCACAGCCACTGATAACGCCAGCCAAGGGAAACAGCTGTTGGTATTTGTATACACATATGCATGACCGTTCCCAGAATAACGCCATAGGCTAAGCCGGAAAGCCCCCAAATTGGCACAAAAAATAAAGCGCCGATGATAATACCAATGTTATACATTATGGGCGCTAAAGAATATACAAAAAAACGGCGGAAACTTTGTAGTATGCCACCGAAAATACTTGATAGGCCTAAAAATATTGGCGATAAAAACATTAAACGAGTTAAAGAAACCGTAAGTTCCATTTTCTCTCCGGAAAAACCAGGGGTAATCAAGGGAATCAGCCAAGGAGTAAGCATGGCCAAAACAACACATAGAACTATTAACAACAGCGCCACAATATTAAACAAAGAATTAACTAAATGCAAAGCTTCTTCGCTAATTTTATCCTGATCTCTATCCTTCTTTTTTAAATATTTGCTAAAAACTGGAATAAAGCCGGCTGACAACGCTCCTAAAACCAAGAGGTTAAAAACTAAATCCGGCACCCGAAAAGCAGCGTAATAAATATCTAAAGTATCTCCGGCTCCAAATTCTCCAGCTAAAATACGATCGCGAAAAACCCCCAAAAATCTGCTTACCAATCCTGCTCCGCCGACAATAATAGCGGCCACTGTCACACTCTTAGTTTTTCCATTTAAAACTTTAATCATAAAGCAAAATGAACCCCGAGTACTCGGGGTTCAGATATAATTAACAATTATTTTCCTGCTCTTCTATTTATTAATTTACGTACTTGGGTAATTAATTTAGCTAGAGTTAAATCAACAACTTCCATAATAGTATGATCATCTTCGGTGGCTCGGAAATGTTCTCTAGGTAATCTTAACTCTAAGATTAATTTATAAGCCGACTTAGTGGCAAATTTTTCTACTACTACTCTTAATTTGGCTTCTGCGCCGTTAAATTTGTCTACCCATTCTTCCAAGCGCGGCAATCTATTATGAAAATATTTTTCAAACTGTTTTTTCTCTTGATCAGTAAAATTCTTGTAACGAAAATTAATAACCATAAAATTTTCTTATTAATTATCTTCCCCCTTATTTTTTCTTTTTACCAATTTTCCTTTTAGTAGCTTTCGTTTTAAGTTTTACAGGTCCCTTTAACTCTTTATTAATAGTTTTCCATTGAGCTTTAAAATCACGGCGTAATTCTTTGACAGTTTGGTCTGATAATTTTTTACTGGTTTTGTATTCATCCAAAACCGCTTCAATTACTTTGTCATAATTGATTTTAGTAACGCGCTTTAAAAGACGCATACGTTCTAAAATAGTGGCTGTTAAATCAGTAATTATTTTCTTGGTCTTGACTTTAGTTTGCGAAGGTACTTTTTTATTAATTACCACCGCAGCACCAGCAGCCAAAAGGGTTCCAATTAAAGCTCCCTTGATAAAATTTTTAGTTTTCATATAAAATTAAATTATTTATTATATTTATATTATACCTTATTTATTTATTTAATAAAAGACACCAATATAAAAATAAAGAAACTATTATATTTCTTCTTGCCAAGCAGGCAAAGTATTAATATATTCTTCTGTTTTCTTGCGCGCTTCCTCTTCGGATAATCCAATAGTCTTGATAAAATAATTTTTCATAATGCTATCAAAGGCCTGCTCTTTAGTAATGCCTAATTCTTGGCCAAGCTCATCCTTAGCGCAATGTTCGCAATAAACCCGAGAATCGTCCTCCATAGGCATACCGCAAGATTCGCAACGTGTCCCTATCATAGGATAATAGTTATTAATTAGAAATTAGAAACTGGAAATTAGAAATTAGATAAAAGTAAATTCAGCCCTAATTTCTAATTTCTTTCGTTCTATGTTACGTGTTACGTGTTCCATGTTTCAGGTTTCAGATTTTAGGTTGTGGGTTGCGGGTCTATATCACCAACGGCGGTTCTGTTAAATGATCTGTCTTTCTTAAAGCTACTTCTTCAACTTTGTAAGCTCCCAACTTGGGCGCTTCTGTAAAACCGGCCATAGCGGCTTTGGCCAGCCAACCGCTATCAATCCAATCAAATAGCCATTCATTAGTATATTTGGGATTATTTTGAACAATGCCTCCACCTACATTCTTTAACCATAGACGGTTAAAATCTTCCTGTGAACCGATTGAGGAAGCCATAATAATCGGCAATCCCAAGCCGGTATAAAAAGATAATTCTGATGGTTTGGTCCATAAAATATCCGTGGTATGCAAAACATTATTAAACTTAGCAAAATATTTTTGTTTATTAGCATCAAAAATAATACTAACTCGTTCATTCATTAATTTTTCTAAGCCGCACTTGTAGATAGCATCCTTAAAATAAAGATAAACTTCATTGCGCGTGCCGGCGACTAAATTAATTTTAATTTTTTCTTTTTTAATAAAATCCTTTAAACTGCACAAAATTTCTGCTCCTAATTCCCTTTGCGCGCCCGCTCCCCCCACAGCAAAAGTTAAAGTGAGGGGATGAGAAGATTTGTTGGGAAAATTATCTTTTCCTAAATGATATTCAATAGTGTGGCGGAATTGATTAATATATCTTTTTTTAGGATCTAAATTATAAATACGGTAACCCAAATCTTTTTTTAAGACAGATAAATTTAGTCCGCCGATATTTTCTTTAGGCAAAGGGAAACCAGTCAAATGAATTTGTTCTTTTCTCACCCCATAAAGCTGTAAGCGTTCTACTACCCTTCTATTTGGGGCTAAATAATGAATACGGCTTTTTTGCGGTTTTAAAGGAGCCCAATTACGACTAATATCCGCATCACAAATTTGGCAAAATATTTCTCCTTTATAATTAAAATGCTCGGCCATAAAGGCAGGGACAAAAAAAGTGGTTACAAGTGGCCTGTTACCATTATCCTTGTTTAAAAAATTAATTAAATCCTTGCCCCATTTCTTACGACGAATTAAAGAATATACTTGCTTGGTCTGAAAATTAGCTTTAGATAAATCCCTTTTAGGATAAAAAGCTGGGATAGCCTGCCATTTATCAAATAACCCAAAAGCCCATTCTCCCACCACGGGAACATGGCGGAAACGGGAAATGAATTCGTAAAATTTACGGCTTTCTTTCCAAATTTTAGCATCTTCTTTGGGTATGCCCTTATAATTATTAGCAATAATAAGTTCTCTGTAGGCAAAATCTTTTAAGGGATAAGCGGCTCTATCATGCCCATAACCCATATCTACTGACACTAACCAAGCATTGCTAAAAATTCCTTCCTCCTTATTTTTAATTTTTGACATAAAAAATACTGGTAATTAGTAATTGGAAATTAGAAATTAGGGCTGAATTTACTTTTTCCTAATTTCTAATTTCCAGTTTCTAATTTCTTTCGTTCTATATTTTATGCCTGTCCGCCACCTGCCCGCCGAATTGGAGGGAATCGGCGGATTCCATACTATGTGACATCAACGGTCATCCCCGCTTCCTTGAATTTTCCCTCGTTCTTTGCGCGATAATAATTTTTCTATATTAAACTCGGCAATATCGCCTAAAGAAAGGCCAATTTCTGTAGCTACTTGAGATACATACCATAAAACATCGCCCAATTCTTTTTTAAGCTCTTCTTTCTTCTCTTTGCTAATTGCTCCGCCGTCATCGCGCAAAATCTTTTTAACTTTTTCAGCCACTTCTCCTGCCTCACCTGCTAATCCTAAAGTTGGATAAATAAAATTATCGCCTATGTTAGGATAAATAGCGGTTTCTTGTGTTTTTTTTTGATATTCTTTAAAATCCATAAATTATTTTAATTTCCAAAAATTAACTAATCTATAACTAATTACTTTCCAAGCCCAGCTAAAAAATTTCTAACGAGGATTTATGTTCTCTTAAAAATTAAGGAAATTAGAAAAAAGAAAGTAGCAACTATAATAATTAAAGGACCGGCTGGAAATCCAGTTGCCTTAAACAGTAAAATTCCTAAAAAAGAACTTACCGCTCCAAACAATAATCCCAGAAAAGAAAATTGAAATAAATTCTTGCTCAAATTTCTGCTGGTAGCGGCCGGGATTGCTACTAAAGCAGCAGTTAAAAGCCCACCAACTACTTTCACTCCCAAGGCAACGATTATGGCAATAGCTACTAGATATAAAAAATTATATTTTTTAACTTCAATTCCCTCAGATTTTGCTAAATTTTCAGAGATATTAATTAGGATCATTTTAAAATAAATTTTTCTAATTACTAGAAAGAGAGAAAGACATAAAAAAACTACCAAAAATGTATCCCAAAAACCAACTTTAGTAATATCGCCAATTAAAGCAGTTTCTGCTTGGTCAATTGGTAAAAATAAAAATGCAATCGCCACTCCAGAAGAAAAAACAACGGCAGTCAAAGCTTCCATCGGTAGTTTGGTTCTCATTTCAAATAGCCAAATCAAAATTATTCCCAAAATGACAAAAGGGAAAGCTCCCAAAGAAACATCAAAACCATATAAAAGAGCTAGAGCAATTCCAGGTAAAGTTAAGTGGGCAAGGGGGCCGGCAACCAAAGCCATTCTTTTTGAGAGCATTAAAGTCCCTAAATATCCAGCTGCACCTCCAATAAAAATTCCAGTTATTAAGCTTAATAAAAAATGTTCCATATTGTTAATGTTTATGGTGTTGATAAAATTTTACTTCTTCACCATAGAGTTTACGTAAAATTTCTGGGGTTAAAACTTCCTTGGGAATACCTTGACAAATTGGGCATTTATTCAAACAAATCACATAGTTTGAAAATTTATAAACAACGCTTAAATCGTGGGTAACTAGCAAAATTGTTAAATTTCTTTTTTCTTTCAGTTCGGCTAATAAAGTGTAAATGGTTTTTTTACCGCCAATATCAATCCCGGCAGTTGGTTCGTCAAAAAGCAAAACATCTGGGTTTTTGATTAAAGCCCAAGCAATTAATATTCTCTGAAATTGCCCGGAAGATAACTCTCCTATTTTTTTATTCAAAAAACTCTTTTCAAATCCCACTGAATTTAAAATTTCTTCTATTTCTTTCCTGGAAACTTCTTTCAGTTTAAAAAATTCTTCAATACTCATTGGAATGTCTTTTATAAATGGCATTCTTTGGGGAACATAGCCAATTTTAATTTCTTTTTGATGATTAACTGATGGCCCCCATTTAATTTCTCCTTTATACGGCAAAACTCCCAATAAAGTTTTTAATAAAAC
>Ga0164318_10007259_pt1 | contig 10735 bp, 10 predicted proteins | sample GuaBasSedimGuay9_FD_113734 | JGI IMG/M metagenome (GOLD analysis project Ga0164318, IMG submission 113734) | Subseafloor sediment microbial communities from Guaymas Basin, Gulf of California, Mexico - Guay9, Core 4571-4, 0-3 cm | ecosystem: Environmental > Aquatic > Marine > Hydrothermal vents...
ACCTTATTTTCGTCCACTCCCGTTGAAAATTCGCTCGAGAGGGCGAGATTTTTGACAAGTCCGCAGTTTGGACCTTCTGGTGTTTCGCTTGGACATATCCTTCCCCATTGGGTTGGGTGCAGGTCTCTGGCTTCAAAATGAGGCTGAGACCTTGAGAGAGGAGAAACAACTCTCCTAAGATGAGACATTATGGATAGATAGTTGGTTCTGTCCAGCAGTTGACTTACACCAGCTCTTCCGCCAACCCAATTTCCTGTAGCTAGTGCATGCCTTATCCTTTCCGTAAGTACATCTGCTCTCACTATGGTATCTACACTAGGTTCTTTTCCTCTGACTACACTCCTTTCAAGCTGATATTTCATATCTCTAGTTAGATTATAAAAAGCAACCCTAAATAGGTCTTCCATCAAATCTCCAGCCAGTCTCAATCTTTTATTAGCATAGTGGTCTTTATCATCGGGTTCTCTTCTTCCGAGTGCAAGCTCTATCACCCTGAGAACCATCCTCCCCAAATAGTAAGCTTTTTTTATTCTATCTTCAGGCTCCACTCCTAGATGGGGAAGCAGATACCTATCTATTACTTGTTCAGCCCTCTTGAGCCTATATTCTCTCGTTTGTCCTGCTGCAACTTTCTTTCCTATCACTTCCATTGCAGCTTCTTTGGTCTTTATTTCTAGATATTCCTCTATATTCTCAAGTACATGCTGTACAACCTCCCTATCTTCCGAGACAGCATTAACAATGTCTTGGTCAGTTTCAAGTCCCAATGCTCTCATTAATATCGTAAATGGAATCGTCCCGGGTACAGAGGGGAAGGAAACCCCGATAAGACCATCCCTATCCCTTTCAACGGTAACAAGTGCCCTAAATCCTCCTCTCTTAGAGAATACTTTTGCTATTTCAGTAACTTTCGAATACCTTTCGGTCTTTTCTAACATTATCTTATTTGGTGCAAGATCCTCTATTATAACCAGCACCCTTTCTGAACCGTTGACTATAAAATATCCTCCGGGGTCTAACGGATCCTCTCCAGCTTCAACCAGCTCTTTTTCATTCATTCCATATAAATTGCATATCTTAGATTTCACCATTGTTGGTAGCATGCCAATTTGCACAGGTTTCCATTTCCCTTCTTTCCATTCCTGAACCAGTCTCATTTCTAGTGTGATGGGGGAAAAGTAGTTTAAATTTCTCAATCTCGCTTCTCTTGGTAGGATTCTGTTTTTAGAGCCATCAGCCTCTACGACTACCGCATTGCCCACTTCGATTTTTCCAAATTCTATATCTATACCTACATCTGTTTCCACTCTACCTATTTCATTAATAATGCTTTGCAATCTATTTTCTACAAAGTCATTGAAGGAGTCTAGGTGTTGTCTTACTATCTCACGTTTCTGTAAAAAACTTCTTAAAATGGGCCTTGTGTCTATCACGTTATCTACCTCACCCACTCACTACAACTCTATAAAATATGCTCTCGCCCGCAGTAGGACTCTTTCTTGTTATTTTAATTACATCACCTACTTTTGCGCCAATTTTTTTTACCATCGGGTCTGAAGCTAAAATTTTTGGAAGCTGGCTTTTAGTTATATTGTATTTCTCTAATAGTTTCTTTACCTCCTCTTCAGATAGTATTTCATGTTTGGGAACGAGTATATGTTTCGATATATCCACTTTCAATTTCACATTCCCCCGGTGTTGGTTGATGCGGGCCCGAGGGGATTTGAACCCCTGACCCTCGGCTTAAAAGGCCGACGCTCTGACCAGACTGAGCTACGGGCCCCTCTACTATCTAACTCTAGAAGAAGTAACACACCTAATCCCATATCCTTTCCACTTCCACCTTCATTCTCAACCTCTGAATGACGCCCTGGTCGGGATTTGAACCCGAGTCACGGGAGTGACAGTCCCGTATGATAGGCCGCTACACCACCAGGGCTTTATAAGTATAATGGGCTGGCAGCGTCCCCGGCTTCCCGCGGGCTCCCGCACCGCAGTACAGCCGGGATCGCTGGAGGGCTTAACTTCCGTGTTCGGAATGGGAACGGGTGTGGCCCCTCCGCTATGGCCGCCATACCCGAATTGTTATCTCTTGCATAACGAATATAAAGATTATTGGATAATGAAGGTTTATAATGAAAGTTTCATTTATAATTTTGGCGGGTGGTAAAAGCGAGAGAATGGGTAGGGACAAACGTTATATAAAGTACAAGGGGAAATACTTCATAGAGCATGCGGTGAGACTTGCGGAGAAAATTTCAGACGATGTGATAATATCTGTGGATCGGAAGGAAAATTTTGGAAAATATAGGGTTGTAGAGGACATAATTAACGTTAGAGCTCCGATTATAGGGCTATTTTCTTCAATGAAACATTGTAAATATGAATATACATGTGTAATTCCTTGCGATGTTCCATTAGCTAGGAGTGGTGTTTTTAGATATCTAATCAAGAAAGCTAGAGGGGTAGATGGTGCTGTCCCAAGAAATGGAAAATATATAGAGCCGCTCATCGCAGTCTATAAGGTTAAAAGCATGCTGCTTGCATGCAAAAATGCAATCGCAATGGGAGAATATAGGTTATATAAGGTTATTAGGAATCTTAATATAAATTTTGTTGAGTTTGATGAACTTAAAAGATTTGATCCAGATCTCTCAACTTTTAGGAATATCAATACTCCCAAAGATTTGGAGGAGCTAGAGAGTGAGGGTTAGGGGAAAAGGGTTTAAAGAAGCAATTTCGGTAAGTGAAGCATTAAAAATCGTGCTGGATAATATTAGAGAACTTAAGACAGAAAAAGTCAGCTTGGATAAAGCCCATGGCAGAGTTCTCGCAAGAGATATAATTGCCAATATAGATGTACCTCCATTCGATAGAGCGGCGATGGATGGATATGCAGTAAGGGCTAAGGATACATTCTATGCCGATGAGGAACACCCTGTAGAGCTCAAGATTAAAGGTTATATAGCGGCGGGTGATTCAAAACGGATTGAAATTGGGGAAAAAGAGTGTGTTGGGATAGCAACAGGAGCTCCTCTCCCAAAAGGAGCAAATGCTGTGGTCATGGTGGAATTTACCGAAAGGGAAGGAAGAAAAGTAAAGGTTTACAGACCAGTTGCTCCAGGGGAAAATGTGATGCCCGCTGGAAGTGACATAATGCGGGGAGAGCTTGTGATCAGGAAAGGAACCTTGCTTAGCCCTAGGGAGACAGCTTTACTCGCTTCTCTAGGACTGAGCGAAGTTGAAGTTTATGGGAAACCTAAAGTCGCAATAATTTCAACCGGAAATGAGATAATATCCCCCGGAAAAAAATTGGAATTCGGAAAGATATATGACATAAATGCTAGGGCTCTCTACGATGAAGTTATAGAGAATGGTGGAGCGCCTACCTTCCTTGGTATAGTAGAAGATGACCCAGACAAACTAAGGGAAAAAATAAAACGGGCATTGGATAGTTTTGATGTTATTTTAACCTCCGGTGGAACTTCAGCAGGTGTGGGGGATATTTCGTACAGGATAATAGATGAGCTTGGAGACCCCGGGGTAATTGTTCATGGGGTGGCGATTAAGCCGGGAAAGCCTACGGTGATTGGAGTAGTTAATGGCAAACCCATCTTTGGACTTCCAGGTTATCCCACTTCCTGCCTGATAATATTCAATGTGTTTGTTGCCCCTCTTCTCAGAAATCTCTCTGGGTTACCTGAAAGGAAAAGAAAAAAAATAAAAGCAAGGACGTCTATGCGAATTTATTCCGCCAAAGGTAGAAGGGAATATGTGCTTGTAAATCTAGTTGGGGGATATGACGGTAGCTACAGTGCTTATCCTATATTAAGTGGTTCGGGAGCCATAACCACACTTGCTTATGCTGATGGGTATATCGAAGTTCCAGAGAGAGTGGAATATGTAGATAAAGACGAGACTGTTAATGTTACGCTTTTAAGTGATTCAATAAGGCTTGCAGAGCTTACAATTATAGGAAGTCATTGTATAGGGGTTGATATCGCATTGAGTCTGCTTGGACCCCTCCAGTCTAAGGTCATCAACGTTGGTTCTTCTGGGGGTTTGATGGCAGCAAAGAGGGGGGAATGCGACATTGCGGGATGTCATCTTGTGGATGAAAACGGAGAGTACAATATACCATTTATCAGGAAATTTGGACTAGAAAATAAAGTCTATTTGGTGAGGGGGTATAGAAGAGAACAGGGATTTGTAATCGCTTCAGGTAATCCTAAGGGAATCCGAGGAATAGAAGATATTCTCAGAGACGATGTGAGTTTTATTAATAGAAATGCAGGTTCCGGTACGAGGATACTATTTGATCTAGAACTTCAGAAGCTTGCAAAGGACCTGGGAGAAAAACTGGAAAACTTAACAAGGAGAATAAAAGGGTATGAAATAGAGGCTAAAACCCATTCTGCAGTTGCAGCAGCAGTAGCTTATGGAAGAGCGGATGTAGGACTTGCGATTAGAACAGTGGCAGAACAATACGGCTTGGATTTCATTCCCATAAAGGATGAACAGTATGATTTTGTAATACCTAAAGAGAAATATGAAAAAAATTCAGTACAGAGATTCTTAAAGGTATTAAAATCTGAAGAGTTTCGAGATAAACTCTCAGAGATTCCCGGATTAATTCCAACAGATGAAACGGGAAATATAATTCATTTCCCTGAGTAGCTTTCTATTTCTCTCTTTTTCTTTGCTATAGGCTCTGTTTGGATAGGTTTCTCCTTTATTAGCCCGTCGGGCTTGTATATTAGGATTAGGAGCATAATTATACCGAACAGTATATATTCAAGCCAAGTTGTTTCAAATGGTAGGTGAAGGATGCTTTTTATTTCGTATTTGTATGTTATAAGCAGAACCTTTACAACAACAAAACTCAGAACTCCAAGAGTTACACCAAGATTATTTCCCAATCCTCCAAGTAAAACCATCAAGAAGGGATAAAAGGTCCACTCAACCCTATTAAAACTACTCGCTATTACATTAACCGAGTAAAATGAAAAAAGTACGCCAGCTATAGAAGCGATTGCAGAGCCAAGGGCAACGACCTTTATTCTTGTTTGCATAACGTCTTTACCATAAGCCTTAACGAGCTCTTCATTCTCACGCATAGCTTTAAGTAGTCTTCCAAAAGGTGTAGCAAGCATTCTATTAAGTATTAAGAATATTAAAAACGCTGTAACAGATATTATTATAACAAAGGCGAGCATTCTTTTCTCCCCAGGAACAAAGGCAAGTATATCTGGAACAGAAACACCATAATAACCTCCAATAAGCTTTGTTTCATAGTTACAAACCATAAAGGCTACCTCGCTTATTGCAAGTAAGGTTATGGCAAGGTAATCTTCTGAGAGTTTTGCACTCGGCAAAATAAACAAAGCTCCGATTATTGCTCCTAATATTGCGGCGATTATTATTGATATGATAAGTAAGGTAATCCCGTAGGCTGGGTTATGGGCGATCATGATATTGGCTAAACTTTTAACCTCTCCGCTTGCCTTGACTATGTCACCATTTACATTCAAAAGCGTAATTAAAACCCTATTGACTATACCTCCAACTACAAAGGCTCCGACAAGAACAGCTAATGCTCTGCCAAAGTTTGGAATTCCAGCATAACCATATTCTACGTTTAAACTTAAAGCCACTATTAGATAAAGTCCAAACCAGAGCGCAATGTTCATTAGAATATATTCATAGCTCATCTCGTTAACCTCCTTACGAATTTAAGTCCCATTATCCCTCGAGGAGCTACTATCAAAGCAATGATAAGCACAAGCAGAGAAATTACCTTGCTATAAACTAAAACTCCCGGACCCAAGAGCTTTGAGAGAGCATAAGTTACCAATGACTCTGAGGTTCCTATTATGTAACCTCCGATTAAAGCTCCATATATGCTACTCAACCCTCCCACTATGCTTGCTGCGAATATTGAAACTATTATTATTGCTCCCGTTGCGGGCACAATCTCCTGCCTAAAGGGTAATAAACAACCAGCTACTCCAGACAAAGCTCCCGATAAAAACCATGAAAATATTCTAGTATATTCTACGTTTACGCCCATTATCTCTGCTAAGGCGGGGTTTTCCATTGAAGCTCTTAAAGCAACTCCAAACTTTGTCTTATATAGAAGGGTATAAAGGAAGAGTAAAAGAACTACTATAACCAAAGTCGAGACAAATAAAATTGCAGAAAAATTTCCTATGGAAAAATCATATTGCGTAAAAATAAATTTGGTTGTGATTCTTTTGGTAATGCTTCGTAAGTATTCTGAGTAAGCACCTATGCATCCAAGAAAAATTAAGTCTGTCGCTAAGGTAGCTATCATTAAGGTTACTATCTCGGCTCCTCTTGCTATCAAAGGCTTGAGCACAAGAACATAAACAAGTACTCCAATTATACCACCGAGAACAAGAGTTATGGGGATTGCAAGATAAGGATGAATATTATGCAATAAAAGAAGAGTTAAAGCTGCATAGGAGCCAAAAATAGCGAAACTACCTTGAGCAAAATTTGGAACTCCCGTTGTGATATAGGTTATCGTTAAACCTATACTTAACAATATTAAGAGATTTGAATATACCAATGCGCCTTCTACCACAGCCATGGGTTTTAATTAAACGAAAAACTTTTTAAACTTTACCTAAATTTATTGAAAGATATGGACGGAAAAAAATTTCTCTTGGGAATATTGATATTTGCCATTTTGTCGGCCGGCTGCGTAGGCCCGAAAGCTGAGGAGAAAAAACCTGCTGTTGAAGAAAAGCCAAAAATCGTGGAGATACCAATAGGCGTGCTCGTTGATCTTTCTGGACCTCTAACAACATATGGTGAGGATATCAAGGTTTGCACCGAAATAGCTATGGAAAACATAAACAAATACTTCGAAAGCAAAGGACAGCCCTACAGAGTTAAGCTCTATGTAGAAGATACCAAGGTTGATCCAAAAATTGCTCTCGAGAAAACGATGGCACTTCACGGTAAAGGAGTAAAGATGATTATAGGGCCTATGGGTAGCGGTGAAGTAAAGAACATCTTTGAGTATGTGACTTCTAACAAAATAATAATAGTCTCGCCCTCATCAACAGCGCCTCCAAAGTTCATAGGAGCAACAAAGCCCGAGGATAAGAAGTATGTCTTTAGGTTCGTCGCTACCGATGCTTTCCAGACCAAAGCCATTGCAAAGCTCGCTCAGGACCTAGGAATCAAAGCCGTGGTAATAACCTACGTTGGCAATGCATGGGGTCAGGGCTTAGACGAATATGGTAAAGCCGAGTTTGAAAAAGTTGGCATAACTGTCGCTACCGATGTAGAGTATCCAGACCCGCCGCCTGCAGACTTCACTCCATATATCGCTACTTTGGAGAATACTGTAAACGACCTGCTTAAAACCTATAAGGCTGAGGAAATAGCAGTAGTAGCTTTCAGTTACGAAGAAGTAGCTACAATGCTTGCTCAGGTAAAAGATGATTCAGTATTGCTTACAGTAAAGTGGATAGGATGCGATGGTACAGCCAAAAGCTCGAAGGTCGTGGAGGACGTGCCTGAGAGGGCAAGTAAAGTTGGACTCTACAGTACGGTGGCTGAGACCCGAGGAGGAAAAGCCTTCGAGGAATTCAACAAGACATACTATGCCAAGACAGGCAAGAGTCCAAAGTCCTATGGTATGAACGCTCACGATGCTGAGTGGGTCATAGCTTTGGCCTATGCACAAGTAGGTAGCTACGATGCAGACAAGATTTCAGAAGCAATAAAGGAAGTTGCTGTTAAGTATAGCAATGGTGAGTATGGAGTTGAGCCAGTAAGCGGTGCTATAAAGCTTGATGAGTACAACGATAGGGTCGTGCCAGAATATAAGATATATGCGGTTAAAGATGGTAAGTGGACAGAGGTGGGTACTTGGAAATACGCAACCAACGAGATAACTTGGGTAGAAGAGCAGTCAACACCAAAGGCAGGAGAGTCTTGTTAAGTTTCACAATTTCTTTTATTTTTTTTATTTTTTAAATTGAAATTGAAAATGAGGAAAAATGGAAACGATATTGTCAACTAGGGAATTATCCAAAAGCTTTGAAGGGCTGAGGGCACTTGATAGAGTAAGCATAGATGTACCGAGGAACGAGATAACGTTAGTGATGGGTCCGAATGGTAGTGGAAAGACCACATTAATAAACGTGATAACTGGAGTTTACAGGGCTGACAATGGAGAAGTTATATTTGAAGGTAAAGAAATAACAAACAAACCTCCTCATGAGATATACAAGCTTGGAATAGTTAGAACATTTCAAATCCCCCAACCTCTTAAAAAGCTTACAGTTCTAGAGAACTTGCTGATAGCGGGTGAAAATTCCGGGGAAAATATAAGTAAAACATTGGGAAAGAGTTGGTTGAATGAAGAATCTCAACTCGTGGATAAGGCTTTTGATATTCTCTCTTTCCTTGGAATCGACAAGTTGTGGGATTCTGAAGCTTATAAATTGAGTGGTGGTCAACTAAAACTTATGGAGGTAGGAAGGGCGCTCATGGCCGATGCAAAGCTTATAATCATGGACGAGCCAATTGCTGGAGTCGCTCCAGCTTTGGCTACTACTATTTTCAAAAAGTTAATAGAGCTTAAAAAAATTGGGATTTCTTTTCTTATAGTAGAACATCGTTTGGATATAGTTTTAAAATATGTAGATAATATTTATGTAATGGCTAATGGCAAGGTTATAGCCAAAGGAAAAGAGGATGAGATACTAAGAGATAGAAGGGTGGTAGAGGTGTATCTGGGTGCTTCGGACTGAAAATTTGAACGCTGGATATAAAGAATTGCATGTCCTCTTTGATGTTAACACAACATTTGAAGATAACAAGATAACCGCCATAGTTGGACCTAATGGGAGTGGAAAAAGTACTCTGCTAAAATCAATTTTTGGATTGGCTACAATTCACTCTGGTAAGATAATATTTGGAGAGAAAGACATTACAAATGTGCCTCCGCATGATAAAACAAAGCTTGGAATAGCTTACCTTCCTCAGGTGGATAATGTATTCACCAATTTAACTGTAGAAGAAAATCTTAAAATCGCTGGTTATACTGTTGAGGAGAATGAATTTGAGAATAGATTTGAAACAGCGCTCGAAGTTTTCCCTACTTTGAAAAATTACTTAAAAAAGAGAGCGGGAACTCTAAGTGGTGGAGAAAGACAATTCTTAGCTATATCAACTGCACTGATAAGAAAAGCAAAGATTTTAATGCTAGACGAACCTACAGCTCAGCTTGCTCCGAAGTTTGCAGAGGAAATATTTGAAAAGATAATAGAGCTTCGTGATAAATTCAAACTCACCCTGATACTTGTAGAGCAGAATATTAAGAGAGCTTTAGAGATAAGCGATAGGGCTTATTTCCTCATCAGTGGGAGGATAGTTTTCTCTGGTAGAGCAGATGAGCTCCTGCAGCATGAGAAGTTTGCAGATTTTTGCTTGGGAATTGCATAAATTAAATAAAAATAAATGGGGGGTCTGATTGCCAAGAAAAAAGAAAGGAGGAGGAAGAAAGAGAAGAAAGAAAGAAACAACCTATGTAGATCCCTTTACGGGAGAAGTCGTAACTGAAAGAAGGAGGAAGTTACGTAAAGACGAATATGTGGATTTCCTCACGGGAAAGGTGAGAAGAAGGAAGAAGAAGGAAGGCGGACTCTTCGGCGGATTTCTCTAGCGGGGAAGATGATCCACAGCACCCACACGATTTTCGGGATATTCTTAATCACAATCTTCTACGAGGTCTTTCCCTTTCTCAACCACCACATTCCATTTATTTATGCAGCGGTAATTGCGGCTGTAGCTGCTCTCGTCCCCGATTTAGACCATCCTAGAGGCTATCTAAGTAGGGGCAACTGGGCGATCATATCGATTGCAATTAGGAGAACGACGGAGCACAGGGGATGGACCCACAGCTTGATAGGAGCGGTGATATTTACGGTAATCTCGATAGTGATCTTTTGGTACTTCCATGCAAAGTTGCTCTACGCCTTCCCATTTTTTGTCGGATACCTCTCTCATCTTTTGAGCGACAGTTTAAATCCCACGGGGGTAAAGTGGCTTTGGCCATTTAACGAGAGGAAATTGAAGTCTTCAATTAGAACGGGGTCCGAGGGCGAACTAATATTTCACAACTTGATTTTATTTTCAGAGGCAGGAATTCTGGCTCTGAACATAATGTACCAAGGAGGGAGTCTTTTTCATTGAGGAGGTAAAGTAAAATAATGCACGATATTTATTATTATCCAGGCTACTTTATAGGAATTATCTTTGCGATCTTGATGATGTTTAGTGTTCCCTATTATCTTTATACAAGAATTAAGAAAAAACCTTTCAAAATCAAAACATGGTTAATCGGGTCAGCAGTTCTTTATTTACTTCTTACTCTATTCCTATTTCCTCTGGCATCTTTATTTCAACTACACCTCCCAAGTCAAAATGGAATATCGTGCTCCTCTTCCTAACCTGTATCCTCTTAAGCCAAACGCTCGCATCTACCTCAACAACATGCTTTTCTCCATCCCCCCATCATGGAAATCCTAACAGGATCCATCCCTACCCACCCTTAAGTAACTTCGAGACTACAGCTATAAAAATCAAACCCAAAACAGAGCGCCGGAAAAGTAATCTATAGCGTCTATAGTTGTATATAGCTTCTATAGTTTCCTCAGCACAAGCTCACCACGGTCTATTTTCCAGACAATCC
>Ga0164318_10007260_pt1 | contig 10734 bp, 8 predicted proteins | sample GuaBasSedimGuay9_FD_113734 | JGI IMG/M metagenome (GOLD analysis project Ga0164318, IMG submission 113734) | Subseafloor sediment microbial communities from Guaymas Basin, Gulf of California, Mexico - Guay9, Core 4571-4, 0-3 cm | ecosystem: Environmental > Aquatic > Marine > Hydrothermal vents >...
CTATTTCTTTTATTTATTCGGCGCCCGGAATCTGACCGTTATGATCAGCCGGAGCAGGGATGGTGAATACGCTGCCCGTTTGGCAGGATGGCTTGGATTTAAATCGGTTCGCGGTTCATCCACCCGTGGAGGTCTCTCGGCGTTCAGGGAAATGATAAAGAGGCTGAAGAATGGTGAAAGCACAGGCATACTCGCTGATGGACCTCATGGGCCTGCCAGGGTGGTCAAAAAAGGGGCTGTGGTAATGGCCCGCAGTCTTGGAATTCCGATTAATCCAATCGTCTGGGGGGCAGACCGTTGCTGGGTTCTCAATAGCTGGGATCGTTACCTGATCCCAAAGCCCTTTGCACGTGTGGTAATCTGTTATCCCAAACCTGTCAGTGTCCCTTCCACGGCCAGGGGCGAAGAGCTTGAGGCTTGCCGTCGTCTCCTCGAAGAAAGATTGAATGAGGGTTCTCGCTTATGTGATTTATATTTTGGCCGGGAAAGGCCATGGCACAGAGCAAGGGACTGAAAAAAAGGCAAACGTTCACGGAACGTTGAAATTGGCTCTAAAATATAATAATATTCAGGGAGAATCAGATGAACGATATTGATTACAAGTTACCGGAAATATTACCTGTCCTGCCTGTCAGAGACTCGGTTATTTTTCCCGGTATGGTTATCCCCATAATTATAAGAGACAAAAGGTCTTTGAAACTTGTTGACGAAACGCTGAAAAAAGAAAAAAAGATAGTCGTGGTGATGGAAAAAGCCCACGATAAAAAGGAAAAAGGCCCGGCAGATATTCATAAGATAGGAACTGTCGGACATGTTGTTGGATTATCAAAAGGGGAAGAGGGAACCATCCTTGTTGTCCAGGGAATTGCAAGAGTTTTAATCCTGGAGGTCGTTTCAAACGAGCCTTACAAGAAAGCCAGAATAAAAAAACTGGAGGACATTGATTTTAGCGGCAAAAAAATTAATGCCCTGATGACTAATATGCTGGGTCTTTTTAAGCAGATAGTAGATTTATCTCCTCACTTGCCGGACGAATTGATACATATTTCAATGAATATTGATAAGCCCGGAGCCCTGACAGACATGATCGTCGCTACTCTCAACCTGGAACGAAATAAAAAACAGGAGATGCTGGCGTGTCTGAATATTAGGGAACGTCTCGAGAAATTGACTGTTTTCATGAATGAAGAACTGGAAGTGCTCAAAATGGGACGCAATATCCAGGAGCGCGTCAAAAAAGGAATGGATAAGTCCCAACGTGAATATTACTTGAGAGAACAGATCAAGATTATTCAAAAAGAGTTGAGCAAGGACAAAAAAGGAGGGTCCGAACTTGATGAATTAACAGAAAAATTGAAAGTTAAAGACCTTCCCGAGGCAGTAAGAAAGGTTATTACTAAAGAGAGTGAAAGGCTTTTATCAATCAATAACGCTTCCCCTGAACATAATGTGATAAGGACATATCTCGATTGGATAATTGATCTGCCCTGGAATGAGAGCACAACCGACATAATAGATATTAATAAAGCTGAGAAGGTATTGAACAAACATCATTACGACCTGGAAAAGATCAAAAAAAGGATATTGGAATACCTCGCTGTTCGTAAGCTGAATCCAGAACATAAAGGGCCAATCCTGTGCCTCGTGGGTCCTCCAGGAACAGGAAAGACCAGTTTGGGCCGCGCCATTGCAATAGCAATGCAGAGAAAATTTATCCGTATTTCCCTTGGCGGGGTCAGGGACGAAGCCGAAATCAGGGGACACCGTCGTACATATGTGGGGGCCCTTCCCGGCCGGATAATTCAGGGGATCAAAAAGGCAGGTTCCAACAACCCTGTGTTTATGTTAGATGAAATAGACAAGGTTGGCGCCGACTTTCGTGGAGATCCCTCTTCTGCACTCCTTGAGGTACTTGATCCGGAGCAGAATTTTTCTTTTTCAGACCACTATCTTGAACTCGAGTTTGATCTCTCAAATATTATATTTATTGCAACGGCAAACCAGCTTGATACCGTTCCCCCGGCTCTTAGAGACAGGATGGAGGTACTTGAACTGACCGGATATACCGAAGATGAAAAAACCAGTATTGCAAAGAAGTTTCTCATTCCGAGGCAGATAACTGAACATGGATTGAAAAAAACCAGGGTATTATTCAGGATGTCGGCCATAAGGAAAATAATCAGGGAATATACTCGTGAGGCCGGACTTAGAAACCTGGAAAGAGAGATTGGGACCATATGCAGGGGGATTGCAAGAAAGGTGGCTGAGGGAGAAGACAAAAAATATATTATTACGGATAAAGAGATCCGGAAATATTCAGGAAATCCCAGGTTTACTGCTGATATTGAAGAGAGAACCTCTGTCCCCGGTGTGGCCACAGGAATGGCATGGACACCTTCCGGCGGGGATATACTTTTTGTAGAGGCAACAATAATGCCCGGTCAGCAGTCTTTAATCCTGACCGGTCAGCTCGGTGATGTAATGAAGGAATCAGCCAGAACTGCACTGAGTTATTTAAGAAGCAGGTCAAAAACTCTCAATATCCCTGAAGATTTTTACAAGGACCACGATATTCATATTCATGTGCCGGCCGGCGCTATACCAAAGGATGGACCCTCAGCGGGAGTAACCCTCCTGGTGGCGCTGGTATCGCTTTTGACCGACAGACCGGTTAAACCGAGGCTGGCCATGACCGGTGAAGTAACACTCAGAGGTTCGGTGCTTCCGGTGGGAGGGATTAAAGATAAGATACTTGCCGCAAACAGGAGAGGTATCAGGCATATTATCCTCCCTAAGGGTAACAAGAACGATCTGGATGAAATACCTGAAAAGATAAAAAAACATTTGACCTTCAGTCTGGTAAGCAGGATGGATGAGGTTCTTGATCTAACTATAATCTGAATGAAAAAACGACTCTATCCATTCCCTGCGCTCATTTCGGGATTATTTTCGGCCCAGATCCTTGCATCCATACATGTTTACCTGTCAAATACCTCCCTTTTCCATACTCTTTATGCCTTAAAAGACGCCGGGTATCTCACGATTCCAAACCGGCAAATCATGCAAAACCTCAACGATTTTTCCCCTGCTTTTTGCGGGGGAGTTTTTTTTTCTCTTAGTCTCGGGGCTGGCTTATCCGTCTTTACACTTATAACCGTCCAGCTCTGGGACTGCCTCTTTAAGAGAAGCAGAATGATTTTTATCCTTATATCGGCGCTTTTAACATGCTTGATTGCAGGGGTGAACATCTCCGGCTTCCTCCCCATTGCAACATCATATTTTATTGTGATCCCTGCCGTTGTATTTATAACTGCATTAAAATGGATACCCGTTCGTACCGGGAAAAATGATCTTTTAAAGGAGATAATTCGCATTGCTCCTGTTATCCTGCTAACACTTTTATGGACAACTCAAATGGACAGGAATATGTTTCAGGATATAAGAGATAATCTCCTTTTATCCAACCCGGCTGGTCTGATGATCAATGATTTTTACTACAAGTATACCCTGTATCCGGCTCAAGTCATCAAATCACAGGAACAGAAGACCCTCAAGACCTGCTGCCTTAAAAATATCAGGGATAAACGACTTGCAGACCTGCTTGAAACGAAACTGACCGAATTTGACTACCTCAATTTGCCTGAAAACAACGCGGTTGACATGGAAATTGATAAGGCGGGAAACACACTGATCTTTAAAAAGAGAAGAGCGGCGCTCAAGGTCAAACTCAGAGATTTTCTTTCTAATCCGGGCGGAGTGCTTAAAAAATTTTCTTTTAAATGTGACAGGTATCGTTTTTTCCGCAAATTCACCTTTGTTTCGTTTCTTGTCGGCTTTCCCGTTATCCTTTACATTATTTGTTATGGTGTCTTCTTTTTTATATTGAGTTTGTTTTGGGGGCCTGGCAGCTCAGAAGCGCTGTCTTCAGTATTATGTTTCCTGATTGGTGTTGGATTGTTTATTCCCGTTTATCAGGGAAGGGAGGAGGGAGTTAAAAACCTTAATGACCTTGCAGTAACAAATAACCTTGAAGTAATATTGGAAAGCAGACGATGGCAGGAGAGGGTTGCAGGCTTAAAAATCATAGAACAAAAGAGGATGGACCCTGCTGCATTCAGGGCATACAGGGGCATGCTTCAAAGTCCTTATATACAGGAACGTTGCCGACTGGTAACGACCATTTTAAACAGCGGGCGACCGGAGACGTATGAGGACCTGATCAACTTTTTGGATGACCCGAGCCCGAATGTATCCTGCATGGCCTTTTACGTATTGGGCCTAAGGGGAGATAAGAGAGCTGTTTACGAGATATTAAAGAGAATTAAGACATCTGATCACTGGTATAAACAATGGTATGCATACAGGGCTTTAAAAGCACTGGGATGGAGGCAGACAGGATCCGAATAAAGGCCCTGCTCGTTTCTTTCGCAATGGTTATTCTTGTTGAAGGGGCCGCGATGATCATAGTTGCAAAGGGCTGTTCAGATATCATGATTATCCTTGGCTGCGCGCGTCTTATTGAAATAATCGTTATTATAACAGTAATCATTATATGGGAGAAGGGCCTGCCATCCATTGGTCTTGCTCCATCTATGATGGCTGACGGATTCAGGAAAGGCTTGATCTGGTCGACCGGCTTTGGAATAGTCGCTCTATTTTCTTTTGCGATTTTATTTCTTTTTGGTATTAACCCTGCTCCATTGATATATACAAACATGCCTGCAGTCCATAGTAAGATTGTCATCTTTTTCCTGGTTGGCGGTATTTTAGCGCCTGCTGCGGAAGAAATCTTTTTTCGTGGGATAATCTATGGTTTTTTCAGGAAATGGGGGGTTTGCCCGGCGTTTGTTTCGAGTGTCCTGATATTTGTTATTGCCCATCACATTGTTGCCGGTTTTCCTGTTACTCAAGTGGCGGGAGGTATTATCTTTGCCGTTGCTTATGAAATAGAAGGGAACCTGATGGTTCCTATCACTATACATTCCCTTGGAAATATGGTATTGTTTATTATTTCACTCTTGAGATAGGAGGCTGTCCGAAAATGCTCCTTTCCCAAAACTCTGCGTTATGCTCAAAAAATTATCCTCGGAGGTAAGCGAGCTCAGGAGACCCCGAAGATGATGTGAAACCGTGATACATAGTCGTGGAAGTTATTTTTGCGCAACCCCTCGTGCCAACCGGCGGCAGCTACAATAAAACAGGTTAACCGGAATATGGTTCTTTACTCAAAAAAGGTCGATTTCAAATGGAAGAAGACAGTTCTTGTCCTGTTAATCTTTCTGTCAGTCTTCTTTTTTGGATTTCATTCAAGGGAAAATGCCCTGGAAAAAATAATAAGCTCAGGGGAAATAACCGTGATCACCTGGAATAATGCCCATTGTTACTATTCCTATCGAAATAATCCGATTGGATTTGAATACGATCTGGCAAGAGCCTTTAGTGATTATCTTGGCGTTAACCTGAAAGTATTCATACCTCTTACGAGATCAGACCTTATCCATGCGTTAGATAATGGGTATGGGGACTTTATTGCCGCAAGCATGAGCATAACCCCTTCACGAAAAAAACTCGTGGATTTTTCCGATGCATATTTCAATAATCAGCAGGTAGCTATAATCAATAAAAAAAATTATCAAATAAAAACTTTAAGGGATTTGAAAGGGAAGACTATTTATGTGCCTTTAGGAACCTTATATGAGGAGCGTTTAAGACAGCTCAGGGATGATGGTCTTGATATCAATATCAAGTCGGTTGGCGGGAACACATCCACGGAAGAATTGATCCGTATGGTGGCGGAAAATGAGATTGAAGTAACTATAGCCGATTCCAATATTGCGCTCCTGAACCGCCGGTATTATCCCGACATAAAGATCTCTTTTCCCATAGGAGATACCCAGTTTCTGGGATGGGCAGTTAAAAAAGGTGAAAACCACCTCCTTAACAAGATAAATGAATTTATAAAACAAATTAAGAAGAATAGAAATTACGAAAAGATCTATAACGAGTATTATGCAGATACGGAAATTTTTGATTATGTGGATTTAAAAAAATTTCATATCAGGCTCAAAAACCGACTCCCCAAATATAAGGAGACCATACAGAGGGCTGCCGAAACATATGGTTTCGACTGGAAATTGTTAGCTGCAATGATTTATCAGGAATCTCATTTTAATCCAGGGGCGATCAGTTTTACCGGAGTACGGGGAATTATGCAGCTTACCCTTGATACGGCAAAGGAAGTAGGGATTACGAACAGACTTGACCCTGAACAAAGCATCATGGGAGGGACTAAGTACCTTAAAAAACTATACACCAGATTTGATAAGACAAATGAAGAGGACAGGTTGCTCATTTCTCTTGCCAGTTATAACGTTGGGAAGGGCCATATCCTTGATGCCCAAAAAATTGCAATGCAAAGGAATCTCGATCCTAATAGCTGGTCCTCGCTGAAACAGATCCTGCCGCTTCTCCGTTATTCAAGGTATTATAAAAAAAGCAGATATGGATACTGCAGAGGAACGGAACCTGTTCGTTATGTAACCAGGATATTGACTTACTATGATATACTGAAAAGAGAAGAAATAATGGATCAAGACAGAGAAATCCCTGCCCAGGAACATGCCTTGACGGGAACTTAGGGACGAGGACGAAACAACATTAATGAAAGTATGATATTTTTATGAACCAGGGAAAAATTATAGAATACATTGATCAGGGCAAGTTTGTTTGCGCCCTCTGTCTTCAGGATAAGGGCAATAAACTTCACCTGCTTGCGTCCTCAAACCGTGAAATCAACGTTTCATTAAAAAGGGCTGCTCTTATTTCCAAAGCAAATATTGATCCGTTACAGCCAAGAAAAGAATTGATAGAAAGGCTGAAACAGACAGAGGAAAAAAGAATCAGGCTAAAAAACGAAGTAAACGTAAAAGAGCTCTGGGAACTTATCAAAGATGAAAAGGAGAATTTTAACAATAAATACCTTGCCCAACTTGTATTCGGCGAAGAAATAAATGGCGACCATCTTTCTGCTCTAATCCGCGCTCTTTTTGAAGACCATCAATATTTCAGGTTGAAAGATGGCCGGTTTTTGTCAAATTCCGAGGAAAGGGTAGAGCAGATCATAAAACAGAGAAAAGATGATGCGCTGAGGGATGAGTGGCTAAAACAGGGAAGCGCCTGGCTTAAAGAGGCTCAGCAGGGCAGGAAAACTGAAGGGCCGGCCTGCAAAAGATATATTATTCAGTTGCTGATTCAACTTGCCCTTTATGAAAATGACGCTCAGGATTTTAAGCATGGGAAAGAGCTTCTTTTAAGGACGGGGATATCTGATATACGAGAGGCCAGGAATGTACTTGTCAAGCTGGGTGAATGGGACAAAGATGAAAACCTTGATATCCATCGGTTTGGGATTGCAACTTTCTTTAACAAAAAACAAATGGATGAAGTGGCCCTGCTCGCCGGAACCAAAATTAACAACCAGGGTCGAGAGGACTTGAGACACCTTCCCGTCGTGACTATTGACGGCCCAATGACCAAAGATTTTGACGATGCGGTAAGCCTTGAAATTGTAAATGGAAATCTTCAATTAGGTATTCATATCTCCGACGTTGCAGCAGTTATTCCACCCGGCAGTATTCTTGACAAAGCGGCATTTGAAAGGGCCTCATCTCTTTACCTGCCGCGCCGTGAAATACCGATGTTCCCGATTGGCCTTTCCCAGGACGCCCTGAGCCTCAAAGAAGGGTGCGACCGGCATGCGATTTCCCTTTTAACCAGCTTCAATAATGATGGTGAACTTCTGAATTACAGGTTTACATCCTCTATTATCAGAGTAAAGCAAAACCTCACCTATGATTTGGTCAATGAAAATATCGAGAAAAACAAGATCTTCCAAAAAATGTATGTGACGAGCCACCGATTGCGCGAAAAAAGGACAAGACAGGGTGCGATTAATCTCTCTCTGCCTGATCTTCAAATAAATTTTGATTCCGAATCTTCTCTATCTATTGATCTAGTCTCTCAAGAGACACCGTCCCGACAAATCGTAGCAGAGTTTATGATCCTTTATAACTGGCTGGCTGCATCATTTTGCAGAGATAATCAGGTTCCGATTCTTTTTAGAACACAAGCTGAACCGAATGAAAGGCTCATTGTCGATGATGATGATTATTGTTATTATGTCTTCCAGCAAAGACGGAAGCTTAATCCTCTAATTATTGATACCACTCCCCGGCCTCACAGCATTCTGGGGGTTGATGTATATACCCACTTTACTTCCCCCATCAGGAGATATCTTGATCTTGTGATGCAGCGTCAAATAGGAAATTTTCTTTTGGACAAAGAGCCTGAATATAATGAGAAGGAACTGGATGAAATCAGAATGTCGGTAGAACCCGTGGTAAAACAACTGAATATGCTAAAACGGAATCGCATTCGATATTGGATACTCAAATACCTTCGCAGTCTGCGCGGGGACAAAAAATTAAGAGCGATAGTCCTTTATGAACTAAAAAGCAAGTACAAGATTCTACTAACCGATCTTCAGATGATTGCCGATATAAAAAAGGAATCTCGCATTACACTAAATCCGGGTGATCATATCATGGTGGAAGTGACCAAATCCGAACCATGGATTGACAGGCTTGAACTCAAATAGTACCAGAGCACAATTTTGGGCATCCTTCATTTTGAGGTGAAAGTAGTTGACACTTTTATTGGAACTAAAAATTGTAAATTGCAGAAGAGGTTTATATCCTCTTAAATCAGCGACAGGATGCCGCTGCCACTTTTCTACCAAAGTGTAAAGTAAAAATGAAGGATGCTCAAAAATGATCTCTCCTGTTTCATCAAGGATGCACAGATACATTTTGTTTGTATGAAGATCGATACCGCAATAAAATTTGTGTTGCCTGGTATCTGTGGGAGTTATGGGACGTCCGCTTGTAAATAAATAACGAATTTGGATAATACGTAGGCTATTGATATTCCAAAGAAAGGGCCTATCCACTATATAAAATTCATTAGACTGATGGTCTGAGAGTTCATCGTTCAAGAATATGAAATGCGAATTTGCTTCATGCATTGTTTAAACTTATGCCGGTCAAAAAGAAGGGGGGGTAGCTGAAAAAGCCAACCCCCCTTCTCAAAATTATGCTTAATTATGCCGAGACGCAGAATTGAACTGCGGACACGGGGATTTTCAGTCCCCTGCTCTACCGACTGAGCTATCTCGGCAAATAAACATATTGTAATTATGTTACCCTGAAAGGTCAAGAAGAAATTAATATTAAAGACAATTGTTCACAGGTTTTTTTCAAATGAGAATGATTTTTAAGCGCTATCAGGAAATTATCCCGGAATTTTCTCTGTTTCAGGAAATGATTCGCGAATCTCTTCCCATTCATATCAGGGTCAATCGTTTAAAAGTTGAACCGGCATCCGTGGTCAACTCATTAAAACAAAGGGGGGAGCATATAAAAAGAATGGGCAGCAGGGATAATACTTTTTACCTTGCCTCCGGATTAAAATCAGCAGGAAACATTATCGAATATTTTTTGGGTTTTATTCATCCCCAGGCCCTGACATCCTGCCTTGCATCTATTGCTCTTTCTCCTGAGAGAAATTCTTATGTGCTTGACATGTGTGCAGCGCCCGGCGGTAAAACCACACACATGGCAGAACTTATGAATAATACCGGGGTGATTATTGCAAACGAGCTCTTTCCAAACAGACATATTCCCTTGGGACATACGCTTGATAGACTTGGTACATTAAATACCATTATTACAGCCTACCAGGCCCAGGAATTTCCTCTCAGAGAGAAATTCGATTACATTCTTGCCGACGTTCCCTGCTCTGGAGAAGGCAGGTTCAGAAAAATCAAGGAATCAAAAGATTACAGAGAGACGAAACAAATGGCCAGGTTCCCTGAAATGCAAAAAAGGATTATTTTAAGGGGCTTTGACCTTCTGAAAGGAGATGGAGAAATGCTCTATTCCACCTGCACCTATAATCCTTCAGAAAATGAATCAGTGGTCAATTTTTTATTACAAAAAAGGGATGCCTGTTTACTCCCAATAGAAACAGGTTTTGATTATCAGCCTGGGATACATGGATGGAGGAATGAAAGATATGACAAACAGCTCGGAATGGCCGCCAGATTCTACCCCCATTTCATCGATTCTGTGGGATTCTTCATGGCCCGGATTGGCAAGCGAGGATGACCTCGATTATATTTTTTCTTTTATGGATGAGCGTTTTGGGATCGCAAAAAGAGTGTTTGCTGATTACTTACTCTTTAAGAGAAAGAAAAGCTGGTTTCTCATGAAAAAATCCGACCTGATAAAATCAGGCTCAAGCCTTAAAGTTTACAAAGTGGGATTAAAGGCTTTTCACATGGTAAGCACTTTTATAAAACCTACAGGCAGGTTTATTCAGATCTTCGGTCACAAAGCCACAAAGGCGCGGGTTGCAGTGGATGAGCAGCAATTATCAACTCTCTTTGCTGGCGGAGCAATCCAGTCGGACATAAACATTAAAAAGGGTTATGTTATCCTTGAACTCAAAGGAAATGGTATCCTTGGGCTTGGTTTTTTTAATAATGGTAAGATACGATCCCAGATCCCGAGGAAAGAAATCAAGAAAAATTTTGTGTAACCGTTCACGGGTTTAAAGGTTGAAGGTTGAAGGTTAATAGCTCAATATTTATGGTAATAACTTATGGATTCCCGGGCA
>Ga0164318_10007261_pt1 | contig 10734 bp, 3 predicted proteins | sample GuaBasSedimGuay9_FD_113734 | JGI IMG/M metagenome (GOLD analysis project Ga0164318, IMG submission 113734) | Subseafloor sediment microbial communities from Guaymas Basin, Gulf of California, Mexico - Guay9, Core 4571-4, 0-3 cm | ecosystem: Environmental > Aquatic > Marine > Hydrothermal vents >...
CATTACTCCCAAAGTAAATTTATAACATCTAATTTTAAATTCTTTTTCTCTTTTTTCTTTTTGACTTTTAATTTGCATTTTTGACTTTTGAGATTTGAGATATTTTATTATATCATTTTTATCCTACTTCCTAAACCCTGTTCCTGCGGGGATTAGCTTTCCTATAACCACATTTTCCTTTAATCCTCTCAGTTTATCCTTTTTCCCTTCAATAGCTGCTTTAATTAAAATTCTAGAAGTTTCTTGAAACGACGCTGCTGATAAAAAACTATCAGTGGTCAAAGCTACCCGAGAGATTCCCAAAAATATTGGTTGACTTTCAATTAATTTCTTCTTTTGCTTCTCCAATCTAATATTCTCTTCTATAACCTCTGCTTTCTCCACAATTTCACCCTCTGAAAAATGACTATCTCCTCTATCAATAATTTTTACTCTAGAAAACATTTGTCTTGCTATAACCTCAATATGTTTATCATGAATAAACGCTCCTCTCCCTGCATAAATCTTTTGAATTTCTTGAATAATATAGCGTTGAGTTTCTCTGGCTCCTCGTATCTTAAATACCTCATCTAAATCCAAACTCCCCTCGCAAAGCTGTTGTCCTTTTTGGACTTCTTCTCCTGGTTTAACCCAGATTGCCTGATTCGGCAAAACTTTATATTCCATAATATTCTCTTTTTTATTTTTCTGAGCTTGAGGTTTAATCCTTATCACCCTGTCCGGAGTTATTTCTATTACTCTTCCTCCTTTTTTAGCAATTACTGCTTTCCTTTTCGGGGACCTTTTCTCAAAAATTTCTTGAACCCTTGGCAAACCATAAGTAATATCTCCTCCCCCTGCTACTCCTCCGGTATGAAAAGTTCTTAAGGTCAACTGAACTCCCGGTTCTCCAATAGATTGAGCAGCGGTAATGCCTACTGCCTCACCCTGTTTTACAAGCTTGTTATTTCCAAGATCCCAGCCATAACATTTTTGACAAACCCCTCTCGCTGATTTACAACTTATCGGAGAGCGCACTTGAATTTGTTCAATACCTAATTCATTTATTCGATTAGCTTTTTCCCAATCAATAATTTCTCCTTTTCTGACAATAATTTCCTCTTCCTTTTTATTGCCGTCCTTGTTTTGGTATTTAACATCTTCCAATACCACTCTTCCTACTATTTTTAAAAGAAAACTCTGCCCAATCTCTTGAGCCTCTTTTCTTGAAACTTTTATTCCTTTTTTATCTCCACAGTCTTCTTCAGATACTATTACTTCATGAGCAACATCAATCAGCCGCCGGGTAAGATAACCAGCAGTAGAGGTTCGTAAAGCAGTATCTACTGTCCCCTTCCTTGCCCCATGAGTGGATATAAAATACTCCAAAACATCAAATCCCTCTTTATAGGAACTTTTTATAGGAAGCTCAATAGTTTGGCCCAAAGGATTAGAAACCAATCCTTTCATTCCGCTCATTTGAACCGGCTGACTCCAGCTACCTCGCGCTCCCGAACGCATCATATAAGAAACCGGTCCAAAACTTGGCAAAGTTTCTGGTACTAATTTCTCAATTTCTAACTTCACTCCATGCCAAACTTCAATTACTTTACTTTTTCTTTCTCTTTTGGATAAAAGTCCTTTTTTATAATATCTATTAATGGTTTCAATTTCTTTTTCAGCTGCTTTAATCAGCTTGGGTTTTTCTTTTGGAACTACTAAATCATCCATTCCCCAAGTAATCCCTGATAAAGTAGCATACTCAAATCCTAACTCTTTTATTTTATCCAAAATCGGTTCTACTTTTTCTATTCCGTACCTTTCAATTATCTCGCTGGTTAACCTTTTAAGCTGTTTTGAATCCATCTCTCTATTTTGAAATGGATAATCCGAAGGAAAAACCTCGTTAAAAATAATCCTACCCACTGAGGTTTCCATAAGTTTATCAATCTTCTCGGACTTATCATCTTTATTTCCTTGGTATGGAACTTTTATCTTTGCTCTTAAGTCAACTTCTCCGAATTCATACGCTAACTTCGCTTCTTCCGCAGAAGAGAATATTTTTCCTTCTCCTTTGACCCCTTCCTTTATTCTGGTTAAATAATAACATCCAAGAACAATATCTTGGGTAGGACTAACCACTGGCGCTCCAGTAGCAGGAAGTAAGAGATTTAAGCTGGACAACATTATTTCCCTTGCTTCTTTTTGGGCTTGCTCCAATAAAGGAAGATGAATCGCCATCTGGTCACCATCAAAATCAGCATTAAAAGCATGACAAACCAAAGGATGAAGTCTTATTGCTTCCCCTTCAATTAGTACCGGGTAAAACGCCTGAATTCCAAGCCGATGCAAGGTAGGAGCCCGATTAAGAAGAACACACTTATTCTTAACTACTTCTTCTAAGATTGCCCAAACTTCATCAGTTTTCTGCTCAATTAATCTAGAAGCGGACCTTACATTATAAGCTAACTCTTTGTCTAAAATTTTTTTAATAACAAAAGGTTTAAAAAGCTCCAAAGCCATCCTTTTCGGAATTCCGCACTGGTGAAGTTTCAATTCAGGCCCCACTACTATTACTGACCTCCCAGAATAATCCACTCTTTTTCCTAAAAGATTCTGGCGAAACCGCCCCTGCTTACCTTTAAGTAAATCTGCTAAAGATTTAAGAACTCTTTTCCCTCCGGTGCTGGCTGTAGTTACTAATTGCCCTTTCCTCATTCCATTATCAATTAGAGCGTCTACCGCTTCCTGCAACATTCGTTTTTCATTTCTAATAATAACTTCTGGAGCGTTAATTTCTAAAAGATATTTTAGACGATTATTTCTATTTATTACCCTTCTGTAAAGGTCGTTTAAATCTGAGGAAGCAAATCTCCCTCCGTCTAATTGAACCATCGGCCTGAGGTCCGGAGGAATAACTGGCAAAACAGTTAAAAACATCCACTCCGGCCGTATATTAGCTTCCGCCATTGTTTGAAAAACTCTTAATCTTCTCAAAAGCCGTTTAGATGAATGAGCTTTTCTTCCCTTACTAGACGACGCTTTTGCTATCTCTTCTCTTAATTCTTTAATTTTCTGCGACAAATCTATCTCTTCAAATATCTTTCTCAAGGTCTCTGCCCCAGTACCCGCTTCAAAAATCTCTCCATATTTTAAAGAAAGATCGTGATATTCAAGTTCAGACAAAATCTTTAATGGCTGAATATTTAAAACTTCTTCTCTTATTTTATTTCTCGCCGCTTTTAATTCTTGCAATTCTTTTTTCTTCTCTTTTTTCTTTTTAGTATCATTTTTAACCTTTAACTCTGAACCCGAACCCCCTCCGCCAAGACGGACGGTACGAGGCATATTTTGAGCTTTGAGCTTTGCTTCATATTCTTTGTCAATCCGCTCTAATACTTTCTTCTTTGCTTCCTCGTCAACCTTAGTTATAATATAACTCGCAAAATAAACTACCTTTTCTAAGCTCTGCATAGAAACATCTAAAATTAACCCTGCTATAGAAGGTATACCTCTTAAAAACCAAATATGGGATACCGGACAAGCTAATTTAATATGCCCCATTCTTTCTCTTCTAACTGAGGATTTAGTTACTTCCACTCCGCATTTCTCACAAACCACTCCTTTATAGCGAATTCTTTTGTATTTTCCGCAATAACATTCATAATCCTTTTCTGGACCAAAAATTCTTTCACAAAAAAGACCATCTTTCTCAAACCTTTGAGTTCGATAATTTATAGTCTCTGGTTTAGTAACTTCGCCGTGACTCCACTTTAAAATTTCCTCTGGCGAAGCAAGTTTTATTTTTATTGATTCAAGATCTTGTACACGCATAAAATTATTTCTACCCCTCCTATCTTCTCCGCCTCTCCTTATATATCCTCCCCTTCAAAGAGGAGAAAATTAAAGAGAGGAAGACTCTTATTTCCTCCCTCTCCTTTGGAGGGAGAAGGAGGACTAAGGAGGAGGAGATCCTACTATGAAAGAGAAGAAGCAGAAGAGGTTTCTGAATTTTTTTTCTTCTTTGGTTCAGTCTCTTCTTTACGTTCTTCTTTACGTTCGTTTAGTTCTACACTAAGACCAAGCGATTTTAATTCTGCAATCAACAGTTTAAAAGAAGCAGGCACATTGGGATTTTTAATTGGTTCGCCTTTTAATATCGCTTCATAAGTTGCCGCTCGTCCGGAAATATCATCAGATTTTATAGTTAGCATCTCTTGCAAAGTATAAGCCGCGCCATAACCTTCTAATGCCCAAACCTCCATTTCTCCAAACCTCTGTCCTCCAAACTGAGCTTTTCCTCCTAATGGCTGTTGAGTAATTAAAGAATAAGGGCCGATTGAACGAGTATGAATCTTATCTTCAACCATATGAATTAACTTCATCATATAAATATATCCTACAGTAATTTTCTCCGGAAACGGCAATCCCGTCTTTGGATCATATACCACAGCTTTTCCATCTTCTGGAAGTCCTGCTCTTTTCAACTCCTTTTTAATATCTTCTTCTGTCGCTCCACTTAAAGAAGGAGAAATAGCAATATAATTTAATTTTTTTGCAGCCCAGCCAAGATGAGTTTCCAAAATTTGACCAATATTCATCCGAGAGGTCACAGTTAATGGATCTAAAATAATATCTAATGGAGTGCCATCTTCTAAGTAAGGCATTTCTTCTTCTGGTAAAATCTTTGAAATTACTCCTTTATTTCCGTGTCGACCAGCTAATTTATCTCCGGCAGTTATTTTTCTTATCTGCGCCACTTTAACTTGAATTCTTTTTATAACACCCGGCTCAAGCTTATGCCCCATTTCCCTGGAAAAAATTTTCACTCCTATCACCCGCCCTCTTTTACCATGTTCCAATAAAAGTGAAGTGTCCTTAACCTCTCTTGCCTTCTTCCCAAATATAGCTCTAAGCAATCTCTCTTCAGCAGTTAAATCTGCTTCTCCTTTTGGAGAAATCTTCCCAACTAAAATATCGTTCGGCTCAACCTCTGCTCCAATTCTTACAATTCCTTCTTCATCTAAGTCCTTTAATTTTTCCTCTCCAACATTAGGAATATCACAAGTAGTAATTTCTGGGCCAAGTTTTGTTTCTCTGACATCACAGGTAAAATCCTCAATATGAATTGAAGTATAACGGTCGTCTTTTACTAATCTTTCAGAAATTACAATCGCATCTTCAAAATTTTGCCCTCTCCAAGGTATAAATCCTACTAAAATATTTTCTCCTAAAGCTAAATATCCTCTATCAATCGCCCCTCCATCAGCTAAAATATCTCCTTTTTTAACTTTTTGCCCTTTTTTAACCAAAGGCTTTTGATGAAAACAAGTATATTGATTAGTTTGAACAAAATTATTTAAATTATAGGTCCTAAGTTCTGCGCTTTTGCTTCTTGGTTTTGGTTTTATCACAATATGCCTAGCGTCCACTTCCTCCACTATTCCATCTTCTTCACAAATAACCTCTCTCCTTGAATCTCGAGCTACAACTTTTTCTACTCCGGTACAAACCAAAGGCGCTTCTGGTTTTATTAAAGGTACTGCTTGTCTCTGCATATTTGAACCCATTAACGCTCGATTGGCGTCATCATTCTGTAAAAAAGGAATAAGAGAAGTAGAAATAGAAATACACTGCTGAGTTGAAACATCAATAAAATCAATTTTATTTTTTTCAATCACTCCCGGTTTTCCTTTTATTCTTACCTCAACTTTTTCTCCAAGAATATTGCCTTTTTGATCTATAGGTACGCCGGCATGAGCAATATTATATCTTTCTTCTTCGTAAGCATTAAGATAATGAACTTCAGAAGTAACCTTGCCTTTCTCTACCTTAAAATAAGGAGTTACCAAAAATCCATAAGGATTGATTTTTGCATAACTCGCCAAATGATTAACCAATCCAATATTCGGCCCTTCTGGAGTTTGAATAGGACAGATTCTGCCGTAATGACTAGGCTGAACGTCTCTCACCTCAAATCCTGCTCTCTCTCGAACTAATCCGCCAGGACCGGTAGCACATAACCTTCTCTTATGTTCAAGTTCTGCTAAAGGATTTTCATTATCCATAAATTGAGACATTTGGCTTGATTTAAAAAATTCGCTCACTGCAGCTGAAAATGGTCTGGGATTGATAAGCTGAATGGGGGTCAAACTATTACTATCCAAAATAGACATCCTGTCCTTAATATTTCTTGCCATCCGAGTTAATCCTATTCTAAGTCGATTTTTCAAAAACTCATCAAAAGTTCTTAATCTTCTATTTCCCAAGTGGTCAATTTGGTCTGGCTGAGCGTCTGAATCATTATTTAATCTAATAATTTCTCTAATTACTGCCACAACATCTTCCGGCTTTAGCACCCTGTCTTCTATGCTAATTTCTTGGCTATTATGTGGCTTTGAATTTTGAACTTTGCCTGTCCGCCGAAGCCTTGGCGAAGGCGAGAGTTTTGAGCTTAATTCCGGAAGCCTTTGATTCATTTTCCACCTTCCCACCTCTGATAAATCATACCTCTCAAAATTAAAAAACATATTCCAAATCAATTCTTTGGCAGTATCAGGAGTGACTAAATCCCCCGGCCTTAATCTTGCATAAATCTCAATTAATCCTTCTGCTTGATTACGAACCGGATCCCGTCTTAAAGTTTCTTTAATATACTTTGTCTCGCCAACATCTACATCTTTAAATAAATTTATGATTTTCTCCTCCTCTTCTATACCAAAAGCGCGAAGCAAAGTAGTTGCTGCAACTTTTCTCTTACGATCAACTCTTACTCCAATAAATCCGCTGGTTTCTGTTTCAAACTCCAACCAAGATCCCCGATTCGGAATAATTTTCGCTCCGAAACACTTCTTACCTCTTAAGGTACGCATAGTAAAAAAAGCTCCGGGCGAACGAATAAGTTGAGATATAACCACCCTTTCTATCCCATTAATTATAAAAGTTCCCCTCTCTGTCATTAAAGGAAGATTGGATAAAAAAATCTCTTGTTCTTGAACCCTTTTTGTCTTTAAATCAACCAATTTTGTCCTCACTCTTAACGGGGCGACATAAGAATCATTATTTTCTTTTGCCTCTAAATCTGTTTTATATTTTGGTTCGCCTAATATATAATCTAAAAACCAAAGCTCTAGTTCTTTTTTAGTATAATCTCTAATCGGAGACACTTCAGAAAAAAGTTCTTTTAATCCCCTTTCCAAAAATCTCTTCCAATTATCTGTTTGAACTTCTAATAAATAACTTAAAGGAAAAGAAATCTTAGATTTTGAAAAATCTTTAGTAATCATAAAACTTCTACAAAATTACAAATTTATTACGAATACACGAAATAGAAATCAGTTAATAGAAAACAGAAAACAGTAGCGAAATCAGAAAACAGAAATCGAATTTCGGTTTTCTGTTTTCTGTACGGATTTCAGTTTTCCAACAACTGATTTCTATCTTTAATCTTTAATATTCCGTGTTTCTGTAAAAAATTCGTATTTTGCAGAAAAAAACAAAAAAATCCCCCTCCTCCTATTTCTAGGGGCTAAAAATAATTACTAACTTTTTAAAAAGAAATAAAATTATAAAAATCCAACACAAAAAAATTAATCTATTGTTGAATTAACTCAACAACCAAATATTCAAAACTAATAATTAGATTTTACACACTTAATCAAAAAAGTCAAATGTTAAATGTTAAAACTCAAATCTAAATCTTAAATGTCAAATCTTATTTTTTTAGATTTAACATTTGACATATGGTTTTGAGGTTTGAGATTTGAGATTTGAGATTTTTTTATTCTTCTATTTCCTCTGGCTTTTCCTCCTCAATTGGCACTCTCGGCGGCTCAGGACTAACAATTCCAGCCAAAGCTCGTTTTCCTGTTTCTAAATTATTTATAATCTTTTTTACTTCTTCATTGTCAGGATTAAATTCAGCAATTTTCCTAAACTGCTCAAGAGCTTTTTTAGTTTCTCCTTTTTTATCGTAACAAAGGCCCAAAAAATAACGAGCATTGGAATAATTACTGTTCAAAGCCACTGCCCGCTCAAATTCTAATTGTGCTCTATTAACATTATCATTCCTCCAATAAAGAACTCCTAATTGAAATGCTAACCCAACATCAAAAGGCGCTAATTGTTTTATCCCCTCCATCTTGCTAATCGCTTCCTTAAGTTTCCCTTGTCTGTCATAAACTAAAGCAATTTGAAAATGAGCAGGAGCGTAATCTGGTTTTAATCTTATCGCCTCCTCAAAATTCTTTAAAGCCATTTCTAGAGCTTTATCTTTTTCCTCTTCTTTTTTTCGCTTAGCCATTAAATCAGACTTGGCAATATAAACCTTGCCTATTTCAGTAGGAATAAAAGGATTAGCCGGTTCTAATTCTTTCGCTTTTTCATAGGATTTTATCGCCCAATCTTCTGCAGAGGAAAGCACTCCAATTAGATTTCTATAAATAAATCCTCTTACATTCCAATTAGCTATATTTTCTGGATTAACATCTGCCGCGGTTTTTGAAGAATTTACTGCATTCTTAACAAAAACTTGGATTTTATTAGTTTTTTCTTCCAAATTTAAACCTTTGTCTTCCGCAATCTCGTTCAATCTAGTCAAATATAATCTAGCAAGATTTCTCCAATAAACATCTAATTGAGGATTCAAAATAATCGCTCTTTCAAGTTCTTTAACCGCTTCTGCAGTTTTTCCTCTGCTTGAATTTCTTAATCCTGTTAGATATTTTATTTCTGCAATATATTTTTGAGCACTGATAAAAATAAATCCCATCCCAAAAACAAAAATTAAAACTGAAATAAACACTGCAAGAAGCGCTTTAGGAGAGCCTTGCTCAAAAACTATTTCTTTAATTTGTTGACTGCCTAAAACCGCAAAACCTCCGAGCATTACCCAAAAAGGCAGTATTAAAGAAATATTAGTCAAATAAAAAAACTTACTCACCACCACAGCAATAAAACAAGAAAACATTGCTAACCCAATTAGTTTATCTGGTTGATTCAATTTTGAACTTTGAACTTTGAACTTTGAACTAAAGCACTTTACCCCCAACCAAATAAAACTTCCAAATAAAAACAACCAACCAAGAATTCCAATGATTCCGGTAGTAATCAATAAATCTAAAAATTCACTCGCTCCTTTAGTAAACCGAGTATTCCAAAATATAGTTTGATTTAATTCTCTTGATTTAAATTTTGAAAAGTTATAAACAAAAGTCCCTGGTCCTGTTCCCAAAAATAAATTCTTGGATAAAACCTGCTTAGCAATATTAAATTCTGCTTTTTGCCTTAAAGAAATCTCCGGAGCAAGCTGGGGCGAGCCTGGTAAAGAAATTTTAAAACTAACAAAAAATAAAGAAATAACCAACAAAAACATCAATAAAAATATTCCAAAATTTCCTCCAATATGTCTGATATTAAACACTCCAAAAATAAAAAGAACAGCTATCCCCGCCATTAAAACTATCCAAGCTATCCAAAAATTAATAATAAACAACACAGCCAAAAGTCCCAAACTTAAAACAGCTGACATTACTTTAAGCCATTTCTTGCTGATTAAAAAAAGAGTTAACCCCAAAGGCAAGAGAACTGCGGAAAAAACCGCTAAACTGTTCACAGTGCCAATAGTGTTAAAATTGCTGATTTTAGTAAAATTTAAAGGTAAAATAAACTTGCCATACACTTGAAATATACCATATACACCAGCTAAAAATCCGGAACAAACCAAACACAAAACCAAATAGAAAATCTCTTTTTGTTTGGTCAAAATATTAGCAATTAAAAAATAAAGTATTACAAAACCGGCTAAAGTTAAAAAAGCTGGACTTACATTAAAAGGCAAACCCCACAAGCTCTCATAGCGGTATACAGAAAAAATCGTAGAAATTCCATAAACTAAAAGCAAAAATATTACTGGAATATTTAGGAAACTCGAATTAAACCTAAATCTTCCAGCCACCAAACTTTTAATAAACCAAACTGCCACTCCCAAAAATCCTAAAAAAGTCAGTAAATACTGCTTGTTAAAATCAAGCACATCTTGGGTCCAGGGTAAAAAGAAAATCGGAAGCAAAAAAACTAAACCATAAATTATAACCTTGACAGTTTTATCCAAAAACCCCACTGCCTTAGCTGTTTCCTTTTTAACCTCTAAATCTGCTCCCTGTCTCTGTTCTTCCTTTATTTGTTTTTTGACTTGTTGTTTCATAACATCCGAACGATATGATGACTGCTTTACAGCTTGCCCTGCAGAACCGCGAACCGACTTTTGAAAAGAGCTTTTTGCGACACTCGGCTTGACCGACTGATTTGAGGTTTGATTATATTTAATTTGAACTTTCATAAAAAAATTAGTTAGTAATTAGTTAGCATTAAGTAGTAAACATTTTATTTTTGCTTATTGCTTACTACTTACTACTTACTACTTACTGATTACTGATTACTGCTTATTATTAACACCTCTTTCTTAAAAGAGTATATCATAAAAAATAAAAATAGAAAATAGAAATATGCGTATCCTCTTCCCTTAGTCAAAAGTTCAAGTCAAAAGTCAAAATTTTTACTTTTAAATCACTTTTGTATTTGTGCTTTTGTGTCTTTGTGCCTTTGTATCTCTTTATTTGTAATTTGCAAAAGTACATCTCAAAAATCAAATTTCAAATCTCAAAAATACAAATCAAATCTTAAAAATTATTTTTTACCTTTAAGAGTTATAATGCTTGATGCTAAAATTTTTGAAAGTTCTCCAGCTTCTTCTAA
>Ga0164318_10007262_pt1 | contig 10731 bp, 9 predicted proteins | sample GuaBasSedimGuay9_FD_113734 | JGI IMG/M metagenome (GOLD analysis project Ga0164318, IMG submission 113734) | Subseafloor sediment microbial communities from Guaymas Basin, Gulf of California, Mexico - Guay9, Core 4571-4, 0-3 cm | ecosystem: Environmental > Aquatic > Marine > Hydrothermal vents >...
AATAGATCAATATAAGTCGTACCGATAATTGGATCACCGCCAATTCCGATAGCGGTTGTTATACCGAAACCAGCTTCTACAACCTGGTTTGCGGCTTCGTAAGTTAAGGTTCCGGATTTGGAAATAACACCCACATTTCCTTTTTTAAAAACTGATCCCGGCATAATCCCGATCTTGGCTTCTTCGGCTGAAATAATTCCTGGACAATTGGGACCAATGAGAGTTGCACCTTTTTTTTGCACAAGTTTCTTGGCTATCATCATATCTGCTGCTGGAATACCTTCTGTAATACAGACAATAACTTTGATTCCCGCTTCGGCAGCTTCCATCACTGCATCTGCAGAAAATGCCGGAGGTACAAAAATAATACTCGTGTTTGCCTGCACTTTTTCCACCGCTTCAGACACTGTATTAAAAACAGGTTTTCCCAAATGGATCTGTCCGCCTTTTCCCGGTGTTACTCCTGCAACTATATTTGTGCCGTATTCAAGGCATTGTTGCGAATGGAAAGTTCCTTCTTTTCCTGTGAAACCCTGCACGACAACTCTGGAATTTTTATCTACTAAAATACTCATGATCACACTCCCCTGGCAGCATTCACAGCTTTTGCAGCACCATCCGCCAGATCGGTTACTGTGATGATATTTTCAATATTTGCAGCTTTCAAAATAACTGCTGCTTCGGCAGAATTAGTACCATCCAAACGAACAATCAGCGGAACTTTCACTTCTGTTTTTTCAGTAGCTTCCAAAATGCCGTTGGCAATTCTATCACAACGTACGATCCCACCGAAAATATTCACGAAAATTGATTTCACATTCGAGTCTCGTAGAATTATTTCAAAACCTTTTGCAACAGTTTCCGCACTGGCCGCACCTCCAACATCCAGAAAGTTGGCCGGTTCACCACCTTTGAGTTTTATAATATCCATGGTTGACATTGCCAGTCCCGCACCATTGACCATGCAGCCAACGTTGCCTTCTAATTTTATATAATTCAAACCATATTTTCCTGCTTCCAGTTCGGTTGGTTCTTCTTCATCGAAATCACGCATTTCCTTGATGTAGGGATGGCGATAAAGAGCACTATTATCGAATCCCATTTTGGCATCCAGGGCAATAAACGTATCATCTCCTTTCAAAACTAACGGATTAATCTCGATAAGGCTGGCATCATTTTGGGAATAAACTTCGTAAAGAGCTTTGGCGAATTTTCCAAACGGTCTCATTTGCTCTTTTGTAAGCTGCAAGCCAAAAGCCAGTTTTCTGGCATGGAACGGTTGAAAACCAATAAGTGGATCGATAGCTACTTTGATGATCTTTTCAGGAGATTCAGCAGCGACTTTTTCGATTTCCATTCCACCTTCTGTAGAAGCCATCATCACAGGCATTTCGCTAGTTCTGTCCAGTACAATTCCCAGATAATATTCTTTGGCTATGTCCACTCCACCTTCGATGTAAACTTTTTTCACCAGTTTTCCTGCCGGTCCTGTCTGATGGGTAACAAGTGTCATTCCCAGAATTTCGGATGCATATTCATCTACTTCATCCAGGCTTTTAGCCAGTTTCACTCCGCCGCCTTTGCCACGTCCACCTGCATGGATCTGCGCTTTTACTGCCCAGATATTTCCACCAATTTCCTCTGCTGCAGCTCTGGCATCTTCTGCTTTTTCGATCATTTTCCCTTTGGGAATGGGAACTCCATATTTGGCAAAAATCTGTTTTGCCTGATATTCATGTATATTCATCGAACCTCCTTTTTAGAACAACGTTCCCTGAAACTCAGATGAAAGCTGCTTAGCCTTAACATGATCGGGAATATAATCCGGAAGCACGATCGGAGCTATACGTTTTTTATCTACACCAATTGAATCGACTTCTTTAATATATTTTTCCACGTGCTCTAAACTCAGTTTTCCAAGTTGAACACCTTTTTTTACTTTAGCTGCTGCATTCTTACCAGCTCTGCGGCCAAATACAATAATATCCAATTGGGAATTTCCCATTAATCTGTTACGTCCGTGCACGCCTCCAGAAGATTCACCCGCTACAAATAAACCCGAAATAGAAGTTTCTGATGCAGCATTTATTTCTAATCCACCGTTTTGATAATGCAGAGTTGGATAAACCAGCATCGGATATTCACGTATATCAATATCAAATCTATGATATTGTCTAAGCATAGCCGGCAGATTCTTTTCTATAGTTCCCTCACCACTTAACTCTTCAATAAGGGGAGTATCAAGCCAGATCCCCTTCAGACCGGAAGGAGTAGTTACTCCCAGATCATTCTCACATTCACGAATAAACGCAGAAGCTTCGATGTCCCTCGGCTCCAAAGGATATACAAACAATTCACCCTCACTGTTTACCGGTTGTGCGCCAAGTCCTCTGATCTTTTCCGTACATAAAAATCCAACAATTTGCTCTGGAAATACAGCTCCAGTGGGGTGATATTGTACAGAATCCATATACAATAAGTTAGCACCTGCACGATAACCAATAACCAGGCCGTCGGCAGTTGCACCATAATGGTTTGTAGTTTCAAAATTACGTATATGAAGGCGTCCAAATCCCCCGGTAGCGATGATAACAGTTTTTGCTTTAACAATTGAATATTGTTTACTTTCTAAATGATAAATAATAGCTCCGGCGCATTGTCCTTTGTCATCCAGAATCAATTCGGTAGCCGCAGTATATTCTATATACTTGATCTTATCAGGATGGTTATAAACTTCATCTCTTAAAACACGACAGATTCCAGCACCAGTATAATCTCTGGTAGAGTGCATTCTATTACGGCAGGTTCCTCCACCGGATTTTACCATCATCGAGCCATCAGGATTTTTATCGAACATTACACCCAGATCTTCTAACCATTTTATGGAAGGAGGTGCATCCATCACAAGTGCTTCCACCAGTTCTGGTTTATTATCAAAATGACCACCACCAATTACATCAAGGTAGTGTAGCACTGGAGTATCATCGGATTGATCAGCAGCTTGAATACCACCTTGAGCCATCATTGAATTTGAATCTCCCAATCGTAACTTTGTTATCAGCAGAACATCTGCATCGGCATTACTGGCTTCTATAGCAGCAGAAAGACCGGCAGAACCGGCGCCAATTATTAAAACATCGGTTTCAAAATCCACTTTATTTAAATCGAAAATTTCGGGATAATCCCGTGGATATGATTCCATGATATCTACTACTTCATTAATGATCTTATCACCTTTATTGGGTCCGATCCTTAATTCTCGTAGTGCATCATCTTTGTAATCGGGATGATAATTATTCAGAATGTCTTCTCTTTCCTGTTCACTCATCCCGGGAAAAACTTTCTTTCCGAATTTTTTAGCAAGTTCTAATCTTTTTGGACGTGTTTGTTCTACTTTTTTAATTGATTCCATCATATATTCTGGATACATAACTCGCTCCTGTTAAGAAATATTTATTTCACGGCTATAATACTTTTCTGAAAGCTTATCGCCGGGCATTTTCTTTAATTCATCAATTTCTTTATCGTATTTTCCTTCTTCTATCTCTTTCAATCTTATTTCCAATTCAGGACTATTTTTTGAGAGATATTTGCCATATAGACGACGAGCAAGAATTCCTGCATTATATTGTACGATTTCGGCAGGACAGCGTAGTGCGCATAGTCCACAACGAATGCAATCAAACGATAGATCTGCTGCTTTGGCAATATCGCCCCTGATAAGTGCTTGTACATAATCCATTACCTGAATATCCTGAGGACATGCCTTTGTACAGGTGTTGCAGGAGACACAACGGAACACACTTGGAAAGAGCTGCGTGAAAGTTCCAACATCCGGAGTCAGTTCATTCAAATCGTAAACTGGTTTTTCAGCCGGTACAAATGGTATCATAGCAATAGTCATTCCATCGGTCACTACCGTTTGGCAGGCTAATCCGCCTTTTAGTTTGTAATCACCTTTTTCTCTGTAAACCGTAGCACAAGCACCACAATAACCTTCTCTGCAACCCACACCGCGTTTCAGCTGAAATCCTGAATATTCGAAAGCCATCATTATGGTGTGCCCTTCCGGTACCTGGAACAGTTCACCACCTATGTAAATATTTATCATTTCTCTTTGAATGCTCATTTGCTATTCTCCTCCTTAAGTTTTCACACTTTCTTTTGCTCTTTATTTACTTATTTTTTATAGAAATTATAACTTTTTATTACATCATGAAATTATTATCACTTAACCTTAGCAATTAAATATTTATAATATTTCATAGCATCAATTAACAGCCTACAAAAAAAGCACTACTGTAAATTTACAGTAGTGCTTTTTTTTAATATCTTCTGTTTCTAATACTCATAAATAAATTAGTTCTTTGAAATATCATAAACTGAGATAAGACATTAACATCTACGAATACTATCAAAACAACTCCAATCAAACTGTTTTTGAATATTAAATCACTAATAATAATTTTCACTAATTCATTTTGACTCAAAGTGCAATTAATGAGAAATTGTCAAATTAATATTATTAATTTTTACTTCTTCCTAATTAATATTTACAGTGTTAAATTCTGTAATTATATGTATCAATAACCACATCATTAATACTTATGTTTTTCCTCACATAACTCCAACAGTATTCCGTGGGTAGATTTTGGATGCAAAAAGGCAATATCTGCATTATGTGCACCGGGGCGAGGAACTTTATCAATAAGTCGAATTCCTTTACTCGCAACATCATCCAGCTTTTCAACCAGATTGTCGGTTGCCATAGCTAAATGGTGAATACCTTCACCTTTCTTTTCCAGATATTTTGCAACAGAACTGTCTTCAGATGTAGGTTCCAATAATTCTATGCGAACATCGCCAACAGGAATAAAGGCAACTTTTACTTTTTGCGATTCCACAACTTCGATCGATTCAATTTCCAAACCAAGTTTTTGATAGAATTTGGCTGCTTCTTCTATACTATGAACTGCTATACCAATATGACTTATCTTTTTCGGCACTTTAGGCTCCGTTATTTTTAATATCTACTTCAGCTAATTTGATTCCTAATTTTAAGGCTTTCATATTCATATCTTTGAATTGGGGTTTCATAGAGTTACCAACCGCAGTTTTTAAAGAATGTTCGGAAACTACTCCAGTGATCTTAACCAGAAAACCGAGCGATAAAATATTAGTTGGAAGTTCTGAACCTAATTTCTTACGAGCAATTTCAGTGAAAGGATGTTCATATATTTCAGATTCCATTTTAGGGGTGTTCTTTACAATCGAGTTATCAATGATCAGAATACCTTCATCTTTCAGATCAACCGCAAATTTATCGCAGGCTTCTTGTGTAAGAGCAAGTAGAACATCAAAATTTACAGCTTCGGGATAGTAGAATTCATCATTACTAATTATTACATCTGCCCTACTGGCTCCACCGCGTGATTCCGGACCGTAACTTTGAGTTTGAGTTACATTTATTTTATCTATTACTGCAGCTCTTGCCAATATGATCCCAGCTGTAATAAGCCCCTGACCACCACTACCGCTTAACCTGATCTCTTTTTTAAATTTTTTAGTTTTCATTATTCATCCTTTGGTTTTTGAAGTGATTGAACAAGATCAGTATATGTCGCCGTAAATTCCGGTACTTGCTCTTCAACAAAAATTCCTCTGGGTATTTTATCTGCTTTTTCATCTTCAGAAAGTTCGTTATATTTTTTCTCCGTAATTACATTATCCTTCATATCTTTCAGCATATCAGCTGGAGATCCCTTTTTGTTTAATCTTCCAAAAATAACAGGGCAGGAACTTACTATCTCGACAAGAGAAAAACCTTTATGCTCAAGAGCTTTACTGATAAACAATTTGGATTCTTGGGCATGATAAGCTGAAGTTCGGGCTACAAATGTAGCACCGGCTCCAATCGCAAGCTTACAGATATCAAATGTTCTGTCGATATTACCATAAGGTGCCGTTGTTGCTCTGGCTCCATCGGGAGTTGTAGGAGAATACTGTCCGCCTGTCATTCCGTAGATATTATTATTTATCAGGATAACAGTTATATCGATATTTCTTCTGGCAGCATGAATAAAATGATTCCCACCTATAGCAGTGGCATCTCCATCACCGGTAACAACCACAACTTTCATTTCCGGTTTAAAGAATTTCACACCGGTTGCATAGGCAATTGCACGACCATGTAAACTATGAAGCGTATTGAAATCTACATAAACAGGCATGCGGCTGGAGCAGCCAATACCAGAAACCATCGCTACTTCATCTTTTTCGTAACCCAGTTCGGCAATAGCCCGAATTGTTGCACCCAATACAATACCATTACTGCAGCCAGGACACCAGACATGTGGAAACTTCTTATCATGTCGCAGATATTTATGAATTTGTTTTTGAGGTATATTGCTCATTTTACTTTACCTCCTTAATAACCTTCAGAATTTCTTCGGGATTTATCAACTCCCCGTTGTTTTTATTTAGACCAATGATATTCTTAGATTTCCTGAGTTCATAACTCCAGATCGCCCCCATCACTCTTTTCATGGCTTTAGAAAGCTGCCCTTCATTAAGTTCAGGAACGATAATAGCTTTTTTATCACACAGATATTTTTTTATTGCTTCATCTGGAAATGGCCAAATAGTTAAAGGTCTTAACATTCCAACTCTAATCCCTTTTTTTCTGGCCATCAGCACAGCTTCTTTTGCTGCTCTGGAAGTTATCCCAGCAGCGAAAATTGCAATTTTTGCATCCTCCATCATAAAGCTTTCTATCTGAATTATATCATCAATATTATGACGTATCTTATTTCTTAATCTCTCCATCATCACAGCCGTTTCACTGGCTTTATTGGTTGGAAATCCCTTGGCATCATGAGCTAATCCTGTTACATGAAAACGATAGCCTTCACCAAAGCTGGCAAGAGGCATAGGATATTTAGGATTCTCAGGATAATGTTTATACCACTCTGGTGGAATTGTTGGTTTTACCCTATCAACAACCTTAATCGTTTTCAAGTTTGGAATCTCAATTCTTTCCCGCATATGCCCCAATACTTCATCTGACAATAATGTAACACATGTCCTATATTTCTCTGCCAGATTTACAGCTCTTATGGCAAGTTCATAACTTTCCATCACAGAGTTTGGATAAAGCGTAATTGAGGGTGCATCTCCATGCGTTCCCCAACGTGCCTGCATAATATCTGCCTGTGAAGGTTTGGTAGGTAAGCCGGTACTGGGACCACCTCTCATCACATTCACCACCACACAGGGAGCTTCAACCATTTTAGCATAACCCATTCCTTCAGCCATTAATGAGAAGCCTGGCCCACTAGTTGCTGTCATCGATTTCGCTCCGGCAAGTGAAGCACCTACAATAGCAGCCATACTAGATATTTCATCTTCCATCTGAATGAATTTTCTGCCCATTTTGGGCATTTCCACTGAACAGATCTCGGCAATTTCCGTAGAAGGTGTGATAGGATAACCTGCAAAGAAATTGACTCCAGCTGCCAGTGCACCTCGAGCTATTGCTTCATTTCCCTGCATCAATACTGATTTTGTTTTTGTTTCATTCTTAGCCATTTATCCTCCTACCTTTTTGCGCCGGTGATGGCAAAATCCGGACAAAGCCGGTCGCACATTTCACAGTGAATACATTTTTCCGGATGAGGAACATAAGGAGAACCATCTGCTCTTCTACCTAATGCTCCTGTGGGGCAAAAAGCAACACAGATACCGCATCTCTTGCACCAGTCGTAATAGATATAAACCGGGTTTTTTTTATAATCACCTGTAGATTTAACTTCCGGAACTTCTACTTCCATCTTGGAATGTTTATCATCTTTTATGATAACCATTCCCTCTTTAAGCTTCTCTACATCAACTGGTTTCTTTGAACCATTTTTCCTGATTTTACCGGTTTTCTTAGAACCGTAAGCCTTTTTCTTTTCGGTTTTCTTAGAACCGCTCATATAATCTCCTCAAAATGCTATCTATAGAATAAGGATAGCATTTTAATGTTTAAATTTCCTTTAATAATATGTGTTGGTTTTGAATTATCTGATAGTTTTGTGAATCCATTATTTTGATATGCACTTCAATTATAATTCCTGCAGCTCAAAGATCCTGTCTCTAAGTTCTGCAGCTTTTTCAAATTCCAGTTTTTTTGATGCTTCCATCATTTCTTTTTCTAACAACTTAATAATTTTTTCTTTAGAGTCTAACTCTAAATATTCCATAAAGTTATCTCTGCTGGACTTCTTTTCTTCCTTATCCGCTTTCTGATAACCATCCGCCACACTTGTTGCGGCCATTATGTCGTCAATATTTTTTTTAATACTTTGTGGTGAAATTCCATGTTCCAGATTATAGCTTTTCTGCTTAATACGGCGGCGTTTAGTTTCTTCAATCGTTTCCTGCATAGCAGGAGTGATGTTATCTGCATAAAAAATAACTTTACCTGCTATATGTCTGGCAGCTCTTCCAGCGGTTTGGATCAGTGATCTGGCGGACCGCAGAAAACCGGCTTTATCAGCATCAAAAATGGCCACCAATGATACTTCCGGCAGATCCAATCCTTCCCGTAAAAGATTAATTCCCACCAGCACATCAAACTTATCTATACGAAAATCTCGAATTATCTTGGAACGTTCGATTGTTTGAACCTCGCTGTGCATATAGCGCGTACGAACTCCGGCCTTTTTTAAATATTCACTCAGATCCTCGGCCATTCTTTTGGTTAAGGTTGTAACAAGAATTTTTTCTTTGTTTGGAACCCGAATTCGGATCTGCTCTAAAAGATCATCCACTTGAGAACCAACGGGTTTCACCTCAATTTCGGGATCCAGCAAACCGGTAGGTCGGATAATCTGTTCTACAAAAACACCTTCTGATTTCTGCAATTCATAATCGGCAGGTGTTGCTGAAACATAGATAACCTGATTCTGCTTCTCTTCGAATTCATGAAATTTAAGGGGACGATTATCGAAGGCCGAAGGTAATCGAAAACCAAAATCTACCAGGTTTTTCTTGCGGGTATAATCTCCACCATACATGGCATGAACCTGTGGAATAGAAACGTGGGATTCATCGATAACCATAAGGAAATCATCTGGAAAATAATCTAATAAACAGTAAGGCGGATCACCTTTTTTTGCACCGGTAAGATGCCGAGAATAATTTTCGATACCAGAACAGAAACCCAGTTCCCGCAGCATTTCCAGATCGAAATTAGTACGCTGCTCTATACGCTGAGCTTCCAGAAGTTGACCGTTTTTTTCGAAGTATTCGATACGTTCCTTCAATTCTGCTTTGATAGTTTTGATGGCTCGCTGCAGGCTGTGTTTATCGGTAATGAAATGATTTGCCGGATAGATGGGATATTCCTGAACCACCTCCAGGACATGATTATCCAAAGGATTGATACGAGAGATCTTCTCGATCTCATCACCAAAAAATTCTACCCGAATGGAATTCTCCAGATAGGCCGGATAGATATCTACAATATCGCCATTTACTCGAAAAGCTCCGCGTTCAAAAGCTACATCATTCCGTCCGTAATGGATTGCTACGAGCTGTTTAAGAAGCTCATCTCTATCCATTATATCGCCAACTTTTATGCGAACCAGAGATTCACGATAATTTTCGGGAATTCCCAAGCCGTAAATACAGGAAACGCTGGCTACAATGATCACATCATTTCGTTCACTAAGGCTCATGGTGGCATGGAGTCGTAATTTTTCGATCTGGCTGTTTATATCGGAATCTTTTTCAATGTAAATATCTTTGCCGGGAATGTAGGCTTCGGGTTGATAATAGTCGTAATAACTGATAAAGAATTCAACCGCATTTTCCGGGAAAAGCTGACGGAATTCACCATAAAGCTGGGCGGCCAGAGTTTTGTTATGAGACAAAACCAGAGTGGGTTTATTTATCTCCTTGATAACATTGGCGATTGAAAACGTTTTGCCGGAACCGGTTACACCAAGCAGAGTCTGGTATTTTTCACCAGCCTGCAGCCCATTTACCAGCTCTTCAATAGCTTGCGGCTGATCTCCCTTGGGCTGGTAACCGGATACCAGTTTAAATCTTTCCATATCTTCCCAGCTTCTTCTGTTCAGCTATTCCCATATACTGCCAGCTTTCTTATTTTAAATCTATTCATCCAATTTCCCATCGGGAAAATATAATATCCTTTCTGCATAATGCTAATCTGATGGCAAGAAATTTGTGAGACCATCAATCAATATAGTTAAATTATAGCTGATCAATTATCAAATCTGCAATTTAGACGCCAGATTCTGCATCTATACTCAAAACGTTTTTTTTCTCCACTTAAATCCTTACCTGTTTATATGCATACATCATTCACCTTTTTCTTGACTTAAATATTAATGAAACAGATATTCACAAGTGACATTGAAAAGTAAGGTAATTTTATGCAGATCGAAACGAGGGAATGTATTATTAACGGGCAAAAACGAATTGCTTTGATTTTTCCTTATAATGAAGAAATCATCACTCTCATCAAACAGCTGAAGGACAGGAAATGGTCTGCACTAAATAAGTTCTGGCATATTCCCCACAGCAAGAACTACCTGCAGGTTTTGAATAAGCAATTCAAAGGAAAACTAGAATTTATTGAACAGGGAAAATTTCCTAAAGAATTTATAGAAGCTTTGGAAAGGTGGAATTATAGTGACGCAACCATAAAAACATACAAGCAAA
>Ga0164318_10007264_pt1 | contig 10729 bp, 8 predicted proteins | sample GuaBasSedimGuay9_FD_113734 | JGI IMG/M metagenome (GOLD analysis project Ga0164318, IMG submission 113734) | Subseafloor sediment microbial communities from Guaymas Basin, Gulf of California, Mexico - Guay9, Core 4571-4, 0-3 cm | ecosystem: Environmental > Aquatic > Marine > Hydrothermal vents >...
TACCGCTCCGGGCTCTTTAATGCCGGTAGCAATATAACCCACTTCTCCAGTTAATAATTCCTTTTGGGGAAGAAATTCTGGACTAAAATAACCTATCTCTTTTGCTTTTCCTTTAATTTGAGCTCTCATTAAATAAACCTCATCTTCTGCCTTTAAACTTCCATCAATTATTCGAATATAAGCTATTACTCCTTTATAAGAATCGTATTTAGAATCAAAAATCAAAGCTCTTAAAGGTTTTTGAGGACTTCCTGTTGGGCAAGGAATTTTTTTAATTATTGCCTCCAAGATTTCTTCAATATTAATGCCGTATTTAGCAGAAATTCTTATAACTTCTTTTTTATCAATATTTAAAATATTAGCTAATTCTTGATTAACCTCTTCTGTCCTTGCATTCTTTAGGTCAATCTTGTTTATTGCTGGAATAATTGCCAAATTTTGTTCTTTTGCTAAATCTAAATTTGCTAAAGTTTGCGCTTGAATCCCTTTAACCGCATCAACTAAAAGAACCGCCCCTTCTACTGCAGCCAGAGATCTGGAAACTTCATAGCTAAAATCAACATGACCGGGTGTATCTATTAAATTTAAGATTAAAAATTCAAAGTTAAAAGTTTTTTTCAAACTCTCTGGCAACTTCCATTTCATTCGAACCGGCTGCATTTTAATAGTAATTCCTTTTTCCCTTTCCAAATCCATCATATCCAAAAATTGAGGCTTCATCTTCCGTTTATCAACGGTTTCAGTAAGTTCTAAAAGTCGATCAGCTAAACTGGACTTTCCATGATCCACATGACTAATTATGCTAAAATTTCTAATTTGACTCTGAAGCATAAAGCACATTATTTCTATTACTTTTTAATTCTCTTTAAAAAGGGCACAATTGCCTTAAGCTCTGGAGATTTTAAAGCCCAGGTGATTATAAAATAAATAAAAATTCCTGTTAAACCGGCTACAGCTGATTGAATCAAAACCCCTAAAAAAGTCTGCATATTCACTAACGGCGCTATTAAATGAAGAGTAAAATACACTCCTCCGCTCATTAAAATGCTGGCGGAAATTATTTTTAAACAAGAATTGCAAATCTCTTTTAACTTAAAATCACCTATTTTCTTATAAAGGAAAAATAAAAGCAAAATAAATTGAAAAATTCCAGCAATAGAAAAAGCTAAAGGCAGGCCAATCACTGAAATATCCTCAATCTCTTCAAGTTTAAGAAATTGTTCCATAAAAGTCCTGAAAAAATTAGGAAACTTCAAAAACCAAGTAAAAACAAAACTTAACCCTATATTTAAAAACATTGCACTTATAGCAATTAAAGTAGGAGTTTTAGTGTCTTGAAAAGCAAAAAAAACTCTAAAAATTAAAGGAATTAAAGCTATAGCAAAAGTCCCTAAACAGAACAATCCTAACGAAGCGGCAGTAAGTCGAGTTTCCAGCCAGCCAAATTGACCAGTTCCTAAAATTAATCTTACAATTTGAGCTCTTAGTAAAATCATTAATATACTAACAGGAATTATTAAATAAAAAACTCGGCAAAAAATTGAAGAGAATTTTTCAATAAATTTCTCCTTTTCATTATCCACCCAAAATCGAGACAAAATTGGAAAACTAGCTGTAGCAAAAGGAATCCCGATAATCCCAATTGGGAGATATTGCAAATTATTAGAAAAGTTAAAAATAGCAATCGAACCCACTGATAAAGTAGAGGCAATGGCAGTAATAACTATAAGATTTATTTGCTGACTAGCCATTCCAAATATTCGGGGAACCATAAGAAAAAAAACTTTTTTAATACCGGGATGTCTAAAATTAAAAATAGGCCTATATCTAAATCCACAGTTTACAACCGATGGAATCTGAATTGCCATATGAAAAAAAGCTCCAAGAATTACTCCCAATGCAACACCAAACACACCCCATAAAGGAGTAAGAAAGATAATACCAAAAATAATACCCAAGTTATACAGAATCGGACATAGGCTGTAAATTAGAAATCGATTAAAATAATGCAGGACTCCTGAAAAAATACTGGACAATCCAAAAAATATTGGACTTAAAAACATCAAACGAGTTAAAGCTATAGCCAAAGTTTTTTGCTCTAAATTAAATCCAGGCGCAATTATTTTAATCAAAAAAGGAGTGAATATAGAAAGAACTAAAGAAATCAAAATAAGCAAAAATAAAAAAATATTTAACACACAATTAGTAAACTGCCAAGCAGTTTCTTTGTCTTTTGAAAAATATTTGGAAAACAAGGGAAGAAAAGCTACCACTATTCCCCCAGCAATTAAAATATTATAAACCAAATCCGGAATTCTAAAAGAAGCAAAATAAATATCTAATTGAGAACCTGCTCCGAAATAACCAGCTAAAAGCCGATCTCTAAATAATCCTAATATTTTGCTAATTAAGGCAGATAATCCTAAAATTCCGGCAGCTGAACTAATAGTTTTGGTCTGAGAATTAAAAAGACGATTCCACATAATCGCTTTTATTTTAACTTATCAAACCCTTAAACTCAATTGCTTCTATACATGAAAACATCAACAACTAAACAGCACCTTTAAGTATTAAGCTAAATCAAATAGAGCATAATATATTCCAAGGGAGGAGAATAGAACCTCCCCCTCCTTTCTCCTCCCCCTCCAAAGGATGGGGAGGAGATAAAAAAGAAGGGGGAGGATTAAAAAGAGGATTCTCCTTCTGATGCAATCTTATAAGCGTAAATCTGCGCGGTTATTAAACAGAAAAACGAAAAAAAACCATTAAAAACCTAAACCCCCATACCTAAATTAGATTGGGGGCAAATTTCTATTCTTTATTCAGGTAGAAGCAAGCAGGCAATAAGCCGAATTCTGTTCCCCGCCCTCCAAACTTTATACCCTCTCTACCAAATTCAATAAAGCAATAATTATTGTCTTTAAATTATCAACTTTATTTAGTATAGAAGGCAGGGCGGCAATCATCTATCTAGCCTTGATATTACTATCAAGGTCAAGCGAGCTGTAAAAATTGCTCTTGCACCAGGTAGGGTTTACCACGGTCTATGATCACTCATAGCCGAGAAAGATTTTACTCTTTCACTTTTCACCTTAAGCCTTAACATCAAATAAGGAGATTTCCCCTTATTTAGATTGTAATTTGGCTGTCTTGTCTCTGTGGCACTTTCCCTGAGATTTCTCTCGGTCGCTGTTAGCGACTACCTACTTTCCCGCCCACTATTTCATAAAAAACTTAATGGACAGGAGGTGTTCGGACTTTCCTCTCCCGCAAAAGCGGAAGCGATTGCCTTGCCTACTTGGGGTCAAATTTAGCTTACTAAATTTTAAACAATTTGTCAAATTTTCCGTGCAAAATTAAAAAAAGGTAGAACTAAAAAAGAGAGGAAAAAGATTAAAAAATGGAATTAAAAAGAGGGTTAAAAAGAAACAATAAAAAGGGAAAAATATACAAGTTTGTAGTATATTTTTAAATTTTAATTACTCTCCCTGCCCCTCCCTCAATATATTTTTTAGGATAAAGTTCTTTAAGCTTTTCTTTATATTGAGTGCAATGGGTAGGACAAATCAATTTTATATCTTTAAATAAATTAAATTCAGAAAATCCGTGCATTCCTCCAATAATTGCATATAGTTTGCCAAACTGCTCAGCAGTTTCTAAAATAGTCCCCATATAAGGATGAGAACAACCAACAATCAAAACAATGCCTTTCTCGGTAATTACTCCCATTGACTGCTCTATCGCTTCTAGTTCGCCTGTTGAAAAAACATTCTCATAAATTTTTTTAGGTTCTTTTAAAATTACCTCGTTTTTTAATCCCATCGATGAAGGAACATAAATTTTCCTAATATTCGGGTTTATTTTTAAAAGCTCAGAAAGCCCACCGGTATGATCCCAATGCAAATGAGAAATAAAAATTTCTTCAATAGATAAAGGGTCAATCTTTAATTTTTTCATATTGGAAAGCAAAATTCTTCCATCAGCGCCGGTATCAAATAATAATCGCACAAATCTATGTTGATGGCTACGTTCACCTGCTTCTATCTCCACCAGAGCAGAAAAACCCCAGTTAAATTGAATATCTCTTCTAAAACTTGTATTATCGTAAATAATAGTAATTTTCATAAGCCAAAATCACTCGAAATTTGAGCTTTTAGGTATTATATAATTATATATAAAATTTCGCTAGGTTGTTAACAATTAAGCAATTCCTACTTAATCTCTGTATTTAAATTTTCTTTCTTCTTATATTTCTCCCTCGCCCGTCTATATTCTCCCTCTTAAAAGAAAAGGGGGAAATAAATAAAAAATAAGGAAGAATCAAAAAGGAAATGAAAATTCTTTTCATTGTAAAATTATTTGCAAACAATGTGGTAAAACTGTACAATCATTAAATAGAAATAATCATGAAAAATGAACTAAATATTATCGTTCCTGCCTATAAACCAATCGGTTTTTCTACTTTTGATTTGATAAGAGAAATTAAAAAGGAAATAAAAATTAAAACAAAAATAGGACATGGAGGGACCTTAGATCCTTTCGCTTCAGGGGTGGTGTTACTTTTATTTGGCAAAGCAACAAAAAAATTTGAAGAAATTAAAACTTGGGAAAAAACCTACATTGCTTCTTTAAGATTCGGATATTCCTCTTCCACTTTAGATGTAGAAGGAGAATTTACAAAAACACAATGCAAAAAAAAGCCGACAAAGAAAGAAATTTCTAAATGTCTATCCTCTTTTGTAGGAACAATAGAGCAAGAAGTCCCTTATTTTTCTGCAAGCAAATATTATGGAACACCTCTGTATAAATTAGTTAGAAAAAATATATTCATTAAAAAAACTAAGAAAGTAAAAGTAAAAAACGTTGAAATAATATTTTATAGATGGCCTATTTTAAATTTTAAAATTACAACTCTGGGCGGAGCATACATCCGCGCTATTGCAGATGAAATAGGCAAAAAACTCAATTGTTCTGCTTTTTTATTTTCTTTAGAAAGAGAAAGAATAGGATATTTTACAAAAGAAAAAGCTCTTTCCTTAAAAGAAGTTGTTAAAAAAATAAAATCCTTTTTATAAATGCGCTTTTAATTTAATCAAACCTAATTCTATTAAGCGCATTTAAAGGCCTTACTAAAAATGTCATAAAAAACATAAAATTAAAATGATTTTATTTATAATTTACTTTATACTACTTTTATCATAACCCTAAATTACGAAATAAATTTATAATCCAAAATAAAATTCTAAATCAAAACACAATGAATTTATTAATCAACGCAAATTTATGAACTTGTATGTCCGCTGTTTGTAAAAAAAATTTTGTAGATTTTAGAAACGAAAAAAATAGATAACCTTCTTTCTCTCTGCTTCCTAAAAAGGAAGAAGAATTAAAAAAAGAGGAAGAATCAATAAGAGAGGAAGAATTAAAAATTGGAGAGAAAAAGAAATAAGACCTCTCTTTTTTTAACCCTCTCCTTCCAAAGAAGGGAAGGAAACAAAAAAACCTCCTCCTTTAAACAAAGGGGAGGAAATAAAATAACCTCCCGCGCCAAAAATATTGCCATCTTATGTATTAAATTGTATTTTGTAGTTCAAAAGCACCCTACAATAAAATTCTTCCAAAATTTCTTTAAATCAATCTATTAATTCTTCCCTGTCTATCTAATTCTTCATTCACTAATTTATCAGCTAAATTATTGTTCTTGCGGGGAATTGACTTAAATTTAACTTTTTTAAAATCCAACTTTAAATTCCAGAGCTCTAAAAATAAAGACTGAATCTTCGGTTCAAGAACTTTGTATTTGCCATTTAATTGATTAACTAAAAGTTCAGAATCTGACCTCACCTCAATTTCTGAATTTTTAGTCAATTTTTTTCCAAACAGCGCTCTGACTTTTTTTAAACCAAAAATAACCGCTTGATATTCCGCTTCATTATTGGTAGCTTTGCCAAGATATTCAGAATACTCTTTTATAGCTTGCCCTCTCTCATTACAAATCACTATTCCAATTGCCGACGGACCGGGATTACCCCGAGAACCACCATCGGTATATAATATAAGTTTTTTCATAATTTTCTACGAAATTAAATTTCGAATTTTTTATGAAAACACAGAATATTGAAATCAGAAATCAGTTGTTGGAAAACCGAAATCCGTACAGAAAACGGAAAACCGAAATCTGATTTCTGTTTTCTGTTAACTGTTTCCTGTTAACTGCTTTCTGTTTTCTGTTAACTGATTTCTGTCTTATAATTTCGTATCGTTTTCGTATTTCATGGCTTTTTATTCGCAAATCCATATAAAATTCCTAATTAGTATTGCATTGAAAAATATTTATTTAAACACTTCTCAAACTTCTCTAAATTCTTGTTTCTTATTCTAAAACCAGCAGCAGGAGCATGACCTCCATAATTTTCTAAAAAAGAAGAGCAGTTTTTCATTGCTTCTACTGCGTCAAAACCTTTTGGCATTCTTACTGAACCAATACTTTCTCTTTTATTTTTTTTGAAAATGAAAGTTGGTTTTTTATATTTATTACAAATCCTTGAAGCTACCGCGCCAGCCAAAATAAAAGAAAAAGCTGAATCTCCCTCAAAAATAACCGGTTGCTTCTCAATGTTCACTTTTTGAAAAATAGCTTTTTCTAGAACTTTTTTTTCTATTTTTTCAGCTGCCTCTTTAATTTCTATTTTCTTCTGATAACTTCTTTTAATTAACTTTTCAGCCAATTCCTTAGCTTGTTCAAGCGAAGGAGAAACTAAAAGTAAATAAGCTTCATTTAAATGGTCTTGAGAAATTCCTGAATTTAAGGCAGATATAATTTTTTGAGCAAGTTCTCTGGTAGAACTTAACTCTTTTTTAACCTTATCTATCTCCAAAAACACTCTCAACCCGGGCCGAAAGGTATTCTCTAACACAATCAATCCCTGTTCTATTATTTCTTTATTGTCATCGGTTTGCGGCATCAAATCTGCCATAGTGCCAATAGCAGCAAGCTCAAGAAAACTTTCTTCTAAATTCTTAGAAAAATTGTCTTTTAAAAGAAGTTTAGAAAGTTTAAAGGTTATCCCGCAAGTAGCCAATTCTTTAAAAGGATATTTGTCTCCTTTTTGTTTTGGGTTAACAATAATAGAAGCGTTAGGAAGTTTATTGTCTAAAATCTGATGATGGTCAATAATTATTACTTCGAACCCTAAATTTCTTGCTAAATCTATTTCTTTAAAATTAGTAATTCCAACATCTAAAGCAATAAAAAGAGCCGGGGCGTATTTTTTTAAATTAATTAAACCTCTTTCATTTATTCCATAACCATTCTTTTCTCTGTCTGGAAAATACACTGCTAAAACTTCTTCTCCTAAGGTGTTAATAGCTTCTTTTAAAATAACTACTGAAATCATTCCATCTGGGTCAGCATCGCCATAAAGAATAATGTTTTCTTTATTTTTGACTGCTTTTATGATACGACTAGCGGCTTTTTTTAGATTTTTAATTTCCATAAATAAAATGCTAATATGCTAATTTTATATTAATAACGTAAACTGCTAATAAAAAAGAAGTCAGAATCAGTTGTTGGAAAACCGAAATCCGTAGGAAAAACAGAAAAACCGAAATCCGATTTCTGTTTTCTGATTTCGCTACTGTTTTCTGTTTTCTGTTTCTTGTTTTCTGTTAACTGTTTTCTGTTTTCTGTTATCTAATGTAGCGCTTCGATCCCCGGAAGCTTTTCTCCGCTTAAAAATGCTAACATCGCTCCGCCGCCAGTACAAATATAGTTAAATTTTGAAGCCAAATTAAATTTATTTAAAAATTCAATAGTTTCTCCTCCTCCCGCCACACAGAAGGCCCCGCTTTTTAAAATCTCTTCAACTATAAATCTGCTTCCTTTTGAAAATTTATCTTCTTCAAACATTCCCAAAGGGCCATTCCAAAAAACTGTTTTGCTTAAAGCTATTTTTTCTTTAAAAATCCTTTGGGTTTGAGGGCCAATATCATAAATTTCCTCTCCAGAATCCAATTTTTCAAAATCTTTAACCTTAAGTTCACCATTCAACTCTCCTGTAATTACATCTTTAGGAAAAACAATTTTCTGCTGGTTTTCAAAAGAAATCTTCTTCCCCTCAATTTCTCTCCTTAATAATCCTCCAACTAAAACCCAATCAGCAATTTTCAGAGATTTTTGAATAAATTTGATTTTAGTTTCTATTTTTTTGCCTCCTATAATTACCAAAAAAGGTCTTTTCGGAGCTTTTACCAAATCAGTCAATATCTCAATTTCTTTTTCAAGCAAAATACCCATGCCCGAAGGCAAATATTTTGGCAAACTAACTACTGAAGCATGATTTCTATGGCAAACCGAAAAAGCCTCATTTATGTAAATCTCTGCCAATTTAGCTAAATCTTTAGCAAAAGCCGAGTCATTTTCTTCTTCTTCTTTATGAAATCTTAAATTCTCTAAAAGAACCACATCACCTGACTGCATTTTATCTATTTCTTTCTCTACTTTTTCTCCTATACAATCATCTAAAAACTTTACCCTGTTAAATTGCTCGCTTAAAGAGCGAGCACCCCGCTTTAGCGGGGATTTAACAGGGTGAACCTCCTGCTCCAATAATTCCTCTAATTTTAAAGCGATTGGCTTTAAACTATATTTCTTGAACTTTGAACTTTCTGTCGGCCTTCCGAGATGACTTATTAAAATCACTTTTGCCTTATTTTTAATTAAATATTCAATAGTAGGAATAGTTTTCTTAATCCTAAAATCATCTAAAATATTTCCTTCTTCGTCTAAAGGAACATTAAAATCACACCGAACTAATACTCTTTTATTTTGTAAATCAAAATCTTTAAGGGTCTTAGGCATATTAACAAAAAATTTCCAATCAATTTCCAGCAAAATTCCGAATATTTAATATCCAATACTAATATTGTTTAAAATGGGAATTTGAGAATAGGAATTTTATTGGAAATTGGAAATTTAAAATTTAAAATTTTACTGTTTCTCCCGGTTTTAATATCCCTTTCTTAATTTTATTGTGATTCTTATCTTTTGAATTATTTTCCTCTCGCTCTTCTGATTCTTCTTTTTTTATATTTAAGGATTCTTTTAAAATATCCTTTAATCTTTCCATATTTACTGTTTTTCTTTTGGGTTTTGGTTTTTCCTCTTTCTTTTTTTTAATAGAAAATGGAATAGGTTCTTTTTCTACTGCTTCTTCTAAAGAAACAAACTCCCCATCTTCTCCTTTTTCTCTTTGAATCTTTTTAAGGCAGGACTTGCAGTAAACAGGTCGTTTTCCATCTGGAGGAAAAATTACTTTAGTTGCTTTTCCGCACAGAGAACACTTAGCGTCATATAAAATAGGAGCACTCTCTTGGGTAACAGAAGAAGGGCGCACTTCGCCTAACCATCTAGAAACTTTTTCTTCAATTACCGCACGTGGTGTTCCATACCTTCGACGGCAGGCCTCAATAATTTCTTTTTTATATGACTTTTCAGGCAATGGCTCCGGAGGAAAAGTTTCCGCAGAAAAAGGTCTACTGGCAACTCCATTAATCATTAACTTCAAATAAATATTATATTTCGGTAAATTAGCTAAGTCCTGAGGAGTAAACTCAGGCGTAAATTCTTTCCCCAAAAATTCAGCGTCTTCCGCTCCTACTCTAAAAGAAACTATAGTTCCAACATTGCCGAAAACCGCCTCCTTAACTCCCTCCTCCTCCATTTGAGCGATATATTGATGCCCTAAAGTTAAAACTAATCTATACTTTCTTGCTTCAGATAAAATATTAATAAAAGATTCAGTGGCGAAATTCTGAAATTCATCAACATAAAGATAAAAATCTTTTCGTTCGCTTTCTGGAATATCCACCCTCGACATCGCTGCCAACTGTAATTTAGTAATTAAAAGGGCTCCAAGAAGCCGAGAAGCGTCTTCTCCTATTTTTCCTTTTGACAAGTTTAAAATTAAAATTTTTTCCTTATCCATAACCTCTCTCATATTAATGGAGGTTCTAACTTGACCAATAATATTCCGTATTAAAGGAGAAGAAATAAACTGACCAATTTTGTTTTGAATAGCCGCAGTAGCCTCAACTTCATAGCGTTGAGTATAGCGAGAAAATTCCTGGATCCAAAAAGCTTTCACTACCGGATCTGTAACTTTTTCTATTACTTTTTCTCGATAATCGGCATCGGCAAGCATTCGGTTTACTCCAAGCAAAGTTGAATTAGGATATTCAAGTAAAGCCAAAATGCAATAATTTAAAATGTATTCCATTCTGGCCGACCAAACATCTGGCCAGATTTTTTTAAATACTCCCATTAATCCTGCGCTAACTAAATGTCTATGTTTTACATCAACCTTTTCCATAATATTAAACGCCATAGGATAATCTAAATCAGACGGGTCAAAATAAATTACATCATCAATGCGTGAAGAAGGAACAAAATCCAACAGCCTTTCCGCCGCTTCTCCATGGGGATCCACAAAACCAACCCCATGGCCATTTTGAATATCTTGAATAGCCATATTTTCCATCATCACGGTTTTCCCCATTCCGGTTTTTCCTACTATATACATATGCCGACGCCTATCGTCAGTTTTTATCCCAAATCTTCTTCTTTGGTTGCGAAAAGTTGTTTCAGCGAAAAAAGTTATCTGATTATCCATAAATTATAATGCGAATATGTAAATTTTATGCTAATTATGCGAACTGCTAATAAAAAAGA
>Ga0164318_10007265_pt1 | contig 10729 bp, 11 predicted proteins | sample GuaBasSedimGuay9_FD_113734 | JGI IMG/M metagenome (GOLD analysis project Ga0164318, IMG submission 113734) | Subseafloor sediment microbial communities from Guaymas Basin, Gulf of California, Mexico - Guay9, Core 4571-4, 0-3 cm | ecosystem: Environmental > Aquatic > Marine > Hydrothermal vents...
AACTAAATGTCCTTAATCCGTATAATTAACAAAATATGACCGTATAATTTAGTTATCCACAACTATTATCCTTGACAGTTTCTTTTAATAGGTATTCCTGCGGAAGCGGGAATCCGGACGCAAAATCTTCAGACATTTTTTCTTAGAATAAAAGTTTTGAAAATAAACTAGCAGTAATGTTTTTTGATATTTTAACTGTTACAATGATATTTACGGTTTGAAGAGACTCTATCTGGATTTCTGTCTTCGCAGGAATGATATTTGCGGGAAGTGCAAGTGGGTTAGGCATATGCTTCTCTTTTTTTATTTATTTAAATGTGATATACTAAAGGCAGTTGTTAAAATTAGAATTTACGCGTTTGGAGTATCAAGTGAGCGATAGCAAAGTTTAACTTGAAAAAACATTTAATTCCTGCTTTCAAATAGAACTTCGCTATCGCTCGTTCTATGTTCCAAGGTGTGATAAGATTAAAACGCGTTCTGTAAATGCTTAAATACTAAAATATTTATATGATCAAATACGAACCGACAATTGGGATGGAAGTGCATGTGGAATTGAAAACTAATTCAAAGATGTTTTGTTCGTGCGTTAATAATCCCGATGGAACAAAACCAAATAAAAATGTTTGTCCTGTTTGCATGGGACATCCCGGAACATTACCGGTGGCAAATAAAAAAGCCATTGAGTATGTCATCAAGGCGGGATTTGCCCTAAATTGCGAAATTGCGGAATTTTCCAAGTTTGACCGTAAGAACTATTTCTATCCCGATCTGCCAAAAGGTTATCAGATTTCACAGTATGATCAGCCACTTTGTGGAAAAGGCTATTTGGAAATAAACAGAAGGAAAATCAATATAACAAGAATTCATATGGAAGAAGACACGGGAAAATTGCTTTATCCGAAAGGAGCTGATTATTCGCTGGTGGATTTGAACAGAGCGGGAACTCCGTTAATGGAACTTGTGACCGAGCCGGAAATAAGATCATCAAAAGAAGCAAAGGAATTTTGCAAGCAGTTTCAGTTAATCATCAAATATCTTGGTATTTCAGACGCTGATATGGAAAAAGGGCATATGAGGTGTGAGGTTAATATTAGTTTGAAGCCGATTGGACGAAAGGAATTTGGAACAAAAGTAGAAATAAAAAATCTAAATTCATTCAAAGCGGTGGAGCGTTCTATCGAATATGAAATAAAAAGGCAGGCGGAAGTTTTGGACGAGGGCGGAGAGATAATTCAGGAAACAAGAGGGTGGAATGCGGGCAAACAAGAAACTTATGCTCAGAGAAAAAAAGAAGAAGCGCATGATTACAGATATTTTCCGGAACCGGATCTGCCTCCTCTTGATCTGACTAAAAAGGGTGGAATGTTTGACCTTGAAAAAATAAAAAACAGTATTCCGGAATTGCCTCTTTTTAAAAAATACCGTTTCATAAACCAATATAAATTAATGGAAGATAACGCGAAAATATTTTCAGAAGATAAAAAACTGGCAAATTATTTTGAAGAAGTAATTTCAGAATTAAGGGACTGGGTCAAAGCGAAAGGAGTTGACGGTAACAAAATAGATAAACTAACCAAATTGACAGCGAATTATATTCTCACTGAGTTGCAACGGTTGCTCTATATGAACAATACTTTAATCCCTGACTGTAAAATAACAGCGGAAAACTTTGCTGAGTTTATTATTCTGATTGAAGAAGGCAGAATTTCAAGCAGTGGCGCGCAGATGATGCTTGAAGAAATGTTTTTAACCGGCGGTGATCCGTCAAATATTCTTGACGAGAAGAGTCTGGAACAGGTGAGCGATGAAGGGGAGATGGAAAAAGTTGTTGAGATGGTGATAGAAAATAATAATAATTCTAAATCAGTTGAGGATTATAAGTCAGGTAAAGAAGCGGCGTTGAAGTTTTTGATCGGACAGGTGATGAAAGAAAGCAAAGGAAAGGCAAATCCGCAAATGGCAGGGGAAGTGTTGAAAAGGAAGTTAAAAAATATGCTATAATAATAACAAGTTGTAAATTAATCTATGATAAAACGTATTTCTAAAATAATCTTTTTGCTACTCATCTTTTATCTTGGTTTTCTTTTGGGAGACAGTGATTTGATGGGGAGCAAATATCCAGGTTATAATAGTATCATCAATAAAGAAAATGAAGAAATAATCAATCAGGAAGAAATTGATTTTAGTCTTTTTTGGGATGCTTGGAAAACGGTGGAAGATCAATACACAATTGAACAGTTGGATTACAAAAAAATGGTTTATGGCGCAATCTCCGGAATGGTGAACTCGCTGGACGATCCTTATACCGTGTTTTTGACACCGGAAGAAAACAAAATGTTCAATCAGGATATGAGCGGAAAATTTGGAGGAATTGGCGCGGAGATTGGATTTAGGGATGGGTTCTTGACAGTTATCACTCCCTTGAAAGATAGTCCTTCTCAAAAAGCCGGATTATTAGCAGGAGATATAATATTGAAAATCGACGATGAAGAAATTATCGGGGCGAATGTAGACAAAGCAGTTTATCTTATCAGAGGAGAAAAAGGAACTAAAGTTACATTGACAATAAGTCGTGAGGGAACTGACGAGTTGAAAAAAATTGAGATTATAAGGGATATCGTAGTAGTGAAAACAGTAGAGTGGGAAATGATGGGAAACATTGCTTATATAAATATAAGTCAGTTCAGTGAAGATACATCTGTTGAATTTGATAGCTACATAAACGAGATACTCATCAAAGATCCTAAGGGTATAATTATTGATCTAAGAAATAATTCTGGCGGGTACCTTGATGATACAGAAGAGATAGCGAGTAGATTCATCAATAAAGGGGATGCAATAGTAATTGAAAGTTATAAAAATAATAAAGAAATTCACAAATCAAAAGGAGGACAAAAATTTGGTGAAATTCCAGTTGTGGTTCTGATTAACGAATGGAGCGCTAGCGCGTCTGAGATTTTGGCTGGAACGCTCAAAGATAACGGCAAGGCAAAATTGGTTGGTGAAAAAACATTTGGTAAAGGATTGGTTCAAGTAATGAGAGATTTGAAAGACGGTTCCGCGATTAAAATCAGCGTTTCCAGATGGCTGACGCCAAATGGGGTTGATATAAATAAAAGTGGGATTGAACCTGATTTTAAAATTGAATTTACCGAGGATGATTATATAAACGAGAGAGATCCGCAGTTGGAGAAGGCGTTGGAGATATTGAGATGATTAATGTTGTTTTGTCTTGTCATCCCCGTAGAGGCGGGAATCCAAGTGAAATTTTATTGATCATTATTTTTGCAACAAAGTGTTGCAAATAAAATAGAAGCAACATCTTATGATATTTCAACCATAGTATTGGTATTTATAATTTGAAGATATTTCGTCTGGATTCCCGCCTCCGCAGGAATGACAATATTTTTATGTTTAAAAAAGTTCACATCACAATTTCCGGAAAAGTTCAGGGCGTTTTTTATAGAATGAATGCTAAAAATAAAGCTGAAGAGTTTAGTTTGACTGGCTGGGTAAAAAATACTCCAGATGGTAAAGTAGAAGTTTTGGCGGAAGGGGAAGAAAAGGACTTGAAAGAATTTATAAAATGGTGCTATAATGGTTCAAAAGGAGCAAGAATTGATGAAGTGGAAATTGAATGGAGGGATTATAAAAATAAATTTGATAAATTTAAGATTTTGTTGTAGAATGAAGTAATTAATTATTTAAGTAAATGTTATGAAAGTAATACTTATAAAAGATGTACAGAATTTAGGAGGCGTTGGCGATATTAAAGATGTTGCTGACGGTTATGCGAGGAATTTTCTAATTCCGGGGGGGTATGTAAAAGTTGCGACAAAAAATGCGATCAAACAAGTTGAAGAGTTGAAGGTTAAAAAAGAAGAGCAAGCGAAAGAAAATCTTGAAAAGGTGGAAATGGTGGCGGGAAAACTTGAAGGGGTTTCCGTGATGATTAAATCTAAGGCAGATGATTCAGGAAAACTTTATGCTGCTATTAAGCCGGAAGAAATTTCCGAAGCACTGGAAGATAAAGGATTTAAAGTTGACAAAAACAAAATTGTTATTAAAGAGCCGATCAAAGAAATGGGGGACTATGAAGCGGTGGTAAATTTGGAACATGGACTGGAAGTAAAGATTGGCGTGGTTGTGGAAAGCAATAAGTAATAAAAAATGGAGTTTTCAACTCCATTTTTTATTTTAAATATTAAAAACAAAAAAATGAAAAAAGAACCTTTATCAATTATGATAGTAAAAACTCTTTTAGCTGTGATTATTTTCGCGGGATTGGGAACGATTATTATCGGAGGAGGGTGGTTGATTGGGAAGCAGGATAAAGGTAAAGCAAGCGATAAAATAGTAGAGTTAGTTGAAACAGAAAAATTATTAGCGACTACCGACAAATTGGAATATGAACAAGGAGAAATAATTGAATTAACTATTAAAAGTAGTTTTAATAAAGAACAAGGAATTTATTTTTCAGATCCGTTTGTAGAAAAATTTAATCATCTTAAACTTAAAAATAATTGGGAGCCGGTCAAGCAAGTTTGGTGTCCGTGTCAATCTCATTGCTATGAAGAAAAAGTAAATAATATTATTAAAGCCAAAGGTCAATTAAAATATCAATGGGATCAAACGGAATCATGGTGCACTAATAATCCTGCTTGGTATAATCGCAAAATGATCTCTAATCAAGTTGAATCTGGTAGATATCGGTTTAGGATGGAAGCAGTCGGAATTGGAATAATTTATTCTAACGAATTTATTATAATCAGAGAGGATGTTGATCAACGGAAAGTTTACAAAAACAAAGAATATGGATTTGAATTAAAATATTTAGAAGATTGGTATCAAAGGGATAATTATCAAGGGACTGACATAATGTTATTAAATACTGACAAAGAAATTGTTAGAGGCGGATTAAGACCTGATGATTATTGGCTGTCAGAGTCACCTTATAGAAAGAATCCAAAATACACAGATAATTGGATTGGAATAGGAATTAATGTATATCAAAAACCAACTAATTTTAACTGGAATAATTGGATAAAAAATGAATTTCCAGTAGTAGAAAAATATGAAGTTCTTGATTATAGCGATTTAAATAGTGATTTAAAGGGAATAAAGGTTGAAAAATTAAACGGAATTTTTTATGGAAATCCAAATGTATTTTTAGAAGAAGGAAATAAAATATTTAATGTAAGATTTTTTAGCGCATTTCCCTTTGATGTCGATAGTGATGGACTGAATTATTTTGAGCAAGTTATTTCCACTCTCAAATTCACAGAAAACCAAAAATAATATTTAAATACCAATCCTATGTCTCAAAAAACAAAATACATTTTCATCATCGGCGGAGTGATGTCGGGGGTGGGGAAGGGCGTTACGACCGCTTCGGTTGGAAAAGTTTTGCAGAGCAAGGGTTTTTCGGTGACAGCGATGAAGATTGATCCGTATATCAATGTTGACGCGGGAACGATGAACCCGATTGAACACGGGGAAGTTTTTGTGACCGACGATGGAATTGAAACCGATCAGGACATTGGAAACTACGAGAGGTTTTTGGATGTTAGTATTCTTTCTGATAATTATATGACAACGGGAAAAGTCTATGAATCGGTTATCCGGAAAGAAAGAAATCTTGAATATGGAGGCAAGTGCGTGGAAGTTGTACCACATATTCCGCTGGAAGTTATCAGAAGAATAAAAAAAGTTGCCAAGACCACAAAAGCGGATTTTGTTTTGATTGAAATCGGCGGAACGATTGGGGAATACCAGAATGTTTTGTTTTTGGAAGCGGCGCGGATGTTGAAATCAAAACAGCCGAAGGATGTAATTATTTTTATGGTTAGTTATCTACCGATTCCGAATAAGATTGGTGAGATGAAAACAAAACCAACGCAATATGCTGCGCGGACGCTTAATTCGGCGGGAATTCAGGCGGATTTTATTGTTTGCCGAAGCGAGGTTCCGATTGATAAGACGAGAAGAGAAAAAATTTCTATGTTTTGCAATATTGAAAAAGATAATGTTATTTCTGCGCCGGACATAGATTCAATTTATGATGTTCCTGTTAATTTTGACAGAGAAAATCTGGCTCAAAAAATACTTTCCAAATTTGAAATGAAGATTAAAAAAAATGATTTGAAAGATTGGAAAAAATTGGCGAGTAAGATCAAAAATTTGGATAAAACAGTCAGAATTGGTATTGTCGGAAAATATTTCAACACGGGAGATTTTGTTTTGGCGGATTCATATATTTCTGTCATTGAGGCAGTGAAGCACGCCGCTTGGGCAAATAACAGAAAACCGATCATTGAATGGATAAATTCTGAAGAATATGAGAAGAATCCCGCCAAATTGAAAGAACTAAAAAAACTCAACGGAGTTATTATTCCGGGAGGTTTTGGAGGCAGAGGAATTGAAGGAAAAATCAAGGCAGTTGAATATTTGCGAAAAAATAAAATTCCATTTTTAGGTCTATGTTATGGAATGCAAATTGCCTGTATTGAGTTTGCCAGAAATGTCTGTAAACTCAAAAATGCGAACACAGCGGAAATTGACGAGAATACAAAATATCCCATAATAGACATTATGCCGGAGCAGAAAAAGAATCTGCGCGAAAAAAAATATGGCGCGACAATGCGTCTGGGCGCTTATCCGGCGGAATTGAAAAAAGGCACTATTGCTTATCATACTTATAAAACTGGTAAAATCTCCGAACGACATCGCCATCGTTTTGAAGTTAATCCTGATTATATTAAAATTTTGGAAAAGAGCGGTTTGATATTTTCCGGAATTTCTCCTGATAGGCGGTTGATGGAAATTGTGGAACTACCAAAAAGCAAGCATCCTTTTTTTGTTGCTTCCCAATTTCATCCCGAATTCAAATCACGACCATTAAAATCTCATCCTTTATTTCGGGAGTTTATAAAAGCAGGGATTGAGAAATAATTTTGCAAATAAAAAATTCTGTCATCCCGAAGGAGGTGCGACTGAGGGATCTAAGAATTTTATAAATATAACTGTTCTGTTTGTTTAATAAAGTTCAGAGATTTTTCATTCCGCGGAGTTTATCTCAATGAAGATTGGGGCTTTGCTCCGTTTCATTTCGAAATAACAAAATTAAGGAAGTTCTAGAAAAAATAAAAAAGAAACCATCTTGTTGATGGTTTTTTTATTTATTCTAGATTTCGGTGACTGTTTTTAAGTTTTTCGGGTGGCACTTTATCTTTTTTTATTATATAACCGTTAAGAGCTTCTAAAACAACCAGAGCAGCAAGTTCAAATCCTGTTCCCAGTGGTAAAACCGATTCTGATTCTTTAGTGTTACGTCCAGAAATAAGAATAAGGACATCAGCCAATTTGCCAATTGTTGATTTTGGTTTGCTTGTTGCTACCACCAGTTTTGCTCCGATTTCTTTTACTTCTTTGGCTATTTCTATCTGACTTCTTGTTTCTCCCGAGCCAGTGACCATTATCACTAAACAATCTTCAGAAATAGATGGAGTGGTAGAATCATCTATAAACCACACCTTTCCAATTTCTAAAATATGACTTAATCTTTGAGCGAAAAATTGGGCAATATATCCCGATCTTCCTTTTCCGGTTGTAATAATGATCCTAGCTTTTTTAACTAAGCCATAGACTTCTTTAATCGCCTCTTCTTGATTTATAGAAACACCGGCAATATTAATAGTTATCGCTCCGATAAGTTGCTCCGCAATTTTTCTATAGGTTATTAACTCTATTTTGTTTTCTGTCAATGTATATTCCTCCTTTTATAGTTGGTTACTTTTAATTTACCACTTTTGTTTTAGATATCAAGATTTGTTTGTTGTTTTCTAAAACTAAATATTTCTATTTTCTATTTTTTTCTGATTTACTAGTAAAATAAACAGCCAAACAGGCGAAGAGATAGAATTTTAAGACGGTTAATATTAAACCGGCAAAAGGAAAAATATTTTTCATAAAATATTCCATTTCTTTTTTGCCAGTTATATTATTAACAGCCACTTCTGTAAAAACACGGAATACTATAGATAGAATAAAAGCTAGAATAAAAAAACTAAAAATAATAGATAATTTAATTTTTGTTATTTTTAGAAATTGTTTCATAAATTTATGTTTAATAAATTAATTAAAAAAAAGGTAACAATTAAAAAATAGAAGGTTAACAATTTTTGCCAACCTTCTCCGCGTTTAGCTATTCGTTCAAGATACCTTTATGCAGATAGGCAACATCTGGCTGGTCCATTGCTGAAAAGCAAATTTATAGCCGATAGTGCTACTTCCACTATAAAGATTTTGTGTAGTCTTTGGCCAATAACAACCAACGGATGCATCTCTCCATTCATGCCACTGGTCATTAGGATTTGCCATATCTTTCCAATAGAAAGTCATGGCAGCTGCTTGATCATACATCCATAGATTTGTGTGCCAAGTGGTAAACATCTTATTCCCTTGTTCATTTGGGAAATAGTGAATTTCAGCAATCTCGTCCGGATAAAGACAAAACCCTGTTTCCTGCCCAGTAACTATTGATGGATGCACAACCGTTCTTGCCGTCGCTGGCATTGCCATCACGCAAAGCAATGCCATAGTCAGTAGCGCTACTGCTACTATCGTCCTTGTCGTCTTACCTTTCTTGTCTGTTTGTGTCATTTGTTTTTGACCTCCTAGATCTTTGTGTGTTCATTCATCCGATTCCGCAAACTTCACACAGTTTGCAATTTGTTTCTCAATGTGCGTTCACATTTTTGTTTCCCTCCTTTGATACTTTGCATAATAGCAGAAGGGGGGGGTATCTTGTCAACATACTTATTTTTTTTCTTCAATCTCTTCCCAAATTTTCTCAACAAACTTTTCAATTTTCATATCTTCAATATTTCTTGATCCTCGTGATCGCACGGCAACGGAATCGCTTTCAGATTCCTTATCTCCGACAACAAGTATATAGGGGGTTTTTTGTTTTTCCGCCTCGCGGATTTTTTTACCGATCGTTTCATTGTTGCTGTCAATTTCCGCGCGGATGCTGTTTTTCAGAAGCAGGGAATGAACTTTCTTGGCATAATCTAAATGTTTTTCAGATGAAACCGGCAGGATTTTAACCTGAACAGGGGAAAGCCAAACAGGAAAGGCGCCGGCGTAGTGTTCAATCAGAATGCCGATAAATCTTTCAAAGGATCCGAACAAAGCGCGGTGAAGCATAAATGGTCTTTCTTTTTCTCCCTTTTCGTTGATATAAGTCATGTCAAATTTTTCCGGTAAATTAAAATCATATTGCAAAGTTGAACATTGCCACTCTCTTCCCAGGCAGTCTTTGATCTTGAAATCCAATTTAGGTCCGTAAAACACCGCGCCGCCGATATCCTTTTCAATATCCAGATTTTTTTCCTGAGCGACCTTTTCCAAAACTTTTTCAGTAAAATCCCAGTTTTCGTCAGACCCGGCATATTTTTTAGTTCCGGAATCTCTGACGGATAAGTAAACTTTATATTCGTTGAAGCCGAACGACTTAAAAATAAAAATTATAAAATCAAGCACTTTTTTAAGCTCTTCTTCCGCTTGTTCTTTCGTACAAATTATGTGCGCGTCATCTTGCGTAAAGCCGCGAACTCTGGTCAGTCCCGAAAGCTCGCCGGATTTTTCATAGCGATAGACAGTGGCGCTTTCCGCCCATCTGATTGGCAGTTCCCGATAACTGTGTGGTTTTGAATTATAAATAACGATATGAAACGGACAGTTCATTGGTTTTAATAGGCACTCTTCTTTTGCTGTCACTTTTTTACCTTTTTGAACATCCTCCAGACTTTGTCCGATTTCCAGTGGGGGATACATACTTTCATTGTAAAATCCCCAATGCCCGGATTTCTCCCAAAGTTTTCGGTTGCCGATGTGCGGTGTGCGAACCAGTTCATAACCGGCTTTCAAATGTTCTTCATACCAAAAATCCTCCATAATTCTCCAAAGCAGAGCGCCTTTTGGCTGCCATAATATTAACCCTTGTCCGACAAGAGGATTTGTCAGAAACAGTTCCAGCTCTTTTCCCAGTTTTCGATGATCTCTTTTTTCCGCTTCTTTCATTTTTGCTTGATATTCTGCCAGCTCTTTTTTATTTTCAAAAGCAAGTCCATAAATTCTCTGAAGCATTTTGTTTTTTTCATCTCCTCGCCAATAAGCGCCGGCAATTTTTGTCAGCTTAAATGATCTGAAGTCTATCTCACCCGTTGAGTCAAGATGCGGACCTTTGCATAAATCCACGAAGCCGTCAATTTTATACAGAGTCATTTCTTTGCTACTTGCTTCATTTTCCAGAATTTCTATTTTATAATTCTGTTTTGCCTTTTTGAAAAGTTCTATCGCTTTGTCGTGTTTGATAACCTGTTTTTCAAACGGAAAATTTTTTTTGATGATCTCTTTCATCTTTTTTTCCAGAATTGGTAAGTCTTCGGGAATGAGGGTTCGCGGTAATTCAAAATCATAATAAAATCCATTCTCAATTGCCGGACCGGTCGCGAATTTTGTTTCTGGAAACATTTCCAAAACAGCAGCGGCAAGAATGTGCGCCAATGAGTGGCGCTTGATTTCTAAATTTTGTTTGTTCATAGTTTAAATTATTATGAATAAGTTCACTTACATATTGGAATCCAAATAAGCTAAATACATGCAATTAGGATTCAAGTATGGTCATTGCAAAGGTTTCTCTAGATTGTATAATTATGGATTA
>Ga0164318_10007266_pt1 | contig 10728 bp, 10 predicted proteins | sample GuaBasSedimGuay9_FD_113734 | JGI IMG/M metagenome (GOLD analysis project Ga0164318, IMG submission 113734) | Subseafloor sediment microbial communities from Guaymas Basin, Gulf of California, Mexico - Guay9, Core 4571-4, 0-3 cm | ecosystem: Environmental > Aquatic > Marine > Hydrothermal vents...
AAAAATTAGATTAAAATATATAACCTATAAAAACTAATATTTAAGGGTAAAAGGTTTAATTTAAAGGGTAAAGACTATACTCTTCCCTTAATAACTAATAACTCTAACATATCAGATGCATCCTCTACTCTGTCTGAGATGTTACAGATCTTGATCAAAAGAGAGTTCAAGTGGATCTTGTGAGCAAGAGGGATATCCATTGTAAAGATCTTTCTTGTTAATTCCCACTGTTTTCTGTCTATATCAGATTCCCAAATGCCAGTCTCCTTTATCTTTTCTCTAATTAAAGTTATATCATCAGCTGATAAAGCAAAAGAACAAGTTTGAAAATGTGTAATAGCATCCTTTAACGGGATAAAATTATTGATTGATAACCTTGTTATATTTATAAAATCATCAACCAAATTTTCGGGGATCTCAGGCCTTTGGCTTAATGCAAAATCAACACTAGATTCTGCTCCATCGGCGATCTTGTCAACTGAATCAACCATATCATATATATCTTTCCTCAAAAGAGGGAGGTAAGCTCCCGAATAAAGAATATCAGCAATTTTTCTTCTCAATTCATCTGCTTCTGTTTCTTTTTCATCAGTAGAAAGGCAAGCTTTTTTTGCCTCGTTAATGTTACTTTGAAAATAAGATTCTAAAGCATTTAGCGCAACATGCAGACATTCTTCAACTTTGTCAATATGTTCCTTAACCAAAACCGCAACTTTACGTTCTTTTTTTTTGAAAAACATGGTTCCTCCTTACCTTATGGCTAAAGCATTATATTTAAATTGAGAAGAGAAAAAACTTAAAATCCTATTTTGAAAGAAATTTAGTAATTTTAGAATCCTCCTAATTACCCAGTTTTTCGTATATGGAGTAATTAAGATTTGAGACTTTTATTTATCAGATATTCTAATATTTGTAAAGATTATAATTTTTAACATGATGAATCATGATTGAATCTAATATCTTATTTTTTAGCTAATAAATTGAGACTCTTTAAATGAACTTAAAAGAATGAAATAGCTGTTAATTTTTTGTTTAACTTAACTCAATGCTTAAAGTAACCAAATTTTTACAAATGAAAAAATTTGCTTGACTAATTTTCTAAAATTTAATAATAAATGGCAATAGTTTTTTAATTAAAAAAAAATTTAAGTATAAATTTTTTTATACCTTTCTTGACTTGACAAATTTCTTCAAATTTAATAAAAAAATATAAGTACTTTAAATTTAAAGGAATCTTTTTCTTTGTTTTTTTGTTGCTCTTATTTGAGATTTTTGCTTTTAAAAGATCTCTTATAAAAATTCTTCAATAAGGGAGGTGATTATATAATATTAACAAATTCAACTTTTAAAAAAAGGGGGTTTGGATATGAAAAGATTTTTTATAATTTTTATAGCATTGATTTTAACATTATCAATAGGTATTGTCCCGGCTTTTGCCAAGAAGAAGTTAGTTGTCTATACCTCTCTTGAAACTGATGAAGCAATAGAGTATATGAAAATTGCAAAAAAGGATTTGCCTGATATTGATATTAAATGGATTAGATTGTCTACTGGTGAGCTCGGCGCAAGAATGTTAGCGGAGAGGAACAATCCTCAAGCAGACTGCATTTGGGGATGGGCAGTTACTAATATGGAGCAGTTTATTCCTAAGGGACTTCTTGTTCCTTACAAACCAAAAGGTTTGGAAAGAATTCCTGCTCGTTTCAAAGATCCAAAAGGCTATTGGGTGGCAATTGACCTTTATGCAGCAGCTTTTGTGATAAATACCAAAGAGTTGGCAAAAAGAAAGCTTCCGATGCCACATTCATGGGCAGACCTTACAAAGCCTGTTTACAAAGGATTGGTTATTATGCCTAACCCTGCAAGTTCTGGAACAGGTTATTTGCAGGTGTCAAGTATATTACAGATGTTTGGTGCAAAAGAAGGCAAGGAAGATGGTTGGGAATTCTTAAAGAAATTAGATAAAAATATAGGCCAGTATATAAAAAGTGGTTCAAAACCTGCTAAATTAACAGCGGCAGGTGAATATGTAATTGGTTGTTCTTTTGCTTTTGTATATTCTCAATTAAAGAAACGTGGTTTCCCTGTTGCTTTACAATTTCCAGCAGAAGGTGCAGGTTATGAGCTTGAAGCTAATGCCCTTTTAAAAGGTGCCAAACATCCTAAGGAAGCAAAAAGATTTCTTGACTGGGCAATAAGTGATAATGCTATGCGTGCTTATTCAAAATTTAAATTAGGGGTAACTTTGCCAGGAATTCCTGGACCAAAAGATCTACCTCCTCTTAGCTCAATCAAGCTTTATCCAATGGATTTCAAATGGTCAGCTGCTCATAGGGATCAGATACTTGAAAAGTGGCAAAAACTTTTCTTAAAGTAATAAATATAGGGCCTCTTTCTTTTTTAAAGAAAGAAGCCCTATTTTATTTAGCCTTTATTTATATTATATATATAAAGGGATTAAACTATGTCAAAAGAGCTTGTTCTTGAGAATCTGACTAAAAAGTTTGGAGAACTTATAGCCGTTAATAAGGTGAATTTAGAGGTAAAAGAGGGTGAGTTCGTATGCTTTCTTGGCCCTTCTGGATGTGGGAAAACCACAATATTAAGGATGATTACTGGGTTTGAAATTCCTACTGATGGAAAAATCTGGTATGATGGTAAAGTAATAAATGATCTTATACCTCAAAAAAGAAATTTTGGTATTGTATTCCAGTCTTATGCACTTTTCCCAAACATGACAGTTGGAGAAAATATTGCTTTTGGCCTAAAGATGAGGAAGTTTCCCAAAAATATAATTGAATCAAGAGTTGAGGAGATGCTTAACCTTGTTGGCCTTACCAAGTGGAAAGATTACTATCCTGCTCAACTTTCAGGTGGCCAGCAACAAAGGGTAGCTTTGGTAAGGGCTTTAGCACCTAATCCAAATGTTTTGTTGCTGGATGAACCTCTATCTGCCTTGGATGCTAAGATTCGGATCAGATTAAGAGCCGAAATAAAAAGATTACAAAACGAACTCGGCAAAACAATGATCTATGTTACCCATGATCAAGAAGAAGCTTTAAGCATAGCAGACAAAGTGGTTGTAATGGAAGCAGGGGTTTTTGAACAGGTTGGAACTCCTCTTGAGATATACCAGAATCCAAAAACAAGTTTTGTAGCAGATTTTGTTGGGACGTCCAATTTTTTCAAAGGAGTCAAGGAAGGAAGCATGGTAAGAGTGGGAGATCTTCTTTTAAAAGTTGCTTCTGCAAATGGTGTGAATGAGGACCGGTTGATTTTGGCTATTAGACCTGAAAAGATTGAAGTAGGAAAGAGAGGAACCCTGAAAAAGAAATATAAAGAAAATATCTTTTCTGGGAGATTAGATGTGGCAACATTTATGGGTGTTGTCGTTAGGTTGATGATAGAATTAAATGGGAATGAAGTAATAACCGATGTGCTTTATACTGATTATGAAGAACTTGGAATAAAAAATGGGGAGAGTTTGGAGATATATTTGCCTCCAAATGGTTTTATGGTATTTCCTGATAAGTAAATTAGAAAATTCTTAGAAGGTTGAATATGGCAAATAAATCAGAAAATTTTGCGGTTTCAACAACTCCTCCTACAGGTATAATAAGTGATAGACAGATAGTTATACTTGTTTCCCTTTTAATAGGTTTTATTCTATTTTTCTTCATGCTTTTTCCTCTTTACTCTATCCTTAAGATGAGCTTTCTCAAGAATGGACATTTTTCTCTTGCAAGCTACTATAAATATTTCCGTACACCAAGGATAGCCAGATCATTACATCATAGTTTTTATGTTGCTATCATTAGTATGATAGTAACTACAATACTTGCTTTTTTCTTTGCATATGCTTTAACAAGAACAACAATAAAAGGTAAAAATATATTCTATACAATAATAATGATGCCCCTCATTTCTCCACCAATTATTCAGGCTTTGGCTCTTATTTTGCTTTTTGGAAGAAATGGCTTAATTACTGCTCATCTTCTTAAAACCGATTGGTCTATATATGGAGCATGGGGGATCATAATCTCAGAGATCTTTTACTGTCTTCCTCATGCTTTAGTGATTTTATATACTACTCTTTCAGCAGTTGATACGAGAATCGACGAAGCAGCAGAATCACTTGGTGCAAATGCTTTTCAGGTTTTTTGGAAGGTAACTGTTCCATCTGCTAAATATGGACTTGTAAGCGCAGCAGCTTTGGTATTTAATCTTACAATTACTGATTTTGGAAATCCTATTGTGATTGGGGGAAATTACAATGTATTAGCTACAGAGATATACTCTCAAGTTATAGGACTTCAAAAATTTGATATGGGCGCAACCATTAGCGTTATATTGTTAATCCCGTCTGTTGCTGCATTTTTGGTAAACTATTATATCTCAAAAAAGAGTTTTTCATTGATAAGTGGACAGGCCCGACCTTTTTTACGGCCATCAAGAATGTGGAAAAAAATCGGGTTTACAGGTTATTGTATTTTGATATCTGCATGCATTATTCTTATTTATGTAACAGTTGTATTTGGATCTTTTGTAAAGGTATGGCCTTATGATTGGCGCTTAAGCTTTACACATTATAACTTCCCCTCTATTGGTGGATATGCTTCACTATGGACAAGTTTTTGGATTGCTATTGTAGTAGGAATTATTGGGGCTTCTCTTACACTTGTTTCTGGATATATTGTAGAAAAGGCAAAACCAAAAGGTTCTCAATTGCTTTATCTTTTATCTGTAATGCCAGCAGCAATCCCAGGAACTGTAATGGGTTTAGGTTATATCCTTGCATTTAACAGACCATATTATATATTTTATGGAACACCATGGATAATTATAATAAATGTGGTGATCTGTAACTACACTCTTGGTATGCTTTCAAGCATAACAAACCTAAAACAGATCGATAAATCCATGGAAGAGGCAGCAACAAGTCTTGGTGCGAGTATAATAACAACATTTACAAGGGTTGTTTTCCCGTTAAGCAAAGTTGCTTTTATGCAAACATTTATATATTATTTTATGCGATCTATGGTTACTATCAGTGCGGTTATCTTCCTTGTATCTGCTACTGTTCACTTAGCAGCAATAGAGATCATTTACCTTGATATGGATGGTCGTATGGGTAGTGCAAATGCAATGGCAACTGTGATTATGGTAATTGTTCTTAGTTTCTTAGGAGTAGTTCGTTTTATAGGAAAAAAGAAATTTAGTTCCCCCCAAATGCAACAGAGCTCAGTATAAAAAAAGAAGTAACAGACAAAATCTGGTTTCCCACCTTGACAATATAAGAAAATTATAATAATTTTTTTGTAATGAAAGAGCCATTGATTTTAGCTTCAGCTTCTCCAAGGCGAAGGGAACTCTTTTCTCTAATTTCAATTCCTTTTGAAGTTATACCTCCAAAAATCAGTGAAGAGCTCCTTCCTGGAGAATCTCCTTGGGACCATGCTATTAGACTTGCTAAAGCAAAGGCAAAAGATGTTTCTCGCCTGTTTCCCCACAGATGGGTAATAGGTGCTGATACCATTGTTTTTTTAGATAAAAAGATCCTTGGAAAGCCAGTGGAGAAAGAGGATGCAAAAAGGATGCTTCAATTTATAAGTGGTAGAGTACATAAAGTTGTAACAGGATATGTTATAATAAATGAAGAATTAAGAAAAGAGATTTCTTCTTGGGTGGAATCAGAAGTAAAGATAAAGAATCTTTCAAAAAAAGAGATAGAGAATTATGTTGCAACTGGTGAACCAATGGATAAAGCTGGTTCTTATGGCATTCAAGGAATTGGTGCTTTTATGGTAAAAGAGATAAAAGGAAGTTACACAAATGTGGTTGGTCTTCCTCTTTGTGAAGTGATAGATTCATTAAAAGATATTGGGGCAATCACAGAATTCCCTATTGTTAAGAAAGGCTAAGGTTATGGAATCTAACATCAATATCAAGGATAATTTTAAACGTGTAATGGATAGAATTAAAGAAGCAGCAATAAGATCTAACAGAAAGCCAGATGATGTAAAGCTTGTAGCAGTTAGCAAGACAGTTGATATAAAAAGGATTCTTGAAGCAGTTGATGCAGGGGCAACGATACTTGGGGAAAACTATGTTCAAGAGGCTTTGCAAAAAATTCCTGCTGTTCCTTCAGATGTAAATTGGCATATGATAGGTCATCTGCAAAAAAATAAAGTAAAATATGTGATAGAGCCCTTTTCGCTAATTCATTCAGTAGATTCAGAAAAGATTGCTAATGAGATCCAGAAAAGGGGTGCACAAAAAGGGAAAAAGGTTGATATATTAATAGAAGTAAACCTTTCAGGGGAGGAGTCAAAGTTTGGCACACCCCCTGAAGATTTACCTTTATTAGTAGAGTCGATTGCAAAAATGGATCATCTTAATCTTTTAGGACTTATGACCATGCCCCCATTTTTTTCTGATCCAGAAAAATCAAGGCCTTTTTTTGCCAAGTTAAGGGAATTGCTTGATAAGCTAAATGAACAAAGGATTTATCCTTTCCCTTTAAAAGAGCTCTCTATGGGTATGTCAAATGATTTTTTTGAGGCAATCCTTGAAGGTGCAACAATGGTTAGAGTAGGAACGGCAATTTTTGGAGAGAGAAAAAACAAGTGAGAAAGATAGTTGTTATTATAGCAATTTTTATGCTTATTGTAGCTTGTGCCAGGAGAATACCCCCTATTCCCCCAGATGCTCAATTCCCTGCTTCACTTGGGGCAGTAAAAGGAATAGTAAAAGAGGGAAGATTTTTCATAACATGGAGAATACCTACAAAGGATGTAAGAGGGAAAAGGTTGAAAAACCTTATTGGTTTTTATCTTTTAAGAAATGATAGTTGTAAGGAATGCCCAAATTATAGGTTAATAAAGATGATAGATCTATCAAGTGAGAAAGGGTATATCAAGAGAGGTAACATAATATGGGTGGAAGATAATTTAAAACCAGGCAAAATCTATTATTATAAGATAGTGCCAGTAGTAAAGGGTGGATACAAAGTTCCTGCGTCTAAACCAATTGCTATTTTTTGGAAATTACCGCCTCAACCACCTAAATGGTTACATGTGGAAGGTAAGGATAGAGAAGTCCTTATATGTTGGCAATTTGATGAAGGTGTTGATGGCTATAGGATATATAGGAAGAAAGAGGGTGAAAACTTTCCTTTGGAATCTATATCTAAAGAGCTTATAAGCCAGACTTGTTTTGAAGATAAAGGATTGATTAATGGAGAGAAATATATCTACACTGTTAGAGCAGTTATAAAAAGTGATGATTTATTGATAGAGGGAAAAGGAGCTAAAGAGGTGGCGGTTATTCCACGTGATCTTAATCCACCTGCTCCACCTAAAGGATTGCGTGCTTTACTACATAAGAATGGTATCTTGCTTCACTGGTTACCAAATAAAGAAGAGGATTTAAAAGGTTATAATATATATAGAAAGGAAAATAAAAAGAAGTGGATAAGAATAAACAATAGAGTAATTGAAAAAAGCACTTATCTTGATAAAGATGTTTCTTTAGGGAAGATATATTTTTATAAAATAACTGCTCTTGACAAATCATCTCCACCTAATGAAAGTAAGGCTTCAAAAATTATAAAGGTTCGCTTTGTTACTGGAGGATAATATGCATTTTTTTCAATATAAAGGGAAAAAATTATTTGCTGAGGATACTGATATTGCTCAAATTGCAAGCGATGTAGGCACTCCTTTTTATCTTTATAGTTATAAAACCCTTATTAGGCATTACAACGCATTTGAAAATGGGGTAAAGTTATTGCCTCATATGGTTTGTTATTCTGTTAAGGCTAATTCTAATATTACAATATTGAAGATTTTTATAAATAAAGGATGGGGCTTGGATATTGTTTCAGGAGGAGAGCTATATCGTGCTTTAATGTCAGGCTGTCCACCTAATAAGATCGTATTCTCAGGGGTAGGGAAAACAGATGAGGAGATTCGTAGAGCTATTCAGGCAGGAATCTTGATGTTTAATGTTGAATCTTCACAAGAGTTGGAGGAGATTCATAAGGTAGCTAATCACATTGGAGAAATAGCAAGAATCTCTTTAAGGGTAAACCCTGATATTGATCCTGAAACTCATCCTTATATTGCTACGGGACTTTTTAAAAATAAGTTTGGCATACCTTATAGTGAGGTAAAAGAGATTTATAAAAAGGCTAATAATTTATCTAATATTGAGGTAGTTGGTATAAGCTGTCATATAGGTTCTCAGATTATTCAACTTCAACCTTTTATTGATGCTTTTAAAAAATTGAAAGAACTCTATTTTGATTTAAAGAAGATGGGCATTGAGATAAAATATATAGATTTAGGTGGTGGGTTAGGTATTCCATATAAAGAAGAAGAAAAACCTCCACATCCTGAAGAATATGGATCTAATATTGCGAAAGAAGCATCTGATGTGGACGCTACTTTTATATTTGAGCCAGGAAGAGTGATTGTAGGAAATGCGGGTGTTCTTATAACCAGAGTCTTATTTACTAAAGATGGGGCTGATAGAAGGTTTGTGGTTGTGGATGCGGGCATGAACGATTTAATAAGGCCATCTTTATATAACTCTTTCCATCAAGTATTACCAGTGATAAAAAAAGGTGGGAAGGAAACCGTTTCAGATTTGGTGGGTCCGATTTGTGAAACAGGTGATTTTTTTGCTAAAAATAGAAAGATGCCAAATTTTGAAAAAGGTGATTTAGTAGCAATTCTTGGTGCAGGAGCCTATGGATTTTCTATGTCATCAAATTATAATTCTCGTCCGAGGATTCCTGAGATACTGGTAAAAGAAGATAAGTTTTGGGTGATCCGTGTACGGGAAAGCGAAGAGGATTTAATAAGAGGGGAAAATATTCCAGATCATTTCAAGGAGGAACAATGAACCCTATTCGTTTTACAAAGATGAGTGGTAGCGGAAATGATTTTATCATTATAGATAATCGGGTTAATAAGTTTAATGAAATGGATTTGCCAGATTTTGTAAAAAAAGTTTGCACAAGAAGATTAAGTGTGGGGGCTGATGGTATTATCATTATAGAAGAGGATCACGAAGTTGATTTTAAATGGAGATTTTTTAATGCTGATGGTTCAATAGCAGAAATGTGTGGGAATGGGGCAAGGTGTGCCGCTCGCTTTGCTGTAAATAATGGCATTGCTAAAGAAGAATTAAGATTTAGAACTATAGCTGGAATCATAAATGCATGGGTAAAAGGTGAAAAAGTTCAAATTGAAATAGGGGTGCCAAATGGTACAGCTCTTGATCAAACAATCTTGATTGATGACAAAAAATATCCCTTTCATTTTGTAAATACAGGGGTTCCTCATGTTGTGATCTTTTTAGATAGTATAAGTGATATTGATTTGGAAAAAATAGGGAAAGCTATTAGATTTCATCAAATATTTCAACCTGAAGGCACTAATGTAAATTTTGCTCAGGTTATTGATAGGGATAGTATAAAGATTAGAACTTATGAGAGAGGGGTTGAAGCAGAAACCTTAGCTTGTGGAACAGGGGCTTCTGCAGTAGCATTTATTGCAAATTTAAAATATGGATTAAAACCTCCTATAAAAATCGTTACCAAAGGAGGAATTCTTGAGGTAGATTTTTCACCTGGAGGCAAAAACCCACCGATTTTTCTTACTGGAGATGCTCGGTTTATTTATACAGGAGAGCTTCATCCTGAAGCACTTATATAGCCCTTTACTAATTTTACAGCGTTTGGTAAAACCTCCCCTGCTTTTTCAAAAAATCTTAAGTGAGCCAGATCATCATAAGGGGTTTCCCCTTGATTGATAATAACTAACTTTGCTCCTGCTTTAAGTGCTATTTTAGGCATTTCAGCTGCAGGAGTAACAACCAAAGAAGAACCAACAACAATAAAAAGATCAGCTTTAGAAGAGTGATAATAAGCAAATGATAGGTCTTTTTCTGGCAAAGGCTCGCCAAAATCAACAACACTTTTTACAAACTCACCCCCACATTCACATTTAGGGGGCGCATTTAATCTGTCAACGGTTCTTTGACATCTTCTGCATCTAAGTTTAGTTATATTACCATGCAGTTCAGCTAAAAGCTCTGGCTTAATCCCAGATTTTAGATGAAGATTATCTACATTTTGAGATATAAGGAATGATAATTTCCCCATCTCTTGCAATTCGACAATTGCCAGGTGAGCTGAATTGGGTTTAGCAAGATTCCATGGGATACTTGCTGGGAGTGGAAGTCCTTTTCCCTGACGAGTCCATAAACCATTAGGCCCGCGGAAATCAGGAAGCCCTGATTCAGTGCTTATACCAGCACCTGTAAATATTACAAGATAATTGGACTCCCAAATCCAGCGGGCCAATTTTTTTAATCGCTGCTTTAAAGTAAGCGACATTTGTTATTTTTTAAAAAATTATCTCCTTCTTCCTCCTGGTCTTCCCAAACCTCCGCGAGATGTAGAGGTTGTTGTTGCTCTTCCACGAGAAGATGTTGATGGTCTTCTATAACTGCGAGAAGGGGTTGAAGGTCTAGCAGCACCTCTGGAGGATGTAGATGGTCTCCTATAACTACGCGATGGAGTTGATGGTCTGCTGTAACCACGGGAAGAAGTAGATGGTCTTCTATAACTGCGTGAAGGAGTTGAAGGTCTAGCAGTTCCACGAGAAGATGTTGATGGTCTTCTATAACTGCGAGAAGGGGTTGATGGTCTACCAGCAC
>Ga0164318_10007267_pt1 | contig 10728 bp, 7 predicted proteins | sample GuaBasSedimGuay9_FD_113734 | JGI IMG/M metagenome (GOLD analysis project Ga0164318, IMG submission 113734) | Subseafloor sediment microbial communities from Guaymas Basin, Gulf of California, Mexico - Guay9, Core 4571-4, 0-3 cm | ecosystem: Environmental > Aquatic > Marine > Hydrothermal vents >...
AGCTCGTGGTCGAACACCAGCAAGAAGAACCAGGATTCTCAACCCTGAAAATTAAACTCTTAAGTTATCAATTGTCAGTTCTTGTTCGCTGCTAATAAAAAATATGGCGGAGAGTCAGGGATTCGAACCCTGGGTAGGCGTAAACCCACAACGGTTTTCGAGACCGCCCCGTTCAACCGCTCCGGCAACTCTCCGCAAAAATATGTAACAAAAATCAATTAGATTGTTTTTTCAGCAACAACTTTATACTATTTCCCAAAAACCAAAAAAGGCACCTGGAAATCCAAGTGCCTTTTATTATTTAATTCAAGATAGTTAGTTTATCTTAACTATCCTAAAACCTATTTGGGTATTAACTTTGCTGGATAGGTTAACCATACCAGTACTTCGGTTTGTATTTCGCAAGAAATCCGCATCAAATTCCCAGCTCCCACCACGAATAACTACGGCAGTAGTACCTCCTGCACTTCCACCAGCTCCAATTGGATCTGTAACTGGATCTGCACTATATGACACGTAAATATCGTTGCACCATTCCCAAACATTACCACTCATATCGTATATTCCAAGTTCATTAGCTGCTTTTTCACCAACAGGGTGAGAATCATCAGCAGCATTTCCAATATACCATGCTACATCATCTATAGTATCACTACCGCTATAAATTGTGCTGCTTGTTCCCATGTTTGTAGCAGCATATTCCCATTCAGCTTCTGTTGGTAACCTGAAACCGGTAGTTCCATAAACAGTGCATTCAAGGCTGGAAGTTCCAGTATATAAAGGAGTGGTACCTTCTACAGATGCTAACCAGTTGCAATAGTTTGCAGCTCCATAATATGTAATTCCTGCAGCAGGATACAGATCTCTTTCAGGTTCTACTTTAAAGATATGAGCAGTGGTACTAAAACTTATATCACATTGATCTTCAATCAGAATTTCGTCAAGGTCATAGGCTCCAGGTGCATAAGTTATGTTAACTGTACCAAGTGCTTTGATAAAACCCTGTCCAAGAGCCAGATTAAGAAGTTCACAGAATTCCACGTTTGTAATCTCTTTTTCTCCAAGTTCAAATGAATTTGTTAGTGTAACAGAATGTTCAGGTCCTTCATCAGCTTCTCCCGAATTATTACCCATTGTAAATTGTCCTGAATTTACGGTCACAAGATTGTCAGCTGGATTGTTCAGAAATTCAAAAGTTGCAGTTGTAATTGTTAATGTTGGAGAATAATCACTGTATCCAAGTGGATAGTGAGTTCTCATTCTATAGTTATAAACTGTATTTTGCTCAAGACCAAGATCTACAAAATCGTAGTAAGTTGCAGCTAACGAATCAACAAGAGTCCAGTCCGTATTCCCAGCACCTTCTGATCTTTCTATCAGATATCCATCATGTTCACCATCAAGGCATTCCCAGGATAGATCAATCTTATTAGGAGTTGCAGCTAAGTTAGTTCCTTCTTCGTCACCTGCAACCTCAATATCGTAAGGTATGCCGGAACGTACTGTGAAACTCCATGGCTCACTCCATTCACTCTTATCACTACGAACTTTCCAGTAGTAAGTTTCGCCAACTAAAAGCATTTCATTTTCTTCTTTGTCCAATGTATAATCGTTACCATCAACAACTTTATTCATCCAGAGTGTATCTGCAAGAGCTGGATCTAGAGACAATAGAATTCTGTAGTTATCTACATTAGAATCTGCAGTCCATTTCAATTTAGGCAATAATTTTACATCATCTCCCGTATCAAGGGGTTCCAACATTAATAGCGGATCTTCCAATGCGGTAGTAGTAAAGCTCCAAGTATCGCTCCACTCTAAAGAATCTCTTTGAACTCTCCAGTAGAAAGTAGAGCTTGCAGCAAAATCATCGGTCATTTCCGCGATAAACTCAATTAAATCGTCATCTTCATTTTCTTCTATCTTAGAAGCCGTTGCACATTGAATTTCATCTCCATCATAATCGATATATGCATCAACTATTGGATTTGCAAATGTGTCTTCATCAGAAACCTGAATTTTGTAAGTTGTGCTTGTACTGTTGAATGTCTCCCATTTAAATTCAACCAAAACAGGATTATCGACAGCTTCATTTTCCGGGCTATTCAATAAGACAACGGTATTTGTCTTGAAGCTTAATGTGTCACCCCAATCAAATGCAGCATCACTATTTACACGCCAGAAATATTCGTTATTTACTTCTAATATACCAGTTTCTGTATAGGAATTAGTTGTTACGTTCTCATCATCAATAACTAAATCAACAAACATGCTGTCGGTAGCTACCTGGAAATGATAATCGCTGGTATTTGCAATACTGCCCCAGCTGAAAGTTGCTGGTAACACTACTTCTGTAGCTTCATCAGATGGAACAGCAACATCCATATTTACACGTCCATTAGTAGTAAAGCTCCAGACATCACTCCAGAAGGTACTTCCGTTAGAAATCGAATTGTCTCCTCTAACTCTCCAAAAATATTCAACTTCCGGTTCCAGATTATTGGTAGGAACATAACTTGTAGCAGTAACAGTTTCTCCTGTTACACCCTCAAAATTCACATCCTGAGAAATTTGAATAATATAACTGGTAGCACCGTTCAAATCATCCCAACTGAAAGTAGGTTTAAGACCAAGATAGCTATTATTGGTAGGCGCAGAAAGAAGCACTATTTCTTTAGTTACAAAATTCCAAACCTCACTCCAGTCGGAGATTGAAGCTTTTACCCTCCAATAATAGTTCTCAAAATTATCAAGATCAACCGAAGGAGTAAAATTGACTGATGTAAGAACTTCATTATAGACAAAGCCAGTTGTTTCATCGAAAAGATCATCAGTCCTTAATTGGAAAGTATACTCTTCACCAGGCCCCATATATTGGCTCCATTTAAATTTTGGTGTCAGATCATCGATGTCAGAATTTTCAGGATCAGGAACAATCCAATCATTTGCTGGTTGAATTAAATTTAATGATGGTCCTTTTTCATATTTAAAAAGAAGAGTAAATTCGTTAACATCGTACAACGGAACGCCAAGACTATCAACTTCAAGTGGATCAACAGCCCAAACAGTATCTGAGGTTGTTTCTTCATGAAGCCATAATGCGCCAGAATTCTCGTTATAATAATAATCGTAATAATAGGTTAAATTTGCATCAACATCTTCTACCCATAATTGATTATTCTCCATATGAAGTGCTTCTATTTCATCCGTAGAAGAATCAAGGATAAGCCCATCGATCATTATTTTGTGAGGTTCAATTGAAGCATATAGCTCTTCGACTAATACAGGATAGAGTTCACCATCTCTGCTGAAATCTCTGGCTTTTCCGGCTACCGGAGATTTTGCTGCAGGAGCATTATTAACCTGCATTTCCCATAAATCCCAATTATCAACCAACAAGACTTCTACAACATCTTTATCTAGGATCTCTTCAATATTTGTGCTCTTCTTATCTTCGCATCCAGATACCAACAGCAAAGTTAATAAAAGGGATGTTATAATCAGTGTTAGAATAATATTTTTTCTCATTTTATCTCCTTTCAGCCAGCTATTCAGCTTCTATATCTAGGATGATCTGCATCATCATTGTATTAACTTGTTCCCATTCCATATAAGAAAGCGGGAACCCAAATATATAACATTTACTTGTATCTGTAACTTTCTTCAAACCAACTGCCATAGAAGTAAAATAGTCATATTCATACTGAGTAGGATCACCTGCTCCATCACCCACCGGACGACAGTCAAATTCATAAATTATCTCAGTTCCTTCAGTAAGGTAGTCTGGATCGAAATATGACACAGGGCCTAAACCATCTACATTATTTACCAAAGCATTAAAACTTGGTAGCTGAAGATCAATATTCTGTGTAAAGGAGTTCCTTGCAGTTGCTCCAATAAAGTAAGAAAGATCAAAGAATGTTGCATCAACATCACCTTTCTTCACAAACTGGATTGCATCATCTTCGTTCTGAGTAATTCCAAAATATTTTTCTAGAATTGGAAAACCATAGTTATTACAATCAATATCAACCTTAATTGCTATATTCTTTCCGCCAGAAAAGATCATGTTGCCGCCACCTCGTAAATATAGATTCATTACATCATATTCACTGGCAAAATTGTTATTTGCTTCCAATGGATTATCTGAGTGATATATTACAGTTTTATACTCCTGGAGATCTGTTGGAGAAAAAACGTCTTTGGAGAAGTGAAGTCCACTGATCCAAACAGTTTCTATAAGTTCTTTTCTCTTCAATAAATCTACTCTGCCGTCATACCCATTTAAGAAATATGCCTTTGAATAAAGAGAATCTACATATTCTTCAGGACTCATCAGTGGATTTCCAAGATCATCGTCAAGAACTAAAATTCCATCTTTTTGATCTGCTGGAATAGGTGCTACAACTTCGAATACAAATTCTGTAGGAGTTGCATCAACAACATCCTGAAGGTCAACAGCTCTTACTTCAAATCTATGTATTCCTACATCTAAACCGGTTAAAACTGCTTCTGTAGAAATATTATGAGAGATTGGAACTCGTAACCATTGTTTTCCTGTTACATCATCTTCAATGTTATATTGAGAGGCAGGAAGCGGGGCATAATGATATGGCTCACCATCCAATCGCAGATCGTAGAATTTTATTTCTGAATAGTAATTACCACCAGTGACTTCGTCAAAAACAATACCATTCAATTTTGCTCCAGGACTATTACCAGCAAATTCTCCGGCATATCCCCAGTGCATATAAACTTTAAGGTCATTGCTATGAATTGCCACATACTTTGCTTCTTTATTGAGCCAGAATGGAGTTGCATAGTGTGTACCATCTAGTGTTGAAACACTCGGTAACAGCTGTCCCAAAGCTTCATCAATATAAGTTACAAAATGGTTTTCACCTAATACATAAATATCATTAGAAGTTCCATAACTGTCTTGCTGAATTCCGTTATAGATTACAGTGGCAGGATAAAAGCCTTCTTTTACGGCAAAACCGATCTCATTCGGTTCAGAGATAATACCGGCAATATCAATAGTTCGAGATATTAAATAAGTAGAGTCCTGAGGTTCACCACCAAGGAATGTATTTATTTTAAGAGCAGCTCTAGTTCCATTAAAATCATCTAAAGTAATTAAATATTCGTTTATCTTTGGTTCATCAATTGTAGAGAACCAGGCATCAGGGTCAGTAGGATCGTAGGCAGGATAGCCGCCTTCTTCTTCTGGGATCACAACTCCCAGGAGATTTCTTTTTTCCAACCTGAATTCAAAATGATCTGCAATAGCTCCGACAAAGGGATCATCATCATTAATATTGAAACTAAGGACCATACCTGTTCCAACCTCTTTTCCATTTATTGCTCCTCTGGTTGAGCCAGCAGTACATCTAGGAATCGTGGACTCGGCATTGTAATATTTTCTAGCAGGTACTAAACACTCATCTCCATCGTTGTCTTTACATTTCACTTCAAACACGCTTACTACTTTTGCACTATCTCCATTCTCATTAGCAGGGAAATTAATAGTTGCATAAACTTGATCAGTCCAAATGGATTTCTGAGTAGAAATTGCTAATGGAATTGATTCATCAGCTCCTTCATTATAATGATAAACCCAACCATCTTCATCCACAACACTATAACCATTAACGCCAACATAAGCTCCATGATTGTCGGTAAACGGTTCCAAATTTTCTTTAACCACTCTAAAAGCGTATTTGTCTACTGTTCCATCTAGATCATTGGCTTCCCAATAAATATCTTGCTGGAAAAGTATTGAAGTGGTGGTATCAGCTACAGCCGAACCTTCATAAGAAGTAATGGCAATTGTTGGTAGTTGGTTAGGATATTCATTACCTTTCCTTCCGCATGCAGTAAATGCAATCATGATGACAATCAAAACAGTGATTAGAACTAATGCATTTCTAAACTTTAACATCAAATCCTCCCATATTATACTTAAATATTAATACATTCTCTCCGAAGTCTCTATTTAGTTTAAAGTCTATTTCCGTCAATTAAATTTTCCTTTTGCTGTAGATTTTTTGGCTGAAGTTAAAACGTTGTACAATAACATGGCTGTTGTTACCGTACCCACTCCTCCCGGCACTGGAGTTATCATGTCTGCCTTTTCAAAGCATCCTTCATAATCTACATCCCCCACATAACGCATACCTTTGTCAGCATCTTCTACTTGATTTACGCCAACATCTAAAACAATAACTCCATCTTTCAGCATATTATCTGTCACAAACAAGGGTTGTCCTATAGCTGCAATAAGGATATCTGCTTGTTTTGTTATTGCTGGTAAATTCTTGGTTTTACTGTGACAAATTGTAACTGTAGCATTACCCGTTTCGTTTTTTCTTAGAAGCAAATTTGCCATCGGTTTCCCGACTATATTACTTCTGCCAAGAACCACTATGTGTTTTCCAGATGTTTCTATCTGATAATATCTTATCATTTCCAAAACAGCAGCTGGAGTAGAAGGAATAAAACTTTGCTGATCTAGAACCATATTGCCAATATTGTTGGGATGAAAAGCATCCATATCTTTTCGGGGATCAATAGTAAGAGTTATTTCAGAATCATCAATATGCAATGGTAAAGGTTTCTGGACCATGATTCCATGAATACTTTCGTCCTGATTACACTTGATTATCTCATCAACTAACTGATGTTGTGTTACATCTATCGGGAATTTTATAGTTTGAACCAAAATGCCGACTTTATTCCCGCGCTTTTCCAGATTTTGAACATAGTATTTTGCAGCCGGATCATCTCCGGCAATCATAATTGTAAGTTTGGGTTTAAGTGAGTTATTATAAATTTCTGTTCTAATTTTGGAATAAATTTCTTTTGTTACAGGTTTCCCTTTTAAAATCTGTGTCATTCAATATTTCCTGCGAATTCTTTCAATATGCAAAGCATTTCCAGTTTCATCATCAATTTTTATAAATATTGCATTAATCTGTAAGCCTTCTTTAGCAATTTCAAATCTCTGCGGCATCCCGGTTGTCATCTTATGCAAAATAATATCTTTTTCTGTTCCAATTACAGAATCATGAGGGCCGGTCATTCCAGCATCTGTTATGTAAGCAGTTCCAGCAGGCAGAAGTTCTTCATCGGCAGTTTGAATATGAGTATGTGTGCCAACTATAACGCTCACTCTACCATCAAAATAATGAGATAGAGCTCTTTTTTCTGCTGTAGCTTCTGCATGAATGTCTATTAAAATACAATTTGTCTGCTGTTTTAATTCTGGAAGAAGGGAATCAAGCTTGTCAAAAGGTGAATCGGCAGGACCCATGAACACCTGACCTACAACACATGCAATAGCTAACTTACTGCCAGAGTCCAAATTAATAATATGATAATTATTCCCCAGTGCTTGTTCTGGATAATTTATCGGTTTTACAATCCTGTTTTCTTCAGAGATAAAATTAAGACCTTCTTTTTTATCCCAAAGGTGATTACCGCTTGTAAACGCATCAATTCCAGCAGCAAAAAGTTCATTAGCAGTTTTCTCGGTTATTCCGCGACCTTGAGCAACATTTTCGCAGTTTGCTAAACAAACATCAAGTTTAAATTCCTGTTTTAAATCAGACAAATGTTCTTTGATCAATTGACGACCGGGTTTACCAACGATATCCCCGATAAACAAAACATTCATTATTTAGCTTCCATATATATCTGGATTCAGGTTATTTTGCTACTGCAGTTTGTCGAGTTTCCCTAATCACCATTACTTTTATCTGTCCTGGATACTGCATCTCTGCTTCAATTTTATCAGCTATATCAGAGGCAATAAATGCTGTTTTTTTATCATCAATCGAAACAGGATCTACAATAATGCGTAATTCACGACCAGCTTGAATTGCAAATGATTTATTTACACCTTCTATTGAATTGGCAATTTCTTCCATCTTGTTAAGACGTTTCATATATGTTTCCAGCATTTCACGTCGTGCACCAGGTCGCGCTCCGCTTATGGCATCGGCAACTTGAGTTAGAACAGCATAAACACTTTGGTATTCCACCTCTTCATGATGAGCAGCAATAGCATTTACAACTACTTTATTCTCACCATTTTTACGTGCGACATTTGCACCAAGACTGGCGTGTGAGCCATCATATTCGTGATCAATTGCTTTACCTAAATCATGCAGGAAACCGGCTCTGCGAGCTAATTCCTGATCCAAACCTAATTCTGCTGCCAAAATTCCGCAAATCCAGGCAGCTTCAATGGAATGCTGCAAAATGTTTTGTCCATAACTTGTACGATACTTTAAGCGTCCAATTAGTTTTACAATATTGGAAGAGAGATTATGAATATTAGTTTCCATGCAGGCTTTTTCACCAATTTTCACCAGGGTTTCATCCATCTCTTTTGCTGTTTTTTCGATTACCTGTTCAATTCTACCAGGGTGAATTCTGCCATCTGAAATCAACTTTTCCAGAGCCAGTCTGGCCACTTCTCTTCTTACAGGATCGAAACCGGAAAGCACAACAGCTTCCGGTGTATCATCAATTATGAGATCGATGCCGGATGCTTTTTCGAAAGCACGAATATTTCTTCCTTCACGGCCGATTATGCGTCCCTTCATTTCATCATCTGGAAGAGAAACAACAGAAACAGTTGATTCGGAAACATAGTCAACAGCCATTCTTTGGATAGCTGTTGAAAGAATGCTGGCAGAAAGTTTGTTAGCCTCAGCCTTGGTTTGCTCTGCAATCATTCTAATATCTTTGGCAGCTTCGTTGCGTGCTTTATTCTTGAGATTGTTCTTTAATATTTGAACTGCCTCTTCCCGTGAAAGTCGGGCAATTTCAGAGAGTTTCTGATTTTGTTGTTCTATCAATTCTTCTAATTCAATTTTCTTTTGTTTGATCTCAACTTCCTGCAGTTTTACTCTTTTTTCAAAATCCTGCAGATTGTTCTCTTTGCGATCCAGGTTTTCCAGCCTTGCATCTAATTTGGAAACACGTTCATTATATTCTTTTTCCAAAGTATGGATTTCTCTCTTACGGCCGTTGATCTCGTCTTCGTAACCTTTCTGAATTTTATACCATTCTTCTTTTGCTTCCAGAGTAGCAGCTTTCTTTAAATTAATTACTTCACCTTTAGCATCATCAATGATCTTCTTGGCCAGTTCAGTAGATTTGAGAATATTTTTATCAGCAGTTGTTTTTTTTACATAACTTATAATAAGGGCAAAAATACCACCTAAAATAAAACCTGCTATGATATATATATATTGCTGTTGCATTGTTACCATCCTTTAAATTTATATAAACCCGCGATACCGTGTATAGATTGTTTACTCGAACCCTATTACAAGGGTGGAAACCTACCTTATAAACTTTGCAAATCCGAATCTTGTTCGGTTCATGCGCCGCAAATGGCTCGGTCTCCGAATAATATTTAGTTCAGAAACAATATAATATCACGAATACCGCAGGAAGTTTTTTACCTGGATATTATTTCCACAAAAGTGTTAGATCCCGTTTTCTGAGATAACACCGCTGAGCAACTTATTAATCTGCTCAATTTCACTATTCAACTTTTTATTATTTTCTTTTTCAGTAAAGTATTTTTCCGTTATCATGAGCGAATACATGGCAAAAAGTTTCATCTGATCTACTGTATTGAACCGCTCATTCAATTCTAAAAGCTGTTGGTCAAGATATTTGGCTGTATTTTTAAGATCTTCAGGATTATCACTTTTGAAAAAATATTTTCTTCCTAACAACTCGATCTCAACAGATTTCATACTTTCGAATATTTTTATATATCTTTTAACTGATCAAAAATGCTGTCTATCTTCGTGGACGCCTCTTTCATTTTATTGTCATAGTTATCTACCTGGGAACGTAAACTTTTATTTTCTTCCCGAAGGAACTCAATTTCTTCACTTTGTTTGTTTGTAGAAGCTTCTAATTCCATCAATTTAGTACTGTTTATAGTTTTATAATTTCTAAGATCAGCAAGTTCTTTTTCCAGTTCGGCATTTGCTATAACCAAATCAGCATATTTATTTTTTAATTCTGTATAATTATTTATTAACTTCTGTATCTTCTCATCAAGATTTAATGCAGTACTATCTTCCATAATTACCTCATTGTAAAAAATTTGCCTTTATCTCATTTCTATGTTGAATTCGATTTCCAATCTCTTTTTAATGTTTTGTAGAATCTTGTTTATCACATCATCCGTCAAGGTTTTTGTATCCGAGTTGAACATAATACTAAATGTAAGACTTCGAAAGCCAGATTTTATATTCTTCCCCTTGTATTCATCGAACAATTCAACCTTTCGTATGATCTTGGGATTTGCAGAAAAGATCATTTTTACAAGATCTTCATAATGATGTTCATTTGAAACAACAAATGACAGATCCCTTAATACCGCAGGATATCTGGGAATTGCTTCAAAAAGAGGATCAGCAAAACCAGCTGCCTGGAAAACATTTTCCAGATCAAGATCAAATGCAAAAAAATCCTGTTCAATATCAAATTCAGCAGCAATTTTTGTATCAAGCTTTCCAAAACTTCCCAGCTTAATTTTCTTACATAAAACATCTGCTGCCTGTCCAGGCTGGTAGAAAGATTCATCGCTTTCAGTAAACTTCGCTTTAGAAATTCTAAGTTCTTCCAGAATTTCTTCCATGATTCCTTTTACATCAAAAAAATTAATATTTGCAGACTTCTCTTTCCAATAAACCG
>Ga0164318_10007269_pt1 | contig 10727 bp, 24 predicted proteins | sample GuaBasSedimGuay9_FD_113734 | JGI IMG/M metagenome (GOLD analysis project Ga0164318, IMG submission 113734) | Subseafloor sediment microbial communities from Guaymas Basin, Gulf of California, Mexico - Guay9, Core 4571-4, 0-3 cm | ecosystem: Environmental > Aquatic > Marine > Hydrothermal vents...
AACTGAACATCAATATTATCCCCAACACTATCCTCACCACCCTACCTAACTGCCATAGAAAACGAGGCTCGAATGCAAATAGAACACTCAACACCCCATCAAAGATTAGAATTAAACCTATTAGCTTGGTCATCTTAACTCCTTATACTTCCTGCCACTCTTTTCCATCCCAACTCTTGTTGTTGTCCAACATCACAAACACCAGCCAGAGTTGTTCCATTGAAGTATTATGCATTGGCAAGTTACACTCTTTTGACAACCAACTTATAAAATCCTGCAATAATGCAGTTAAATTATTTTCATTTACCATCTCCTGCAACTGGTCTTGTCGGGGAAGCCAGATGAGGTTTCCCCTGTCAAGTTTATCAAAACCAACATTAAAACCCACTATCCATATAATATTATCAAATCCGGGACAACAAAAATCCCCTGCCCGATGTTTCCATCCTTTCTGTATTTCCTTTGCCTCCTTACACATTTTGACATATTCTTTACTAACATCCATTACTTAACTCCTTTCTTACTTCACCTTTCTCTATTTTTACAACTTGACCGTCTTTTATTTTATACTTCCTCAAAATTACGCTTCCTTTGAAAAATTTTGTGTTTACTTTATTATTGCTATCTTTCCACCACTGCACTAAAGCAGAATCCTTCCTCACTCGCCAATATACAACCTTAGCGGCTACAGATATACATCCATATTTTGTATCTACCTTACACCCTTCCCCTGTAATAGCACAAGCAGAATAATGCCCACTCTGTTCCACGCTGGAATAGCCCCCACTCTGTCCCGCACTTGAACGAAGTCCACTCTGTCCTACACTGGAATAATACCCACTCTGTCCTATACTGGAATAGTCCCCACTCTGTCCTACACTGGAAAGAGGCCCGCTCTGTCCTACACTGGAATAATGCCCACTTTGCCCTGCACTGGAACGAGACCCACTCTGACCTATACTGGAAGAATCCCCACTCTGGCCTGCACTGGAATGAGACCCACTCTGCCCTACACTGGAAGAGCTCCCACTCTGCCCTAAATAGTCCTTACTTTGTTGTTCTCCTTTCCCACATATTTTTATAAAGTAATTTAACAAATATATTTTTGCTTCTAAAAAAGTATCAAACCATTTTTCTATTTTATATTTTTTGAATTTTACTTTACTTCCCACTTGTATAACATCAGATATGGGAACTCTCAAAATAACAAATTTACTGTTTAATATATCTAAATCTTTACCATCCCCAACCCCATACCCCCACGCCCAGCCATAAAATCCTTTGTCATTACATATCGGGTCGTTATCATAATCTCTTATTTCCTCTTCATCCCCTACATCCCCATATCGATAACCATTATAAGATCTTCTGTTCTTATCTGTCTGCTTCAAAACAAGAAGATAATCATAACCCGCTTTTTTACTCTGCGTTACAATATCCATTATTCACCTATCCTTTCTGCTAACTGAGAAAGCCTTTTCCGCTTCTCCTCATCTATTCGCTTCTTTACTTCCTCAAACCGTTTGTCCTCTTTCTTCTCTCTCTTCCCCCCGTTTTTCTGGTTCAAATAATCCTCAAACTTCGTGCCGAACAAAGTTGAAGGACGCAAATACTTGTCCATTTTGCTGTCGCCCAGCCACTCTTCAACTTTCTTGTCTATAACCACCCTGAAATCCTGCTCGGTAAAGCCTTCCTTTAGCCTCGCCCGAATTAAAGACTTGGTCTTTTCCGAAGAGGCTCGGTATTCCCGCTTGGCTTGCTTGTTAAGATAGTCTATAATGGCAGAGAAAAGACGGTGGGCTGACGGGGCAGGAGCTTGCTCCTGACCAGTATTCTCTTTAGGGTTAGGATTAGGGATAGGATTAGGATTAGGATTAGGATTCAAGGATTTTGTCGGAACTTGTCGGAACTTGTCGGAATAATTTGTAATATATTGAGAGAGAAGAGTTTCAGGGGGCTCAGGTGTTTTTCTGCGATGTTTAGCATATCTACCTTCTCCATTGAGGGTTGTAGCATTGCAAAACTGATATTTATCCCAAGTTATAAAATATCCCCATTCCCTATCTTCTTCTTTCCAAATAAAAAGCAAGCCATTGTTATAAAAAGCTTGCCTGATTTTCAAGATATCCTTAGATGTCTCTTTTCTTTTAGGATAAGCTAACCCTTTAATAATATCGGGGTCTGCATTAAAACAACCCCAGTCATCAGCTAATAATAACCATCTAATCCATTGGTCTTGATAATAAGGAACAAGTTTTGATAGAGTTGGGCTTGTCCAAATACTGTCCTTAATCACACGGTTAGCCATTATTCCTATTCTCCTAATTGTTCTAAAGGTGGGGTTCTTCCGCAATATTGACAAGTAAAATTATCTCTTTTGAAAACTTCGAATCTAATCTTTTTTGATACTTCTATCCTTTTTTTCTTCATCCCAATCTCCTTGTTTGCCCGCACTAATATCCCGTAAATCTTCAGAGAGAAACCACATCTCTCTTTTCATTTCGTCTAAAGCTATTTGAGGAAGTTTCAAAGGTTCAAGTCTGGAAAGTAATTTGGCGATATGCCGGTTTGTAGATTGTAATCTTCTTCCTTCATCCATTATAGCACTTGCTCCTTTATCCTCATTGCAAAGATTTTATCATAGGTGGTTTTTCTTGTCAAGTCTTTTTTTTATTAAATCTCAAAAAAAGTTTTCTGCCCAATCCTCTTCTTCTCGGCTTCCTTGAGATATTCCTTAATCGCCCTTTCGTTGGCTTCGTAAACAGAGTCTTTACAAGTCCATCCCCGGACTTCCTTCTGCCAGTTAGACAGCTTGGTTATCAATCCGGCGGCAAGAAAATCACGCTTTGACCGATCGCTCCGGATATAAAAGTTCTCCGTGCCCCAGGCTACCACCTCGTGGGTAGAGAATGTTTTCTTCTCCAGCATCCACCGCAAGAGCTTATTCTCCTTCGTCATAGTCTATCTCATTCGGTAAAGGTAAATGCTTCCAACTTTTTCTTCTAACAATTCCTTCTATCGCCGACCTGCTAACATTAAACATCTTTGCTATAACAGCATAATTTCCACCTTTATCAATCTTTCTTGTCTTCTTATTGGCATCTGTAGCTAATTTGTAAATGAGTCTAACTTGTTCTTCTGTTAATTTATGATGAGGGTGTCTTTCCCCCCTGTTGCTGCTTCCGTGAGCAACTCTATCCATTTGATTCTCACTTCTTGTTCCCCATTTTAGATTATTGATATTATTATTCGTTCTTACTCCATCCAGATGACGGCATTGATAACCTTTTGGAGCTTTACCCCTAAATGTTTCTAAAACAAGCCTATGGACATATTTTTTATGCTCTTTCTTCCCTTTGCTTAAACTTACACACCAGTAACCAAAACAATTAAAGAAAGATTTCTCTCTTGGTTGAGAAGGAGGAGGTTGGTTGGCACGAGGCATCGTAGAAAATACTTTACCTGTATCAGTAACAAAGTAACGAGGAAAATCTTTAATAGGTTTTATTTTCATATAGATTAGATGATTATACCAATCCCTTATGTTTTGTCAAGAGATATTTCATCAGGAGAAGGAAGATTAATTCCTAACTCCACAGCTTGTCTCTCTATCTTCTCCATAAAATCAGCCATTTCTTTTGTGGATAATAACCGAGTGGTAACCATATCCTTATCAATTTCCTGGAGGTATAGGATAAACTGGTCTCTTGATAAAACTGGTAACTTATCAGCTAAAAAAGCCTTCTTAAAAGCATAGTGCATTTCTTCTTTAGAATAACCTAAATCTTTTCCTATAATAGTCATTCTCACCCAATGTAAGGCATTCTGATTCAAACTCCGCTGGCTTCTCGGCTTGCGGACGATTACTTCCACTGTCTCACCGGAGAGGGCAGAAAGATATTCTTTGAAATCCTCCGCCCTAAATATCTCAAGCCTACCTTTGGATATTCTTCCGGTGAATATCGGGTTCATAATCCAAATCCTTCCACTTCTTCTCTCGCCGCTGGATCTACTTCGGGATTGACGGCTTTTCTTTCGTATTGCTCAAACTTGTGCCAGAAATAGGAGCCGGTCTTATAGCTCCCTAACTTAGCCTTCGCCCCGCACTTCAAACAAACCACATTAACATAGATGTTCCCTTCTTTGTCTTTATTGCTTGCTAACTTAAAGAAGTTGTTATTCTTGCATAGGTTACAAAACTGCGGCGGGTTGCCTAAAACTATCGCTTTATTCAATGCCTCTAACTCTTTGTTTTCCTCAATGTTGAAATTATAAAGTGTTCCACCTACTTTAACTTGGACTACAACTTTCATGTTTTCTCCTTTTTGCATTTGTCTCTAAATGGGCAATACTGACATTCCTTCCCCCCATAAGCTCTCGGCTCAGCCGGAGGCAAATCCCCTTTCTTCCACCAATCACGCAAGGTCGCTAATTCCTTCTCTACTTTCTCTTTCCAAACATTCATACTAAACCCGTATGTCTCTGCGCATAGGTCATCTTTAGACACAAAGATTAACTGTGTCTTTGGCTTGCCCAGTAAATAAGCATAGACCGATACCTGCAGGATATTGGTAAACTTTTCTTTTGTAATATCATAGCTGTCTTTCTTCATATACCAAAACCCTCTTGAGTTCTGGCTCTTAATATCTATCACCTCCTCTTCTGTTACAATATCCGCATATCCTATAATGTCTTCGGTCTCTACTTTGACTTCGGTTTGGTGCTCAGGTAAGAACCCTTGTATGAAATCGTGAAATAAATGCCCTACCTTGAAAATCCTCAGCACCCTTACATCAGGCGGGTTGGTGGGTTCTTCTTTTCTTCTTTTCCATATCTGGAAACGGTAACACCTGCCCATAGAACTTGGCGTGAACTTCCCTGATCCTTCTCCACGATTGGCTTGCTCCTCTAAAAGCGATTGGTCAATCTTTTGCATTATGGTCATACTTCCTCCTGTATTAGCCTATCTCTCTTTGGAAATCCTCCTTTTGCATTATAACCATACTTCCTCCTGTATTGGTCTATCTCTCTTTGGTAATCTTCTACTGCTTCCTCTACTGCCTCCATTGCCTTAAAAGGGTCATCCATATTTTTGTATATTGCCACAATCCTTTTTATCCTGCCGATGAAAGTATATACAATCCTGATTACTTCTATTTTCTTACTCATGGTGTTTGACATATCTTGCCTCCCAGCCTTTTTGAAACGCCTCTACTGCGGATATAAGCGCCCTGGCTATTTCTCTTTCTGCCCTTGACGGCCAGTCAATATTCAGCTCGTCTTTAACATACTCCACAAAATGGTCTACTACCAATGCGTCTGCCCCTGTTATGTTCATATTACCCCCTTCCCTTCATCTAACAGTTTGTTTATTAACTTCTGGATTGTTTCCTTCTCGTTCTTCAGAGACTGGAGAAAATCTTCGGTTACCGTGTCCGGATAGCTCTGGATGAATAGTAAGGTCTGCTCTAACACATTCCGGGAACAGATAAGCTCGGTAAGACGGAGCGATTTGTTTTCCATAACTCTCCTTTCTTTAATAATAATAAAAACTTCCGCTAATTTCCCTGAAATGAATAGGATTTGCCCATCCAGACCCTTCCCCAGTTACAAAAAATATCTCCTTAACTTTGGACGAATAGGGCTGTCCGTCTTCATCTTTACCGCTTGTCTCTGTTATTCTTCGGACAATCCTTTCTATAAGCCAATCTTTAGGTTTAAGGAAAGAAACCCTGTCGCCAATCTTATAGCCTTTGTATTCGTTCAAATCCTCTTCTCTTAAAACTTCTTCCCTCATCTCTTATTCTCCTTTCTTTTCTACTAACTCAGGGTTTCTATAAATATCCCCCATAACCTTACAATGTTTTTCTGTATTACTCCTACAAAAGCTATAACCAGACCTCGTCTCTTTTGTAATGGTATCTACCCAATCAAATTTTCCGTCATCTTCACTAAATATCACTACCCTGTATTTTGAGGGCTTGGGATATACCTGTGTTATCCCTGGGTTATCTAACTCAACAAGATCTCCTTCGTAAATATCTTTCCCCTGCTTATCCTTGAAGCCAGTATAATACATAATTTCAAAATCCAAGTTATTATATTTCACCTTATCTGGATTTTTGAATATAGATAGGGCTGTCAAGTAATCTCCTGTTTTTGAGTCTGAGAATATTATCAGGGCGGGAGTAAATTCCTCTAATCCCATTTCAAGATAAGTCATCCACCCAGTATCTTCATTCTGTTTCCAATGCCTCCATAATCTAAGTCTCATTTTTCTCATTGCTTACTCCTTTCTTTAGAGCCGGAGAGGAGCGGTTAAGCCCCTCTCACTGGGCTGAACTATCAATTTAGGGTCTGACTATGCCCCTCATTGCCTTTTTTTGGCGTTTTATTGCTGTTAGAAATGCCTTTGAGAGGGCGAACTCTATCAAGTAACCCTTTGGGTTGCCCTCTTTTTCCCTCCATCCTGGGATTATGCCCAAAACGGTAATAAAATAAGGGACAATTTACGATTTTGCACTCTTTCACATCTTTAGCACTAAATCCAACACAATCTAAGCACTTCCTACGGATAGATTTCAATGGCGTAAGGGCAGATTTCCCGCCCTTCCCAAAGCGGTAAGGATAAAGCTCGCACTCTTTGTTAGGGCAAAGCTCTACTTCTCTGGCTGAGCCGTCCATACAAAACAGGCAATACTTACGGATTGACTTGCGGTAGGTCATTTCTTTCTCCTTGCGAGCAGTTTCTCCAATGCTTCAAGTCTTGGTCTCTGTGGAGAAGTCAGCCCTCTTGCCCAGCGATAAACAGTAAAATAGTTCACTCTTATTCTTGAAGCAATATCTTCCAAACTCAATCCGGTTTTAAGTATTGAATTGACAATCTTTTTTGCTTTTCCCATTACTCCCCCTCCTTTGTAGAAAAGTATAGCATAAGCATAGAATTTGTCAAGCATTATTTTTGATTATTTTTCTGGGTAGAAAAAACCCAATGCTGGCTTACCTTTCTAAACCTACTCAGTTTAAAAAAGTTTTAGGCGAGTTTGTTCCTCTCTTTCAAGAAGGCGTGATAATAGATTAACATCTTGGATTGCAGAAGCATATATTGCCTGCGGTTCGTTCTTGGCGTGTTTATCCATTGAGCGTAAATCCGGAAGAATTTGTCCGCCCGGAATATTACCCGCCGCCGTTGCCTCGCCAAAATAGCGCTCGGCTTAAACAACGGCGTGAGTATACCTAATATCTTGTCTATGACTGAGGCATAAACATTCATTACTTAAACTTGACCAAAGTCTTCAGCACCGTGAGAAATTCTTTCACCTGCTTGAGGACGTTTTTTAACTCGTCCGGAGTTATTTTGTTGTCCGCCAAAGCCGCCTCTACCGCGTCAGGTATGTCTTTGAATTCCTTTACTACCGCCTTAATCTTCACTAAGTAACTTCCGGAGAACACCGCTATAATTCCTAATACCGCGGATATAATCGTGGCCATAATTCACCTCCTTATATTATTACCAGAATCCCTATACTTAAATACCTAAAGAAATCTTCCCATAACCAATCCCACGAGCCTACCTTAAATCCCCCTGCCCTGATTGCCCACACTAAAGGCAGAACTAATGCCAGCCACTTGCCTAATATGAGAAAAGGAATGGCTACTAACCCGCCATAGAAAAGCCTCGTTCTAAAATCTGTCTTGCATAGCTTTCTAATCTTGGAGTTTTCGCCATATCCTAAGCTCAGAATGCCCATTAACGGCAGGTAAACGATTGACCTATACTTAGACCTGCCTTTAGCCCTAAACGCCTCGTAGGACGCCATTACAGAAGGGATAAGATATCTCCTCAGCCATTTGCCCTTCTGCCCCGCTATCGCTCCTAATAATGTTATCCCTATCACTATAAGTATCTTCATCCGCCGTATATCGCTCTCCCTATCATAAACCCTATCAGTAACCCCGCTATCAACAATATGCCATATGCCATTTTACACCTCCTTTAATCTCTTACTACTTTTTCCTCACCGCTTTTATAGAAGGATGTCTACAAATAGAAGTTCTATTCCTTCCTCTGCCCCCTACTTTTCTTCCTCTGGCTGAACCATCTTTTAATCCGAACCCTCTTCCTCTACTTCCTGCCATCATAGCTCCTTTCTTTAATTATCTTTCTTGCTCCCATTCTCTATGCTCCCCATTAACACACTCATCGTTTCCTTTAGCTCGTTTACCATTTTGTTGGATTGACTCTCAGCGTATTCTAAGGCGTGGATTGTCCTGCCTATGCTCTTTTCCCACGCTGTCATCTCTGCTGTTAGGAACTCTATTTTGTGAATGACATCGTATAGCTTTTCCTCTCCTACATTCATCCCTTCTTCCCCTCCGGTTGTTTCTCTTCTTTCTGCTCTTGCTGTTCTATCTTCGCTATGCTGTTATTCACCCGCTGGAGTTCTGTCCTTGTTGATTCTAACACTCTTATTAAGTCATATGCCTTTGCTTTTAATTCTGCTAAATCTTCCATAATCCTCCTTTCATTTTTTACCGTTCTTGAGTAAAATATCCACCTTCGTTTCTACCCTCGTAATGGTTTCTCTCATCTCCGGAATGCACTCAATGTGCTCCTCTATCCGCTTAACTATCTCATCACAAGCCACCTGAGACTTATACTTATCATCAGCTTCTTTAAAAGTAGGTCTCTTAGGCAGTTCTGACTTGAGATACAAAAGCGTGGTTAGAATTACTCCCGCCAATACTGTCAGTATCCCTGAATGTTCCATCTTCTTACCCTAACTTGTCTATCTCGGCTATCTGTGCCTCTAAATCCTCTTTCTGCTTGACCAATTCCTCTCTGGTAATCCTCCGAACCTTCAGGATATACTCTTTCCCCTCTACATCCTTCGCGTATATCTTCTTTAGATAAGTCTGCGGCTGAGGCTCTTCTCCTTCCATTATTTCTTTCTTTGGCTCCTTCTCAATCTTAAAGTTCATACCCCCTCCTTTCTTAAAAATTAGCTCCAAAAAATACTGCTGGCTGATCTTCTTCTCCTGGCGTGTAAGTTACTTGGATTTCTACTTTGTAACAATTCGCGGAAGACCCATTAGTAGGATTATACTCTATATCACAATCAAGATTTTGAATACCAGACCAAGTCCAAGTAGCAGGAGCATTGGTATCCGAAGTAATGTCAACATAACTACTCCATTGCGCGGTAGTATATAAAGTAAGTGTATGGTCGTCACCATCACCCCCACTAAAAACAGGTCTAACTACTATAGTTTCATTATTAAAGTAATTAGTTTTTGCGTATACTCTTAATTCAACTTTTGTTATAGAACCACTGCCGCTTCCATCACAAGTATTAGAATTACAAAGCTCTATATCTAAATATTCTGGACTGGAATTCGCCAAAGTTCCTGTGTCCCCATCTACCATATTAGCAGGATTAGTTTCCCACTCCTCTCCTCCCGCGTCATAATCATTAAAATAATAGGTTACTGTATCAGCCCATCCCACAAGGCAGATAAAACAGAATAATACAACAAAAAGAAAATTTCTCATTTCTTCCCTCTATTTGAAATCCAATGCTGATTGCCCATAATAGTTAGTCCCGTCATAGTAAAAACTTACCATATCTACCGCGTCCGCGTCTGTTGTTAATGTGGGAGCTGTCCCCCCTGGCCATTTAACTGACGCTGGCCAAGTAGCGGTTCTCCCCCCTGTCCCATCCTGAACTAACACTAACAATAAATTGCACGGTTTGCTTGGAGCAGTAAAAGTAAATGTTTCGTTCTGTGCCCCGAAAGTAAACTTAAACTTATTCCCTAATTTCCAGTCTATCGTGGTCGTTCCATCCCCTGTTGTTGATTGCTGAGTAAATCCTATGCTGTGTGCCCCCGCGTCCAGCTCTCCGCCTAATTGTGGAGAAGCATCCTGTGATAACTCGGTAATTCCTAACTGAACATCTGTCCCACCGTCATTTGTAAACCATAATGTGTTAGGGTCGTCCGACTTAACCCATATCTGCCCATATCCCGCAGTATCCACGTTGGCACTCGCCTGCTCTTTTAGGTCTAATGCCCCTTCTATGGTTAGTTTTTGGTTTGGACTCGCCGTCCCGATGCCGACGTTGCCACTCTTTCCTTGTAGCGTCATTATCCTTACCGGGTCACCACTTGTATCATCATTTGCACTAAATGCTAAATCATAGCCTGGATTCTCAAAAACAAGTCCTATATCTGCTCCATAGATATTTCCATCATACATAGCAACTTTACTAAATATTACATCAGTTGTATTTATTCCTTGAGACAATTTTAATTGCTTATTACTATAATCTGTCCCAGAATTAGCAGCATCAAAAATATGAAGACTTGTTTCCGGGCTGGTTATACCGATACCTACATTCCCAGTATCTCCTTCCACTACCAGCTTGTCTGTGTCTACAGTAAAATCATTCCCTGCTGAAGAGCCGATAGAAACATTTAGTCCCGAGGCTGAGGTGAGGTTGTGCCCGTTTACATCTAAGTCCCCTCCTAATTGTGGAGTGGTATCATCTACTACGTCAGAAAGTTTCCCGTTAAATGTGGTCCAGTCCGTTGAGCTTAAATACCCGTCTGCCGCCCCGCTTGCCTGACTTATGCCAAGAGTAACATAATCTCCCCCGTCAGTATAAGTAAGAGGAGAGGAGCTTCTCAATACTCCATCATTGTCTGCCGCTCCAATATACCCCGCT
>Ga0164318_10007270_pt1 | contig 10727 bp, 9 predicted proteins | sample GuaBasSedimGuay9_FD_113734 | JGI IMG/M metagenome (GOLD analysis project Ga0164318, IMG submission 113734) | Subseafloor sediment microbial communities from Guaymas Basin, Gulf of California, Mexico - Guay9, Core 4571-4, 0-3 cm | ecosystem: Environmental > Aquatic > Marine > Hydrothermal vents >...
GTTCAACCGTCTCTTGCTTTTGGCTCCGGGGCATCTTCCACCTCCTGCTTTGGGGTTTAGGTGTAAAGATACCCCAAAGGATTCCTCTGGAAAAGTCACACCCGTTGCGGTGTACTGAGTCTTGATGAGGAGCTTGTTGTGAGAGCGTTGGAGAAAGCACTTGAGCATTCCAAGCCCAAGATTCACCATTCTGATCATGGGATACAGTATCTTTCGGATAGATATGTTTCTCTTCTTAGAGATGCAGGGGTAGAGATATCCATGGCAGGCAAGGGGAGGGCATGGGAGAATAGCTATGCAGAAAGGTTCATTAGGACCCTTAAGGAGGAGGAAGTTTATCTTCATGAGTATGAAGACATTCATGATGCTCGTGTTCATATAGAGAGATTTATTGAAGATGTCTACATGCGCAGGAGGGTTCATTCTTCCTTGGGGTATCTCACTCCTGCTGAGTTTGAGGAGAAGGTGTTGCATTTATGAGCCGAATTTTTGTCCAAAATATGGGGTGCACTTCAAAACCGTCGGATATACCCTCTTGGCTACATAAAGCCCTGCGTTCGGAACTATCACAACGAACAACACCCAACACACCAAAAGCAAAGCCAAGCAAGTGGAACGACGGGAGGTCCTGGAAGAAAACAGAAGCCCCAAAAGGAAGAAAGCGGAAACATAGACAAGACAAAACAGAAACATAAGACCTATCCTTCCGAAGTCTCCCACCTTGAGGCTCACAGTAGGCGAAAGCTCCATGACTATCAAGGCTGTAACGAAGCTGAGCAACAGGGGGATGGAGAGACAGGCTATCCCTGCTATGTATTTCCCCAAAAGGACCTTGTCCCTCGGCACGGGGTTAGAAAGCACAAGCCTCAATGTCCCCATCTCCTTTTCCCCGACAACTGCATCGTATGCGAAAAGGATAGCCAACAGGCTCAGCACAACCGCTACGACTGTAACTAAATCCAATGTCGGGAAGACCGCCATATATGGGTTCTGCTTAGTCTCCTCTGCGGCATATGTGGGGACCTCCCCCCAGTATATCCTGACCGTGGTTCCGAACCTCCTCTCAACCCCCCGGTTGAATATGCTCAGAACCTCGGGCCTTCTGTCTATCCTCGGCTGGAGGGCGGACCAGACGTGGATGTTTTTAAGTTCGTCTTTGTGCTTCTGGACATCTATGTTGTATGCCTCAAGCCTCCTTTCGTAGTCTTTGGTGAGCACGAATGTGCTTAAGCTCACAAGTCCTATGCAGAGCACGAGCCCTGCTCCGAACCTGAAGGTCTGAAGGTGCGACAGAAACTCCCTTTTGGCTATCGTCCAGAGCATCTCGACCTCCTTGACAACTGGTCTCAAAGGGCTTATCTTCTACAAGACACCGGTCACAGAAAGCGAGGTGAAGGTATGCAAGCTTCTATCATCTCCCAGATCGAGGAACGGCTTCGACAACTACCTCCTGAGAAGTTATCTGTAGTTCTAGACTTCGTTTCCTATCTGGCTGAAAGACAGTTAGCCTCGGAATCGTTCCAGACTATGGTAGCTTCGGAGTCCGTGCTGAGTCGGGACTGGGAAAGACCCGAGGAAGAGGAAGCATGGGCACATTTGTGAAAGGTGATGTCGTTGTCGTTCCGTTTCCCTTTTCGGATTTAAGTACGGCAAAGCGACGCCCAGCGTTAGTTGTAGCAACTCTGACGGGTGACGATGTAATCCTTTGTCAGATCACAAGCCGTGCTGTCACGGATAACTATGCTATTCCTATAACAGATAATGACTTCTCAACAGGAAGCCTTCGTCGGGACAGCAACGTGCGTCCGAACCGCCTATTTACGGCGGATTCCAGGATCATTCTCTATCGGGCCGGTACGTTAAATCCTTCCAAGATGAAGGAAGTTATTGCCAAGATAGTTCAAATTATCACCTCCTGAAGGTTTGGACTTCCTTAGGGAATAATGACTTGATCAATCCACTCCCCATCCCCTCATATACTCCAGATAGACCTTTTCCAAGTCCACCTCCTCCAACTCCTCCCTGTCCAAAACCATCACAAGCCTGCCCTGCTTCATTATACCTACCCTATCCCCTACCTCCTTCGCCCTGAATATGTCATGAGTGGACATGAAGATCGCCTTGCCCTCATCTCTCAACACCTTCAGCATATCAAGAAAATCCTGCGCACCCCTGGGGTCCAATCCCGATGTGGGCTCATCCAAGATTATCGCAGGCGTGTCCTTCATCATGACTATCGCAAGTCCTACCCTCTGACGCATACCCTTGGAAAACTTCTTCACCTTGGTGTCGAACGCCCACTCGGGAAGCCCCACCCTCCTCAGACAATCCCTGTATTCCTTCTTGGAGACATCCCTTCTCCCGGAAAGCTTGGTGAAAAAGTCGAGGTTCTGGATAGCCGTGAAGTTCCCGTAAAGCTGCACAACCTCCCCAAGGTAGGCAACATACTTTTTTGCCTCCAGAGGGTCCTTGTTCACATCAATGCCGTTGATAAGTGCCCTTCCCGATGTAGGTTCTATGAAGTTGAGGAAGAGGTTGATGGTAGTTGTCTTACCTGCACCGTTTGCTCCGAGCATGCAGAAGATCTCTCCTGGTTTGACCTCAAGGCACAGGTGGTCGAGGCCCACAACACCGTTCTCGTATACCTTGGTAAGCTGGTCCGCTACTATCATGACTCCCTCCTCGTGGATAGGCTCGTCTTTGACCGTCCCTTTTCAAGAAGGTAGCGACATCCGTGCCAACACTTCCCCAAAAAATGGAAGAGCCACTTGATCCACTCAAGTGGCTGATCAGTAAGAAATTACAACTTGGCCCCTTCGGTTCCGAGGACCTCGGGACGTCCGGTATCGTCTAATTTTTAGATTGAAAAATTCTATCTCGCCCCGGGCCCCGTCCCTCAAGCGTCCGAGCTGTCCAACTTTTAGACAGCAACCGTCTAAAAGTTGGACGTGGGACCTCGTTCACTCTATCCCATAGGCCGCCATCTTGTTGAGGAGGGTCTGACGGCTTATCCCAAGCCTTTTGGCGGCCCTGGTCTTGTTGCCTCCCTCCTCCCGAAGGACCTTCTGGATGAGCCTCTTCTCCACATCCTCCACGGCCTCCTTAAGCCCCACATCCTTCCCTACCATCCGTCCGGCGCCCCTTATCCTCTCCGGAAGGTCGTCTGGGGTTATGATACCTTCTTCGGCCATGATCATGGCATTTTGAATGATATTTTCCAACTCCCTGACGTTGCCAGGCCAATCGTACCCCAAAAGCAATCCCATGGCCTCCTCACTCACCCCTACCACTTGCGTCCCCAAAATACCGTTATACTTCCCAACAAAATGCTCAACGAGCAAAGGTATGTCCTCCCTCCTCTCCCTGAGGGGAGGAACATGTATAGGAAACACATTCAACCTGTAATACAACTCCTCCTTGAACCTTCCCTGCCTCACCATCTCCAAAGGGTCCTGGCTCGTGGCACATACTATCCTCACATCAACCTTGACACTACCCTTACCCCCTAACCTCGTTATCTCCCTCTCCTGTATGGCCCTCAGTAACTTCAACTGAGCCTGAGGGGATAGGTAACAAACCTCGTCCAGAAAGAGCGTACCTCCGTCCGCCTCCTCGAACTTGCCCACCTTGCGCCCCTTGGCATCGGTGAAAGCTCCCCTCTCGTGACCAAAAAGCTCGCTCTCTATCAATCCCTCTGGTATGGCACTGCAGTTTATCGCCACAAACTTGCCTCCCCTACCACTGTGACGGTGTATCGCCTTGGCTATCAGCTCCTTGCCTGTCCCCGTCTCACCCGTTATCAAAACCGTCACATCCCTCGGAGCTGCCCTCAATACCAGATCGAACACCTCCCTCATGCAGGAACTTACACCTACTATCTCGTCGAGACCATACCTCTGGTCGAGCTTTCCCTTGAGGACCTCCACCTGACCCCTCAACCTCACCTCCTCTAAGGCCCTCTCTATCCTCATCAGAAGATCGTCGTTCTTGAAGGGCTTGGTTATGTAGTCGTATGCCCCCTTCTTCATGGCCTCCACAGCCGAGTCTACGCTCCCGTATGCTGTTATGAATATGACCTTGCAGTCGGGAAGGAACTTGAACACTTCGGTCATGGCATCTATCCCGCTCATGTCGGGCATCACGAGGTCCATCACAACAACCTGTGGCCTGAACCTTCTTGAGGTCTCCACTGCAGCTCTGCCGCAGTCTGCCTCCTCTACTTCGAACCCCTTGTCCTCTAAGAACACCTTCAATATCTTCCTCATCCTATCCTCGTCGTCTACTATCAATACCCTCTCCATACGACCTCCTCACAGCTCTATCCTGACCGTGGTCCCCTTGCCGGGCTCGCTCTCTATGTCCATCTCCCCGCCGTGGCTCCTCACTATGCTGTAGGATATGGGCAACCCCAGGCCGGTCCCGTCGGACTTGGTGGTGTAGAAGGGGTCGAAGGCCCTCTCCAACTGTTCGGGGGACATCCCGACCCCAGTGTCCTCGAACTCTATCCTGAGGCTGCGCCCCTCCGGCAGGAGCCCTCCCACCTTCGAGAGCCTTATCCTCAACTTTCCCCCCTCAGGCATGGCCTGGATAGCGTTTATGGCAACGTTGAGGAACACCTGTTTCATCTGGGATGGGTCGACGTCCGCCCTGTCGTCGTCGGTGAGGAACTCCGTCTCTATCTCAACGTTGACCTTCTTGGCCGTGGTCCGGAGGAGCAGGGCGGTCTGCTCCAGAAGCTCCCTTATGCTCACCCTCTCCTTCTTAGGCTCGGCGGGCCTTGCGAAGGATAGTAGCCCTTCGACTATCCTGTCTATCCTCTCCACCTCCTCCAAAAGCTCCTCCGCCATCTCCTTAGCCTTATGCTCCGGCGGCAGGGTCTGGTTTATGTACTGGATCGTGCTGGATATGGTGGCGAGGGGGTTCCTGATCTCGTGGGCCGCACCTGCGGCGAGTTGACCTACCGTCGCCAACCTCTCCGCCCTGTAGAGCCTCCTGAGCCTGAGCTTCTGCCCCTCGTAGAGCAGGGAGTTCTCCAGGGCCAGGCCTGCCTGGAAGGAGAGTCCTTCGAGGAGCTTGAAGTTCCTGAGCACCTCGTCATCGCCCCCCGCTATGAGGGCCATCCCCACCAGCCTGTTCATGGCGCTGAACGGGAGACAGAACTTCACCCCGAGCCCCTCCAGGACCTCCCTCTCCCGGTCCGATAGGTACCCTACGACCTCCTCGTCCCTCTCCACGGAAAGTATCGTCTGGTTCCTCCTGAGCCATCCGGCCAGCCTCCCCTTAGCCTCGAACGCCACCTTGTCCAGGAGTTCCCCCCAGGCCCCCGTCCTCCCCCTCAGCACGAACCTCTCCCCGTCCGGGTCCCTGAGAAACAGGGCCACCTTCCTGGTCCCGAAGATGTCGCATATGTGCCCTATCACCGAACTTTGAAGCTGTGCTGGGTCCCATATAAGCTCCAAGGACCGGGTGAGCTCCTCCAACCTTAAGTCCCTCATCCTTTCCTTCCTCACATCTGCCGGGCGGACGAGTGCGAGGAGGAACAAAGACGCACCGAGTCCGGCCAGGAGCGAGGCAGGCCAGCTCAACCCAGCTCCCCCGAGGACCGCCGAGGTCAGTACGCCCGCAGAGCATATCCCCATAAGTCGCCTCATGGCTTTCTCCCCCTGTACCACTAAAAGATAAGCAATTTTTCCCGACTTCGGAAGCGTTCTCACTTGAAATTTTCCTCCATAATTTGTATATTTTAGGCGTGGCGGTGTAGCTCAGTTGGTCAGAGCAGCGGAATCATAATCCGCGTGTCGGGGGTTCGAGTCCCTCCACCGCCAATATTTTTATTACGAGGGATGGACCTATGGAGAAGATAGTGAAGAAGGGTCTGACCTTCGACGACGTATATCTGATACCCGCCCGCTCCTCGGTCCTTCCTAAGGATGTGGACGTCTCCACACGCCTCACCCGTAACATCCGCCTCAACATCCCCTTGGTCAGCGCAGCCATGGACACGGTCACAGAGTCCCGGATGGCCATAGCTATAGCAAGGGAAGGAGGCATAGGGATAATACACAGGAACATGTCGGTGGAGGAACAGGCGGGCGAGGTGGAGAAGGTCAAACGCTCGGAAAGCGGGATGATAACCGATCCCATCACCCTGCCCCCCACGGCCAAGGTACGCCAGGCGTTGAACGTGATGCAGCGCTATCATATCTCGGGCGTGCCCATAGTGGAGGACGGAAAGCTGGTGGGCATCCTCACCAACAGGGACCTCCGCTTCGAAAAGAACTTGGACCAGCCCGTTTCCGCCGTGATGACGAGGAAGGTCATAACTGCCAAGGAAGGCATATCGTTGGACGATGCCGTGGACATCCTACACCGACACAGGATAGAGAAGCTCCCGGTGGTGGATGAAGAGGGTAACCTCAAGGGGTTAATAACTGTAAAGGACATAGAGAAGAGGACCCAGTTCCCGAACGCCTGCAAGGATGAGATGGGGAGGCTGAGGGTCGGGGCCGCCGTGGGGGTGGGACCGGACCTTAAGGAGAGGACGGCGGCCCTGGTGGAGCGGGGGGTGGACGTGGTCGTCATAGACTCGGCCCACGGCCATTCCGAGGGGGTTCTGAGGGCCGTGGAATGGTTCAAGTCCGAATATCCGGACGTGGACCTTATAGCTGGGAACGTGGTCACCGCCGAGGGGACCAGGGACCTTATAGAGGCCGGAGCGGACGCCGTTAAGGTTGGGATAGGCCCGTCGGCCATATGCACCACCAGGGTGGTCACGGGGGTCGGGGTGCCCCAGGTAACGGCGATATACGAATGCTCAAGGGAGGCGGACAAGTACGACATCCCCATAATAGCGGACGGAGGCATAACCCAATCCGGCGACATAACCAAGGCCTTGGCCGCCGGGGCGAGCTCCGTCATGATAGGCTACCTTTTCGCCGGAACCGAGGAGAGCCCAGGGGAGACCGTGATATATCACGGAAGGACCTTCAAGGTATACAGGGGTATGGGCTCCCTCGAGGCCATGGAGAGGGGAAGCAGGGACAGGTACTTCCAGGAGGGCGTGGAGCCCTCCAAGCTCGTGCCCGAGGGGGTGGAAGGGAGGGTGCCCTACAAGGGCTCGCTTTCGGGTTTCGTGTACCAGCTCATAGGAGGCCTCAAAGCCGGGATGGGATACTGTGGGGCGAGGAACATAGAGGAACTTCGCCGCAACGCCCGCTTCGTGGAGGTGACCTCTGCGGGCGTGAGGGAGAGCCACCCTCACGACATCATAATCACCAAGGAGGCCCCCAACTATCGTTTGGAGTGAAAGGAGAACTTATGGTAAGCTCGGAATTTATCCCTAAGTTCGGCCTGGCGAGGGAGGCCGAGACCAAAATTTTGCTGCTCGTCGTAGACGGGGTAGGAGGTCTGCCACACCCGGATACCGGCCTCACCGAGCTTGAGACGGCGGACACTCCCAACTTGGACGAGGTAGCGGGGAAGGGTATCTGCGGCCTTGTGGACCCCATCGCAAGGGGCATAGCTCCGGGAAGCGGGGTGGCCCACCTGGCCCTGTTCGGATACGATCCCGTAAAGCATCCCGTGGGGAGGGGGGCGGTGGCGGCCTTCGGGATAGGGCTGGACCCAGCTCCCGAGGACCTGGCCGTGCGGATGAACTTCGCCACGGAAAGGGACGGGGTCGTGGTGGACAGGAGGGCGGGACGCCTCCCCGACGAACTTAACGATAAACTCTGCGAGTTCCTGAGGGAGAGGATCAAGATCGAAGGGGTATCCTTCACCCTGAGGAGGGTGAAGGACTACAGGGCCGTCGTCGTTTTCAGGGCCGAGGGGCTGTCGGACGAACTTTCGGACGCGGACCCGGGAAGGGTCGGCCTCCCACCTCCCTTCGTAAGCCCCAAATCCCCGAAGGCAGAACGGTCTGCACAGATAGCCAACGAGTTCCTGCGACAGGCAAGGGAGCTCCTCAAGACCCCCGAGGCCCGGAGCATAGTCGGGGACCCCGAAAGGGCCAACACCGTGCTCATGAGAGGGTTCGCACATCCCTCCTACCTTCCCCCGTTCGGTGAGGTCTACAAGCTCAGGGCCGGGGCCATAGCAACCTATCCGGATTACCTTGGTGTGGCCAAGATGGTGGGGATGGACATCCTGGACACAGGAGACACAGTCGCCGAAGAGGTCGAGACCTTGAAGAGGTACTGGGACGATTACGACTTCTTCTTCTTCCACGTGAAGAAGACCGACAGCGCTGGGGAGGACGGGGATTTCCTCAAGAAGGTCCATCTCATAGAGGAGGTGGATTCCTTCGTGCCCGGGCTCCTCTCCCTAAAGCCGGACGTTTTTGTGGTCACGGGCGACCACTCCACGCCCGCCCTCTTCAAGGCCCACAGTTGGCATCCCGTTCCCGTGGCCCTCATGAGCCGTTGGAGCCGCAGGGACGACGCCTCTGCCTTCTCGGAGAGGGAGTGCGCCAAGGGCTCCCTCGGCCGGTTCCCGGCCACCGAGCTTATGGCCCTCATGCTCGCCCACGCTGGACGCTTGGCGAGGTTCGGGGCCTGACCACATGAGCCGACCGAGGTCGCTGTAACCATCCCGTCCTGACATCGAGAAGGTCCTCCCGTTGCCCTCTTCCCCAAAATCTCTTGACAAGGAAGGGGATTTTCTTTATTTTGCTTTTCTGTCCCGTTCGTAGAGGGACGGAAGAAAGGCGCACGTAGTTCGGCCGAAAACTTTGTGACGGAGGTCACGGAACACTTGATACGTCTGGATATCTTTTGCAAAAAGAAATTTCGAAGCGGATGTGCCCCTTCCTCGGGAGGTAAGCCATGATAATCACCCAGACGCCGTTGCGCATAAGCTTGGCGGGAGGGGGGACGGATCTGGAGGCGTTCTACAGGTACGAGGACGGGATGGTGCTGAACATGGCCATAGACAAATACGTCTATGTGATAGTAAAGGAGCGGTTCGACGACAAGATCTACATCAACTATTCCCGCAAGGAGATAGTTGACTCAGTGGACGAGATCCAACACGAACTCGTCCGCGAGGCCATGAGGAAGACGGGGGTCGAGAAGGGCGTCGAGATAACGACCTTAGCGGATATCCCCTCCGAAGGCTCCGGGCTCGGCTCCTCGAGCAGCATAACCGTGGGACTTTTGAACGCCCTCTACATGTACCAAGGGGAGCAGGTCTCTCCGGAGAGGTTGGCTGAGGAGGCGTGCGAGATAGAGATAGATATATGCGGTAAGCCGATAGGCAAGCAGGACCAGTACATAGCTGCTTACGGAGGCATAAGGCTCTTCACCTTCCGCAGGGACGGGACGGTCGAGGTGGAGAAGATAGGGCTTCCGGACGATAAGTTCCGCAAGCTCGGCTCGAACCTCCTCCTGTTCTTCACGAACCGCACGAGGAAGGCCGAGACCATCCTCAGGAAGCAGAAGGAGAACACTTCAAAAAAGCTCGACATCCTCCGGGAGATGAAGGGCCTGGTGTCCGATGCCAAGGAGGCCATATTAAATCACGGTTTCGACGACATAGGTCCGATCCTGCACGAAGGATGGAAGCTGAAAAGACAGCTCGCCGAGGGCATAAGCGACCCGGAGTTGGACTCCATCTACGAGATCGCCTTGGAGGCCGGGGCCACGGGAGGGAAGATATCGGGGGCAGGAGGTGGAGGTTTCCTCCTCCTCTACGTCCCGAGGCACAAGCATGACGAAGTCCGGAAGGTTATGGAGGAGATAGGGCTAAGGGAACTTCCTTTTATGCTGGAGAGGGACGGGAGCAAGGTTATATTCAACATAAGGAGGTATCCGACCAAGTAGGGGGGGCGATGTTCGCAAGTTACTTCGAAGAGGTCAAAGGGATCTGCGTTAGGATGGACCAGAGGCCTGTGGAGGAGATGATAGAGGTCTTCCTGAGGGCGTACGAGGAGGGGAGGAGGATATTCTTCTTCGGGAACGGGGGAAGCGCTGCCACCGCCTCCCACTTTTGCGAGGACCTCGGCAAGGGTACACTTCCTTCGCCGGAGGCCGGAGGCAGGATTAAGGCCATAAGCCTCACCGACAACACCCCCTACATCACGGCATGGGCCAACGACGAGGGGTACGAGGTCATATTCGAGCAACAGCTCGCCAACCTCGCCGAACCTGGGGATGTGACCGTGGCCATAAGTGGTTCGGGGAACAGTCCAAATGTGCTAAGAGCTACGGATTATGCGAATAAAAACGGCCTTTTTACTATAGGTATGACGGGATACGACGGAGGGAGGCTGGGCAAGATTGTGAAGATCAACGTCCATGTCCCATCCTTCGATATGGGCCTGGTGGAGGGGGTGCACCTCTTGTTGGTGCACTACGTCGTGGACAGGGTAAGGGAAAAGCTCGCACGATGAGTTGGAACTTCCCCTCACGCTTCTACTTCATAACCCACAGGCCAAGCTCGGAAAACGGTATACTGAAGGACGTGATGGAGGCCCTCGAGGCGGGGGTGAGGATCGTCCAGTACAGGGAAAAGGAACTCCCTTTAAGGAGGCAGATAGAGGAGGCCCGGGAGGTCCTGAAGCTCTGCAGGAAGTTCGGAGCGACTTTCATCGTGAACGACAGGGTCGACCTCGCCCTGGCCGTGGGTGCCGACGGCGTGCACTTGGGTCCCGAAGATATGCCGCCGGAGCTCGCAAGGAGGATATTGGGGGAGGGGAAGCTCGTGGGCGTATCGGCAGGGAGCGTCCAGGA
>Ga0164318_10007271_pt1 | contig 10727 bp, 8 predicted proteins | sample GuaBasSedimGuay9_FD_113734 | JGI IMG/M metagenome (GOLD analysis project Ga0164318, IMG submission 113734) | Subseafloor sediment microbial communities from Guaymas Basin, Gulf of California, Mexico - Guay9, Core 4571-4, 0-3 cm | ecosystem: Environmental > Aquatic > Marine > Hydrothermal vents >...
AGGTGAAGATACTGAACTTGATAAAATGATTATTGAAGAGATTTCCGATCCTCTTATACATATTATCCGCAATGCAGTCGACCACGGAATCGAAACGGCTGACAAACGGAAAAGTTTGGGAAAACCTGAAACAGGCAAGCTTATGCTTGAGGCCTATCATGAAAGCAACCATGTGGTTATAGAGATTACAGATGATGGAAAAGGGATTGACCCCGCGTTCATAAAGGCAGCGGTTTTAAAAAGAAAACTGCTTTCCGAAGAGGAAATGAATAGAATGACTTCAAGGGAATTGCTGGGACTTATTATGATTCCCGGCTTTTCAACCAGTGACAGGGTAACCCATACATCAGGCCGTGGTGTAGGAATGGATGTCGTCAAAAAAAATATCGAAAAATTAAATGGTAATATAGAAATTGATTCTATTGCCGGCACCAAAACCTGTTTTCGTATAAAGATTCCTTTGACGCTGGCTATAATACCTGCGCTTCTGGTTAGGATCGAATCTGATCTGTTTACTGTCCCGCTTGCAGTGGTGGAAGAGACACTCTGGATATATAAAGAAGAAGCAACAATGATAGAGGGTGTCGAAGTAATAAATCTTCGAGACAGCACTCTTCCTTTAGTGCGTTTGGCGGAACTATTTAATATTAATACAGCAGAGGCGCAAGAATCCGACAGAGCATTCGTAGTGGTGGTAAACTCAGGTGTAAAGCGTGTCGGACTTATGGTAGATGCCCTGATAGGTCAAGAAGATGTAGTAATAAAGCCTTTGGTGGATTACCTGCAGGAAAATAGCGGATTTTCCGGCGCTACTATAATGGGAGATGGCCGTATTTCCTTGATTCTGGATGTTTCTGAAATAGTTGACATGACTATCGGCAGGCAGGCGGAGAGACGATGCCAGGCCGCATAGGATGCACTAAATTCTGCATTGGCTAAGAAGATTTTTTAAACAGACTGTTAGTGATGAGGCTTAGCTTTGATACCAGGGGTTGTTGATATGAATTTTATCACCGAAAAAGATGAGGGGTTTGCCGGGACCCTGGAAAACGTGCAGTTAAATGACCTTATCCAGATATGCTGCCTGTCTGCTGTCAATGTATCAGTACAAGTTAAAAAAGGTTCACACAAGGGAACTATTTTCATAAAGGATGGTGATGTTGTCCACGCGGTTTGTGAAGAATGCCGGGGAGAGGATGCATTTTACAATATTCTTTCCTGGAAAAGGGGCAGTTTTGAAACTTTAAGCACATTTACAGAACCGGAAGTCACCATAACAAAAGGGTGGCAGTATCTCCTTCTGGAAGCTGCCAGGATTGCCGATGAGAAAATTATAGAAGAGGAAAAAAGAAACGAATCAGCTAAGAAGAAAAGCGGTTTAAGAGTTATTATTGTGGATGACTCTTCAATTATGTGCAGGATATTGAAAGATATGCTTACCGCTGAGGAAGATATTGAAGTAATCGGGACAGCAAAAAATGGTGAAGAGGCGCTGGGGAAAATTAACGAGCTAAGGCCCGACCTTATTACGCTGGATGTCAATATGCCGGTTATGAACGGCAATACGGCTTTAAAGCATATAATGATAAGAAATCCTTGTCCAGTAATTATTATCAGCAGCCTTGGCCTTGGATTACAGGAGAACATTTTTGATTTTTTGCGATTAGGAGCTGTGGATTTTGTAAACAAGCCGGGAAAAAACAACGATATTTCAAATTATCGGCAGAAGCTTATTGAAACGGTTAGGATTGCCGCTGAAGCTAAAATAAATAATTTTCAAAGGGTTAAATTTTTAAAACCGGTTTTTGAAAAGAAAGAAGAGTTAAAAAATTTTACATTCTGTACACGACTGGTGGTTATCAATTCCGGGGCAGGAGGGTATGCTGAATTGATACGGATGATACCGCTTCTGCCCTTAAATATCAATTTATGTTTCGTTCTGTTTCAAAAGATGCCCGTTGAATTAGCTGCCCCTTTATCTGATTATTTAAATAAAAGAAGCAGTTTGACCATTATACCTTTATATGATGATGCGCCGCTGATCGGCGGCCGAATTTATATAAGTTCCAGCTGCTCACCTGTAAAACTGGTTTCAATGAGCAAAGGATATTTACTTTCCATGAAAGATGCAGCAGGCGATGTAACGAAATCGGCGGCAAAAGGGAAAGATAATCCGACCAATTATTTTGATGCCTTTCTCCATTCCATTGCAGATCGCTTTTCCGGAAGTGTTGTTGTAGTCCTTCTTTCCGGAGCTGATTTAGGGAATATGGAAGGATTGCAATACATAAAAGAGAAAAATGTTCCAATTATCGCTCAGCGGCTCGATTCATGCCTGGTGGATTCACCATTAAAAAAAGCCGTAAATGCTCAGTTGGTCTGTTTGGACGTAAATTTTGATGAAATTGTCAAGCATATAATGGACACTAAATAAGGAACCTGTTGTTATCGAAGATCGCTAAAATCAGGCTATGGTACTGTTTCGCTTCACTCTAAAATGACTGTTTTTGATGTAACCTCTCAATAAGTTCGGACACCTATGTGCTTCTCCCTCTGAAAAAGGGGGTTTGAGGGGAATTTCTCCATCATTGTCCTAACTTTTTGAGAAGTTTCTTTTTGATCATTTCCGGTATTGATATGAAAGAAAAAATTAAAGTTTTAGTAGTTGACGATGCTGCATTTATGAGAAGAGCCGTAACTGAAATCCTTGAGTCAGATCCTGGAATCTGTGTTATGGGTTCCGCAGTAAATGGTTTGGATAGTTTGAATAAAACAAAAAAACTTCGGCCGGATGTTATAACCCTGGATATTGACATGCCTGTAATGGATGGGCTTTCCGCTATTCGGCATATTATGATTGAATTCCAGGTTCCCGTGGTTGTCATAAGTTCGCTTTTCAGTGACGGAGCGATTACATTTGAAGCTCTTCGTCTTGGAGTTGTCGATTTCATACCCAAGCCTTCCGGTGCGATTTCTACTGATATTGATAAATCAAGGCAGCAGATTATCGACCGCATTAAGATGGCCAATGCGGTTAATATTGAAAATGTGCGCAGAGTTCGTCTGCCAAAATGGGATATAAGGGAACTGCTTTCCGACCGTTACGGGTTTTGTCCTCTTGACTATCTTATTGCTATAGGGACTACCCTGAGCGGACCAAATACTGTAATTCGTTTTCTTGCACAACTTTCGCCTGCGATTCCTGCAGCAGTAGTTATTGTCCAGGATATTTCACCTAAGATTATTTCTTCATTTGTGAAAAAATTCGATGAGTCTGTACCCTGGAAAGTTGAAACAGCCCAAAACGATATGGTTTTGGAGCAGGGCACCTGCTATATCGGTTCAAATGAAAATTCATACAGTATACAGTTAAACAAAGATGGAGAACCCTGTTTAAAGTCCGGCGGCAAGGTGGATAAGCCGTTGAATCTTCTTTTCTCCTCTGCGGCTGAAATTTTTAACAGCAATACTTTAGGAATATTATTGACCGGTATAGGTGATGATGGGGCAGAAGGTTTTTCCAGAGTAAAAGAGAAATCAGGCATAACCATTGCCCAGGATACCCAATGCTGTGTTTACCCGAATCTTACTTATAATGCCATTGAGCAGGGTTTTGTTGATATGGTCCTGGATGAATGCTCACTGCCTGGCGCAGTTGAGTCAATATTGATGTAAAATTGTCGCCCGGCCATGATCGCGGGACTGTCTGGAATGATATACAGATCCTTTATGCTGTTGAGGGCAGATGTTGGAAAGGAGTTCGATATGATCATCGTATGCGAAAGATGCAAAACCAGATACAACCTGAAAGAAAGCATTATCAAAAAGTCTGATTTCAGTGCAAGATGCTCTAAGTGTAACCATATTTTCACTGTATACAGATCGGCCAAAGCTGATGATATTTCTTTTCTGAATCCAGTCAATATTAAAAAATCTCCAGGGTTTGACAATATTTTTTCCATCAGCAATCAGAAAGGAGGCGTGGCAAAAACCACTACTTGTCTAAATTTAGGTGTTTCATTAGCCATGTCGGGAAAAACCGTTCTGCTGGTAGATTTTGATGCTCAGGCAAATTTGACGATATCCTTAGGTTATCGAAACACAGAATCTTTTTATGAAGTTATAGATTCCGGTTTAAACAGTTTGAGGCAAAATATCATAAAAACAGAATATGATAATCTTTGGCTGCTGCCGTCCAATAAGAATATGATGTTATTAAACAAAAAATACTTTGCTGCTGATAATTACGAATATCTGTTAAAAGATAGATTAGCATCGGTTAAAGATCAATATGATTATATACTAATCGATACTCCTCCTTCCGTTGGATTCTTTACGTTAAATGCCCTGACAACATCCAAACTGGTAATAATTCCTTGTCAGTGTGAATATTTTGCTACGCACGGGATCAGCAAAATTGTAAAGATGATAAGCTTAATAAAAGGAAAAACCAATGCTGAAATAGATTATAAAGTATTAATAACAATGTATGATGAAAAGGATACTGTTTCAAGATTAATTTGCAGTAAAATTAAAGAGATGCATAAAGAAAAGATATTTAACAGTATCATAGAAAAAGATACGAAAATTAAAGAGGCGCAGATAATGAGATTGCCCGTTATTAACTATAGTAAAAATAGTAAATCCGGACGGCAATACCTTAATATGGCACAAGAAGTTATGGCCGTATGTTGAGGTTTTTCATGAAATCAAGATTCAAATACAGCCTGCAGCGCACCATGATAATATATTTTTTACTGATAGGTGTTGCTTCATTACTGGTAGGATTTGAATTTATAATAGATACTCATAGAGAAGAGCTAAGTAAAGAACTTTTGTCCAGCATTGGTAAATATTCAAACAATGAGATAAAAGCGGATCAGGTTTTGCAGCCTGTTGCCAGGTTGAGAAATAAAGCTATTTTGATGGTTGCGATAATCATGTTTGTTATGGTTGTTGTTTTGACAATGTTTATAAAGAATATAACGGATCCGTTGCAGCATATGATTGAAACATCCAGGGAGATATCCAGAGGAGATCTGAGCTGTACTATAAATATTTGTTCCAATAATGAATTGGCTGAACTCGGAAGCGTAATTAACGAGATGTCAAGTAATCTGCAGGAGATTATTCTGCTTTCAAAAAATCTTTGTTCATCCGGTAATGATTTTGCAGGAAATATATTGGCAATATTGAAAAACCGGAATTTAAGATCAGAAGATATTATCAGAATAAAAGAGGAAACAACCTGTTTTAAGACAGAATTAGAGTCACTGAATCAGGTTGTAGATGATTTTAACTTTTATACAGTGGAAAATTCATTCTTATAAGATAAAAAAGTTTATCACGGATTAGTGTGGTAATCCATGATGAACAGCTATTAGCACTTAGCATTTAGCTATTAACCGCTAAAAGCTAATACACCTGCTGGCATAAGTTCAATTAGTTAGTATATATGCTTAATAAACAGAATCTCCACAATAATCCGCTATGATCCGATAAAAACTGATGGGTTGTGAAAGTTGTTTGGCATTTCCGGCAGGTATCTTTATATCCATAGCGGCGTCTGCTGTCGGGATCGGAGGAGGCATTTTATGGATGCCCTTTTTTTTAATTATTTTAAAGTTACAGCCCGAAGCCGCTGTTCTTACATCATTATTAATACAGACCGCCGGAATGGGTTCAAGCAGTTATGCCTATTTTAAACAGAACAGCCCGGACCCAAGGCTTGCTCTGGTTATGCTCTTATTTGCAATGCCGGGTATTACTTTGGGAGCTTATATTGCCAATAAAATAAAACCAACCTATATAGAGCCGATTCTCGGCATCTTAGTGCTGACAACTGCGTTTTTATTTGTTTCTTCAAATCAGAAATATGCGGATTCAGGACTCTCAAGAGTTGAAACAGGCAAAATTTATAAGCATTCATGGATTGCAATCTCTGTTTCAGTGACAAGCGGGCTGCTCAGTACAGCCATGGGTGAATGGCTGATACCTATTATGAGAACCAGGTTGTCGCTTAAGATGAGCAGCGCCATCGCCACTTGTGTTTTTATAACATTTGGGACATCTCTTTTTGGAGCGGCCGTGCATCTTCTGATGGGAAGTGAGGCGGATTTTTCAATTGTTTTATGGGCGGTCCCGGGTGTTATAGCAGGAGGACAAATAGGACCAAGGATTGCAAAGAGGATAAATGAAAGACTGCTGAAGGAAATATTTGTTTTTCTGTTAACTCTGGTCGGTATTCATTTGATTTACAATTCTTATTAGAATGAGTTTTGAGCGGTGAGCAAGATACCTATCATTATAAACAGTTAAAGGTTTGATAAAAAGTGGTAAAACTCGTTGTTCATGTTATAAAGCGACAAAAAATCGGCCTGTGCAGTTAACCGCTAATGGCCAGCCAATGTCATTATTTTGAGACTTTTCCATATGTCTTGCCAGTGAAAACTTAGTATCCGGAGATCTCGAAGATACTGGAATTTCTGGATTTCAGCCTGTGCTGGAATGACGGCCAAGGAGTGCGCTCAGACAAAATATTCTTAAGTTAATGATATTGACTCAAAGCTCAAAACCCATAACTCAAGCAAATGGAATCAAAAAATTTTCCTTATTTACTTCCTGCTTTTGCCTTTTCTCTTGTTTTGCTGCTGTGGGAGCTGCTGGCGCGTTACAGCGGGTGGAACGAGCATGTTTTTCCCGGTCCTGTAAAGGTGCTTTTCGGTATGCAGGAGTTATTTTCCAAAGGCATCCTTTTAAAATATTCTGTTGCCAGTCTTTTCAGAGTTACCGCAGGATTTTATTTTGCAATTATTTTTGGTGTTCCTTTTGGCATTATTATCGGAAAGTTGAATCTGTTTAAGCTGTTTTTCAATCCGGTTATTCAATTTTTACGTCCCATATCACCGCTTGCCTGGATTCCGCTTGCAATGCTATGGTTTGGCATCGGAGACAAGCCGGCTATATTTCTTATTTTCCTTTCCTGTTTTTTCCCCCTCACTGTTTCAACTTCAGTTGCTGTAAGCACAATTAATCCCACTTTTTTCCAGACAGCCGCAAATTTTAATTTTACCAGGTTCGAAGTGATTACGAAAATCATTATTCCCGCAATACTTCCGAATGTTATTACAGCACTTCGTATAACACTTGGGATTGCATGGCTTGTTGTGGTGGCTGCGGAGATGATTGCGGTCAAATCCGGTCTCGGATATCTAATACTTGATTCAAGAAATGCCTTGCGCATGGATCTTGTTATGGATGGGATGATAATTATAGGGGTAATAGGGCTGATGTTAGATTTTTTTATGAAACGTCTGGCTAAAATAGAATCTATCTTCTGGAAGCCGGCTGCCCAATAAATTGGTGAATATTATGGGACATGTGGTCATCAGGAATTTGCAAAAGGAATATATAGAACGGCGCTGCAAAGGGCGCAGCTCCGACAATTCCAGTGGAGACCGCGGAGACAATATCCCTGTCTTAAGCAATATTACTGCTGAGTTTAATGAAGGTGAAATGGTTTGCATCCTTGGTCCTTCCGGCTGCGGCAAGTCCACCCTGCTTCGGATTATAGCCGGTTTTGACAAGTCTTTTTCAGGCAGTGTTCTGATTGACGGGAAAATGATAAATGGACCAAACCCAAATCATATCTTCATTTTTCAGCAAGGCTCCCTTTTTCCCTGGATGACTGTCTGGCAGAACATCGGACTCGGTCTGCGTTATATGAAAGATAGAAACATGATGAAGGGAAAAATACGGAAATATGTTGACATGGTGGAATTGGAAGGTTTTGAATATCATTATCCATACCAGCTCTCAGGCGGGATGCAGCGCCGGGTTGAACTGGCAAGGGCACTGGCTGTCAATCCTGATCTTCTTTTTATGGATGAACCTTTTACCGGCCTGGATTTTTTAACTCATATGAGACTGCGGGAGGAAGTTGTCAATATGCATGAGTTTATTGGAAAGACAATCATATTTGTTACTCATGATATTGATGATGCCCTTATTATGGGGGATCGAGTTGTTGTGCTTGGCGGCAGACCAGCTTGTATCAAACTGACCTGCGAGCTTGATTTTCCCCGTCCCAGGGATTTTGAAAATATGCCGGAACTAAGCCGGCTTAGAAGTGAAATATTCTTTATGCTGGGAGTTCCTTGTGCGGTTTAAAGACATTGCGGCGATTAATTTTAAACCGGTTTTATATCTATGGATGCGAATTCCGCTGTTTGTGCGTATATGCATTGTCGCTATTAGTTGGCTGGTTTTGATTTCAGGGCTGCATTTCTGGCTGAATACGGGCTTGACAAAAAGAATCGTTGTTAATATGGGATATATGCCGGTAATTACCAACCTGGCTTCTCCTCTTTTAGATTATGCCACCAGAGAAGGAAAAGGCATTCGTTTCAATGCCGTAAAATTTGCTTCTTTTGCTGAAATGGCAAAGGCTCTTTGCAATGACCAGATCCAGGCGGCCTTTATGATAGCACCTCTTTCCATTTTACTCAGACAACAGGGCGAAGATGTTAAAGTGATCTATATTGGAAATCGCCATGAAAGCAGTCTCGTAGTCAGGAAGGATTTGAACATTAAAAGATTCAGCGATCTTGCCGGTAAGATTCTTGCCGTTCCCATCCGTTATTCAGGACATAATATCAGTATCATGCAGTATATGGAAAAAAACGGACTTAACGGCAGGATAAAGGTTGTAGAGATGAACCCTCCGGATATGGCTTCAGCTTTGGCCATCGGTTCTCTGGATGCATATTTTGTGGGAGAACCTTTTGCCGCCCAGACAGTAAAAAATGGTGATGCCGAAGTCCTGTTTTATGCTGAAGATATTTGGAAGCATTTTATTTGCAATCTCCTGTTAGTGAAGCAGGAATTTATAGAAAAAAAACCCGACATTGTCAAAAGACTTGTTCAAGGTGCTGCCCGTTCCGGTATCTGGACGGAGAAAAATATTAAAAAGGCGGCCAGGATTGCCTCCATCTACTGGAATCAGCCTGTCGATCTGATTGAATATGTACTGACCACACCTCCAAACCGTATCATCTACGACGAATTTATTCCAGGATTTGAAGAAATGCAGCATATGGCCGATTTAATGGTGCATTATAATCTTTTAAGTAAAAATGATATCTCGGGCTTAGTCTGTGACAGGTTTGCAAAGAGCGTTAATCTGCAAAATATCACTGATCTTGTAAGTATCCTTCATCCATAATTATATAGTGTCCGTCCATAAATGAGGATTTTTGTTCAAGATCAAGGCCTGCTGAAAAAATAACCGCGGGAATACACCCACGTATTTTGAGGATTATTTTTTCAGCATAACGCAGATATTGGGCAAAAAGACCATTTATGGATGGACACTAGATAGAGACACCCCCTTATTAAGTCTTTCAAAAAAACCTTGCCATAATATCTCTTTTTTGTTTTATATTGTGTCCAAAGATGGGAGCACTCCAGCGCAAAGCATCAGGTTTTCACTAATTTATGCAACTGCCGCCTGTGTGTGTTAGCATCTGTCTGTACGCACAGGCTGGTTTTAGTTAGCGTAAACGAAATTGAGCTTTTCCAAAGGTATTGCTTTAAGGAACGGGGATGAAGCTGGAATCATTTATAAAAGTTCGGGCTTGGGATGAATATTTCTTTTTTAGACAACCGGTTATATAAAATTAACGAAAAGGTTGCTGCTGGTGAGCGTCTTGATTTTGACGACGGTATTTTGCTTTACAATAGTCACGATCTTATAGGAGTTGGACATCTTGCTGATTTTGACCGCCGGAGACGACATGGCGATAAAGCCTATTATGTTTATAACCAGCATCTAAACTATACCAATATTTGTATAAACCGATGTCTCTTTTGCGCCTATGCAAGGGATAAGGATGAAAATGGCGCCTTTACACTCTCCTTAGATGATATAAAATCAAACCTCTTGGAAAGAATTGATGAACCTGTGAGGGAGCTGCACGTTGTCGGAGGTTTAAATCCTTCCCTTTCTTTTGACTATTATATAAATTTAATTAAAATTATCGGTGAAATACGTCCAGATGCAACGATAAAAGCTTTTACCGCCGTTGAAATTGATTATCTGGCCAGGATTGCAAATCTTTCCCTGCATAAAACAATTGCCAAGTTAAAGGAAGCCGGTCTTTCAATGATACCAGGCGGTGGTGCTGAAGTAATGAGCAGCAGGGTCAGGGAAAGACTTTTTCCTAAGAAAATAGATGATAAAAGATGGCTGGAGGTTATGGAAACCCTTCATGGCCGGGGTCTTACTTCCAATGCAACTATGCTTTACGGTCATATTGAAACAGTCAAAGAGCGCGTTTTGCACTTGATACGTTTAAGGGAGCTTCAGGATAAGACAAAGGGATTTTCAGCTTTTATACCCCTTGCTTTTCATTCAATGAACACAAAATTGCCGCATCTGCCATCAACCACTGCTTTTGACGATTTGAAAAATGTTGCCGTTGCCCGCCTGATGCTTGATAATTTTGATCATATCAAGGCTTATTGGGTGATGATTGGGGAGAAACTGGCACAGGTAGCGCTCTCATTTGGTGCTGATGATCTTGACGGGACGATAATTGAAGAAAAAATAACCCATATGGCGGGGGCGAAATCAGCAAAAGGCCTGACTTGCAGCCAAATCGAGCATCTTATAACCTCTGCGGGCTTTAAGCCGGTTGAGCGTGATTCGTTTTACAATCCTGTAACCA
>Ga0164318_10007272_pt1 | contig 10725 bp, 10 predicted proteins | sample GuaBasSedimGuay9_FD_113734 | JGI IMG/M metagenome (GOLD analysis project Ga0164318, IMG submission 113734) | Subseafloor sediment microbial communities from Guaymas Basin, Gulf of California, Mexico - Guay9, Core 4571-4, 0-3 cm | ecosystem: Environmental > Aquatic > Marine > Hydrothermal vents...
AGCTCGGCAATATTCTTATCTATCCACAAAAACTCTTTTAATATCCCATTATTTTTCAATATCTCAGCTCCTTTAATGCTTCCAATAACCTTTATCCATGGCCACATATTTTTAAGTCTTGGGATTGAGCCAATATGATCTGCATGGGTATGAGTAAGAGCAATATATTTGATCTTTTCTGCTGAGAAACCCAAGCTTTTTATTTGTTCAACTATCATCTGAGTAGTTGCTCCTGTGCCACCCTCTATCAGCATTCCTATTTCACCAACAGAAAGATAAACAGGAAATTGCGTTGTTCCCAATTTATAAAGATGAGGTGTCAATCTTACTGGATCATGCATAAAAATGCCTCCTTATTCGCCTTTAAACCGAGGTCTTCTCTTTTCTAAGTATGCATTTATCCCTTCTTTTGCATCATAAGTGTTATAAAGCTTTCCATAAAGAGAAGAAATATATTCTATTGCATCTTCCTTAGAGATGTCAAACGCTGTATTTATTGCTTTTTTTGCATAAGAAACAGCTATCTTTGCAGAAGAGATCTGCTTTGCAATCTTTTTTGCTTCTTCAAGAAGTCTTTCTTTTTTTACTACCTTGTTTACAAGTCCTATCTCTTTTGCTTCCTGAGCATTTATAATTCTTCCTGTAAGTATAAGCTCTTTTGCCACTCCCATCCCAACTATCCTTGGAAGTCTAAAAGTTGCTCCATAACCAGGTATTATTCCAAGCTTTAATTCAGGCTGTCCCATCCTTGCATCTTCACTGCATACTCTTATGTCACAGCAGAGTGCAAGCTCTAATCCACCACCTAATGCCCATCCATTTATCGCTGCAATACTTGGTATATCCATATCTTCTATATAAGAAAATATTCTGCATCCATGCATAGAAGCTTCTTTTGCCTCTTTTTCTGTATAGTCTTTCATCACATACAGGTCTGCTCCTGCTACAAATACATCTTTTACACCAGTAATGATTATTGCTTGTGGTCTTATTTTTTCTATATTTTGCAGAGCTTGAAAAAGCTCTTCTCTTACCTGCTTATTTAAGGCATTTTTTTTATCTGGCCTGTTTATAACAACTATTCCTATGTCTTCTTCTATTTTCCACTCTATATAAGACATAGCAAGATTACACGCACTCTGAAGTATCACCAGAAATCTTTAGAAGGGCATGTTCTAAAGCAGGCATTACTGCTAAGAGATTATCCCTTGCTCCAGATGGACTGCCAGGAAGATTTATAATAAGAGATCTTTCTTTTACCCCAGCTATTGCCCTTGAAAGCATAGCATAAGGAGTTATCTGAAGACTCTTTGCTCTCATTGCCTCTGCAATTCCTGGAATTTCATAATCAATTACTTCCTTTGTAGCTTGAGGTGTGACATCTCTTGGGCTAACTCCTGTTCCGCCTGTAGTAATGATTAAAGGAATCTTTTTCTTTTCTGACCACTCTTTTAGCACCGCTATGATTTGATCCTTTTCATCTGGCACAATCCTTTTTTCAACCACTTCAAATCCATTCTGTTCAAGAAGCTCAACCAGCACTTTTCCGCTTTTATCTTCTCTCAGCCCACAGGCTGCTTTATCACTTATTACCAATACAGCTGCTTTCTTCATCTACGCTTATGCTTATTATTTTATTCCTTTTCTTTCTCTTTTTTTGCCTCAGCTATGATCTTCTCTGCAAGTTGAGGAGGAACTTCTTCATAATGAGAAAACTCTACCTTAAATGTCCCTCTTCCACCTGTTAATGCGTTCAAATCCAATGCATATCTTAATATCTCTGCCATAGGAACTTCTGCTTTTATCACCTGATACTTGCCTTTGCTTTCTATTCCAAGCACTCTTCCTCTCCTTCCTGTCAGATCTCCCATAACATCTCCTAAGGTTTCTTCTGGAACTGTCACTTCCAGTTTCATAATAGGCTCAAGTAAAACTGGATTTGCCTGCTGAAGTGCCTTCTTAGTGCACATGCTTGCTGCAATCTTAAATGCCATATCAGAGGAGTCTACCTCATGAGATTTTCCATCATAAAACCTCACCTTTATGTCCACCACTGGATATCCTGCAAGGACACCGCTCTGAAGCGCCTCCACAACTCCTTTTTCTACAGCAGGAACAAAGTTTCTGGGCACATTCATACCAGTAAGCTCTTCTTTAAATTCAAATCCTGCTCCTCTCTCTAAGGGAAAGACATCAAAGTGGACTTCTGCAAATTGTCCTCTTCCACCTGTCTGTTTCTTATGCCTGTAAATTACCCCTTTCACAGGTTTCTTTATTGTCTCTCTGTAAGGAACTTTTAAAGGTTTTAACTCTGCTTCTACTCCAAATTTTCTCTTTAGCTTTTCACAAGCAACCTCTAAGTGTATCTGTCCTCTTCCAGAAAGGATTATCTCAGAACTTGCCTGATCTCTATCAAGCTTCAATGAAGGATCTTCCTCTACAAGCCTTGCAAGAGATGAAAATAGCTTATCTTCGCTTCCTTTCCCCTTTGCTGCAACTGCGTATGACAGGACAGCAGGAAGCACATCCACTGGCTTAAATACTACAGGGTCATTTGGATCACACAGAGTATCTCCTGTAGTTGTATCCTTTAGTTTTGCAACAGCTACAATCTCTCCAGGGCCTGCATCTTCTATGGGTTGCTGTTTTTTCCCTTCCATAAGAAGGAGTTGTCCTACTCTTTCATTTGTATCCTTGTTAGGATTATAAACAGTGGAGTCTGAGCTTATCTTTCCTGAAAATATTCTTATTATAGAAAGCCTTCCTGCAAAAGGATCTGCCACAGTTTTAAAAACAAGAGAAGAAAATGGCTCATCTTCCTTAGGAAATCTCTTTACTACTTCATCTGTTCCAGGCTTAAGCCCTTCTTTTGGCCCTCTTTCTGCAGGAGATGGCATTCCATTTACAATCAAATCCATAAGCTGGCTTGTTCCAATGTTAAGAACAGATGCGCCACATGTAACTGGAATAATGATCTGAGACTTTATAGCCTTATAAAGAGCCTCTTCCAGCTCCTGCTGACTTAACTCTTCTCCTTCTAAGTACTTTTCCATAAGCTCATCATCTACTTCTACTACATTCTCAATCATCTTTTCTCGCCATTCCTCTGCAGCATCCATAAAATCTGCGGGTATATCTGATGTTTGGAAATCACCACTGCCATCTTTTTCATAAACATATGCCTTCATCTTTACTAAATCTATAAGTCCCTGAAACTTATCTTCTGCTCCTAAGGGTATAAACACAGGAGTAGCTTTTGCCTGAAAGGTATTTACTACTTCTTCCACTACCTTGTAAAAATCTGCTCTTTCTTTGTCCATCTTGCTGACAAATATGATTTTTGGCAGCTTCAGCTCTTCTGCAAATTCCCATACCTTTTCAGTTCCTACTTTTACACCAGCAGTAGCATCTATCACTAAGACAACTCCATCAGCACCTTGAAGAGCAAGCTTTGTCTCAGAAAGAAAATTGTCATCACCAGGAGTGTCTATGATGTTTATAAAATGCTTTTTCCAGTCGCAGTGATGGATAGCACTGCTTATGGTAATCCTTCTTTTTATTTCTTCTGGCTCAAAGTCAAAATTTGAACTTCCATCATCTACTCTTCCCATCCTTGTAGTAGCCTTTGCATTAAAAAGCATGGCTTCTCCTAAGCTGGTTTTACCAGAGCCCACATGGGCAATCAAAGCAATGTTTCTGATCTGTTCTACCTTTCTGGCCATATCCCATTCCTCTCATTATTTTTTTGTTTTGTAAGATTTTGAAAAAATAACCTAATATGTTAAATAAAGTCAAGGCTAATGTGTCAACCAAAAAATGGAGTAATCATCTAATAAGGGAGATATAGAGTATGAGCGAAATAGGAGAAGTAATAGATTATCTTCCTTTTGCCATTATGGGGCATGATAAGAAAAGAAGGATATTTTTATTTAATAAGGAGGCTGAAAAGCTTACAGGATATAAAAAAGAGGAAGTAATAGGAAGAGATTGTCATGAAGTATTTTCAGGTGGTTTTTGTGGAAATAGATGCGCTTTTAAAGAGGGGATAATTATACCTAACTTTAGTATGATCCATTATCCATTAGAGTTTGTAGATAAAAAAGGCAAAAAACACATGTTAGATGTGCGGGTAAAGCCCATCCTAAATAAGAAAAATGAACTTACAGGTGTTGTGGCAACATTTGAGGATGTAAAAACTGAGATAGAATTTGAAAAGGAAATAGATGCAATTGAAGAGTTTATGGGTATTGTAGGAAAAGATGAAAAGATGCGCAGGATATATCAGCAGATTCAAAGTGTAGCTAAGGTAAGTTTTCCTGTGCTTATATATGGAGAATCTGGCACTGGAAAAGAGCTTGTTGCAGAAGCTATACACAAACTTAGTCCTCGCAGAAGCGGTCCTTTTGTTCCAGTAAATTGCAGTGCTATTCCAGACACCCTTATAGAAAGTGAGCTTTTTGGATATGAAAGAGGAGCATTTACAGGCGCATTAAAAGAGAAAAAAGGACGTTTTGAGCTGGCACATGGAGGAACTATTTTCTTAGATGAAATAGGAGATATAAGCCCTCTTATGCAAGCGAAATTACTTAGGGTAATACAGACTGGAATTGTTGAAAGACTTGGTTCAACAAAGTCAATAAAAGTGGATGTAAGAATTATATCTGCCACAAACAAGGACTTAGAACAGGAGATGAAAGAAGGAAGATTTAGAGAAGATCTTTATTATCGAATTTCTGTTATTCCTATAAAGCTTCCTCCCTTGCGAGACAGAAAAGGAGATATTCCTTTGCTTATAAAAAAATTCTTAAAAGATATCTCTGATAGCTTTTCCATAAAAATCTCACACATATCAAATCCTGCACTAAATGCTCTTATCAATTACACATGGCCTGGAAATGTAAGAGAGCTTCAAAATGTAATTCAATATGCGATGGTTCAGGCTCAAAGCAACGGAAGAGACTATATTGAACTTTCTGATCTGCCAGAAAAGATATTTTCTCACAGAAGAATAGATCTAAAGCCACCAAGTCTTGGAGATCATAGAGCAACAATAGATATGGAACTTATAAATGAGGTGCTAAAAAGCACAGGAGGAAATAAAGCAAAGGCAGCAAAGCTTCTTGGAATCTCTCGAGCGACATTATACAGGTTGTTGAAGAAAAACAAATAGTTTATTAAAGAGTTGAAATTTATTAAAATATAAAACCATATTCTTAAAGAGGAAGGGTAAAAAGGATGGAAAAAGCAGCACTTTCAAAAAAGACAGATGTAATTATAAAAAAATTTACTGTTCAAGATCACGAAGTATTTAGATCCCTTTGTGGTGAAAGAAATGTAAATCTGAGACTGCTGGAAGAAAAGATAGGAGTTTCTCTTCATGTGCGTGGCAATGTCATCACATTGCAAGGACACAGATGGGAAATAGAATTAGCTGAAAATGTACTGACTCAGCTTGTAGATCTTATCAGGGCAAACTATCCCCTTTATCTCAGTGATGTAGAATATGCGATAAGGATATTAAGCAATGATCCAGACACTAATCTTAAAAGGATATTCAAAGATGAAGTTCTTATCTCTTCTAAGAAGAAGATTGTTGTCCCTAAGTCTATAAATCAGAAAAGGTATATAGAAAGCATCAGAAAGTATGACATTGTGTTTGGTATAGGTCCTGCGGGCACAGGAAAGACATATCTTGCAATGGCAATGGCTATCTCTTTTCTTATAAAGAAAGAGGTGAACAGAGTGATACTGACACGTCCTGCAGTTGAGGCAGGAGAAAAACTTGGCTTTTTACCAGGCGATATATATGAAAAAGTAAATCCATACTTAAGGCCCTTATATGATGCTCTTCATGACATGATGGACTTTGAAAGCGCATCCAGACTCTTAGAGCAGGGTATCATAGAAGTTGCTCCTTTAGCCTTTATGAGAGGAAGGACATTAAATGATGCTTTTGTCATTTTGGATGAAGCACAGAATGCAACACATGAACAGATGAAGATGTTTCTTACAAGACTTGGCTTTAGTTCTAAGGCTGTTATTACAGGAGATATAACACAGACAGATTTACCAGAAGGAAAAGTTTCTGGTCTGCAAAGAGCAATAGAGATACTCAAGGGAATCAAAGGGATTGAGTTTGTGTATTTTTCAAAAGATGATGTTGTAAGGCATCCTTTGGTGCAGAAGATAATAGAAGCGTATGAGAGGGCTGAAAATAAATGAAGACAAAGAAAAAAGAGGAGATAAAACCACCGCCTATCACGCCTGAAGTTAAGCTGCACGATTCCTACTGGTTAGCAGAGATAGCAATAATAATTTTGGTAAGTGCTATTATTTGTATCTTGATGTATCCGCATATACTTACTTCTCCTAAGGTCTATCATGTAGGAGATATCTCAGACAGAAACATTAAGGCTTCCACTGATCTTTTGGTAGAAGATGTAAAGCTTACCAAGGAGCTCAGAGAAAAAGCAGTAAGAGCTGTAAGAGATGTGTATGATTTTGACCCAACTGATTCTCATTTGATCTCCAGAATTCATGAAGCATTTAAATTTGCAAGGGAAAATTTACCAGAAAATCCTGACCAAGAAGATGTAGAAAAGCTGAAAAAAGGTTTTTTTGAAATTCTTTCTATACCTCCTGATGATAAGATCTTTAACTCACTTTATATGGCTCATTTTTCTTCAGAGATAGAACAAAGGCTCATCTCTATTATCGAACCGATCATCAAAAAAGGGGTGATCTCTGACAAAAGACTGCTGGCTCAAAAGATACGCAAAGGAATAATAATACATGACATAATTTCAGGAAATGAGATAAAGGTTACTAAGCTGAGCTCTTTTTATGATAAGAGGGAAGTAAAAGAGATTATTTTGAAAAAAAAGAAGGAAATTATAGAAGAAACAGGAAATAAAAGACTTGCTGAGCTGATTGGAAATATGGCTGAGATACTAATCCAGCCAAATATAACATTCAATAGCAGAGAAACAGAACTTAGAAAGGAAATTGCTAAAAATTCAGTAAAACCATCTTATTTTAAGGTGAAAAAAGGAGAGATGATTGTAAGGGAAGGAGAAAAGATTACACCAGAGATTCTTTTGAAATTAAATGCACAACGTAAAGCCTTAAAAGAAGAGAAAGGAATATCCAAGCTAATAGGAATGTTTGTTCTTGTCTGTTCTATGCTGGGAGTTACCTATTTTATAGGCTCGCTAAGTACAGGCAAAAAATCTCATCGTAGATTAAAGGATCTCATCTTCACTGGTCTTATGTTGCTTATAGTCTATTTAATAGTCTTATTCTCAAACTTTATAGCAGAGGAATTCTCTCGTACATTTCAGAACTTTTCTCCAAATGCTCTCCGCTTTATCATTCCTGTGGCAACAGGTTCTATGCTTGTTTCTATATTTCTTGGAATAAATTCTGCTATAGGGTTCTCCTTTGTAGCTTCTGTTATTTCAGCCATTGTCTTAAAAAGACATATTGAATATTTTATTTACTTCTTTGTAAATTCTTTAATCTCTGCTTATGGAGTTAAAAGCTGTAGAGAAAGGATAGTCTTTATAAAGACTGGACTTAAAGTAGGATTGGTAAATATTATCTTAGCAATATCAGCAGAAATCCTTTTAGGGCTGACAAGTTCTGTAGAGATAATTATAGCTGTTATATCTGCGTTTATGGGAGGAATCTTTTCAGGAATTGTTACAACTGGCCTTCAACCATTAATAGAAAGTGTATTTGGATATACTTCAGATATAAAGCTGTTAGAATTAGCAAGCCTTGATCAGCCACTTCTTCAGGAACTTATGGTTCGTGCACCAGGCACATATCACCACAGTGTAATAGTAAGCAATATGGTAGAAGCTGCAGCTCATGAGATAGGAGCAAATCCGCTTCTTGCAAAAGTGGCGGCATATTATCACGATATAGGAAAGATGAAAAAACCCCTTTATTTTATAGAAAATCAGATAGGCACAGAAAACAAGCATGAAAAGCTTGCTCCATCTATGAGCGCTCTTATATTAATCTCTCATGTAAAAGATGGGGTAGAAATAGCCAAAAAGCACAAATTAGGTCAGGAAATAATAGACATAATTCAGCAACATCATGGAACCAGTCTTATCACATACTTTTATGAAAAAGCAAAGGCTCAGGCAGAAAAATCTGGAAAAGCTTTGCCTAATGAGGCAGACTTTAGATATCCTGGGCCAAAACCTCAGACAAAAGAGGCAGGCCTTGTTATGCTTGCAGATTCAGTAGAGGCAGCCTGCAGAAGCCTTTCTGATCCAACACCAGCTCGAATAAAAGGAACAGTTCAGAATATTATAAATAAGATATTTGCTGATGGGCAATTGGATGAGTGTGAACTTACTCTAAAGGACTTAAACAAGATAGCAAAGAGTTTTAATAAGACATTAGCTGGAATTTTTCACCATAGGATAGAATATCCTGAACCTGTTGATCCTAAGGAACAAAAAAAGAGGTTGGCAAATGGCACTTCAGATCAGATACGAAAAGCAGATACCAGGGATAAAGAAAAGGCTTTTAAGACAGAAGATAAAAACGGTCTTAGAAGACTTGGGATGTCAGGATAAGGAATTAAGTATCCTTTTTACTGATGATAAGCATATCTCTGAAATAAACAAAAACTATTTAAAAAGAGAAGGTCCTACAGATGTAATTTCCTTTTCTTTTCTTGGGAAAGAAGAAGAGAGAATGAATATTCCTATACTTGGAGATATAGTGATCTCTGTAGATACTGCAAAAAGAGAGTCAGAAGAAACTGGAGAAGATATAGAAACTACAATATGCAGATTAATTATTCATGGGATATTGCATATCTTAGGATACGATCATGAAGGTTCAAAAGAGGAAGCACAAAAGATGAGAAAGGAAGAAGAAAGATTATTATCAATAATGAAAATGAAGGAGGTAGGTTGATATGGCGCGTTTAGCAGTAAATGTAGATCATGTGGCAACAGTAAGACAGGCAAGAGGGATAAACGAACCAGATCCTGTGATAGCTGCTGGGATTGCAGAAATTGCTGGTGCAGATGGGATTATATGTCATCTGAGAGAAGACAGACGCCATGTAAATGAAAGAGATGTCAGACTTTTGAGGCAGACTGTAAAGACCAAGCTAAATCTTGAAATGGCAGCAGTAGAAGAGATCATAAAGATTGCTTTGGAAGTAAAGCCAGATATTGTTACCTTTGTTCCTGAAAGAAGAGAGGAGCTTACTACAGAAGGTGGGCTCAATGTGTTAGCACAGGAACAATACTACACAGAAGTGGTAAAAAGAATGCATAGCGCAGGGATAAAAGTGAGCTTCTTTGTAGATCCAGATCCTGAGCAGATAAAGGCTGCAAAAAGATGTGGGGTAGAGATAGTTGAAATCCATACAGGACATTATTCTGAGGCAAAAACAGAGGAAGAGGCAGAAGAAAGATTTATGCAGATAAAGAAAGCAGTAGAAGTTGCTGAATCCTTAGGTCTAAGGATAAGTGCTGGTCATGGTCTAAACTATGTAAACATAAAAAGATTTAAAGAAATTCCTCAAATAGAAGAATACAGCATCGGACATAGCATTGTAGCAAGGGCTATATATGTAGGATTTGAAATGGCTGTAAGAGAAATGGTGGAACTGGTGAGGGATTTCTAAGTGATATATGGAATAGGAGTAGATATTGTAAAAATCAGCAGGATAAAGAAGGCAATAGAAAGGTGGGAGAGCAGGTTTCTAAAAAAAGTATTCACAGATGAAGAGATAGATTTTTGCAAAAGCAGACCAAAACCTATCAATGCCTTTGCTTTAAGATTTGCAGCCAAAGAAGCTTTTTCAAAGGCCATAGGACTTGGAATGAGAAAAGGGATTCGATGGAAAGACATTGAGGTATTTCATTATCCTACAGGAAAGCCAGCATTGAGACTTTATGGAAGGTCTTTACAACTTTGCAAGGAAAATCATATTGACAGAATACACATAAGCCTTTCAGATGAGGGAGATTATGGAATCGCATTTGTTGTCCTTGAAACAGAAGAAAATAGAACTTATAAGTAACTGTGAAGAACAGACTGTTCAGTTTGGAGAAAGGCTTGGAAGGCTTTTGAAAAAAGGAGATGTAGTTGCGTTATCAGGGGAGCTTGGAAGTGGAAAGACATACTTTACAAAAGGCATTGCATCAGCACTTGGTATTCCTGCTGATGTGGTCACAAGTCCTTCTTTTACATTGGTAAATGAGTATGAGGGAAAATACAGGCTCTTTCATATAGACGCATACAGATTAGAAAAAGAAGATTTTCTTTCAGCAGGTTTAGATGAATATTTTTATGAAGATGGGATAACAGTAATGGAGTGGGCTGATCGATGGCCAGAGATTCTTCCAGAAAATACGATATGGGTAAAAATTGAGATATTGGATGAAAATAAAAGAAAAATCACAATAAGGGGGATTTCAGATGATAATCACCGAGAAACACTTTGAGCTTATTCAAAGGATTAAAAAGAAATGGGGTGAGGGAGCTGTATTGGATAAGGTCTTAGATGAGCTTACAGATGAAGATTTAGAATATCTTTTTCATTTGGAGCTGTCTGGAATCGTTTCTGAAGAAGATGGAACATTTGAACTTACTCAGAGCGGACATCTTATATGGGAAGCAATAAATGAGTGCTTTTCTAATATAAGAGCTGAAGGAAAGGAATATGATTGGAAAGAAAATTCAAAG
>Ga0164318_10007273_pt1 | contig 10725 bp, 9 predicted proteins | sample GuaBasSedimGuay9_FD_113734 | JGI IMG/M metagenome (GOLD analysis project Ga0164318, IMG submission 113734) | Subseafloor sediment microbial communities from Guaymas Basin, Gulf of California, Mexico - Guay9, Core 4571-4, 0-3 cm | ecosystem: Environmental > Aquatic > Marine > Hydrothermal vents >...
CCCGGAACATTTGTAATTGCGAGTCGGAAAATGAGACCTGCCCGGCGTCGGACAACAGAACCTGAGCGCCTTTATGAGCCAGTAAACCAGCGGCGGCTATACCACTGCGGCGGGCGCCCAGCACACATATATTTTTTCCGGTAATGTCGACAGGATATTTTGACAAATCCATCATAGTATTTTGAAACTGCTAAGACTTAATATTGCCAGTAAGATGCCGATGATCCAGAAACGGATGACGATTTTACTTTCATCGATACCCTTCATCTCGAAGTGATGATGCAGGGGAGCCATCAGGAAAATTCGTTTTCCGGTTCCGGTTTTCCTCTTGGTGTATTTAAAGTAGCTGACCTGAAGCAACACGGAGGCGGTTTCAGCGACGAAAACGCCACCCAGCAGCACAAAGAGAAGTTCCTTTTTTAATAAAATTGCGACGATCCAGAGCGCCGTACCCATGGATAATGAACCCGTATCTCCCATAAAAACCTGGGCCGGTTTGCTGTTATACCAGAGAAATCCGAGAATACCGCCGGCAAGTGATGCGCAGAATACGGTCAATTCACCGCTGCCGGGCAGGTAGATTGTATTTAAGTAATGACTGAAGTCGGTTCGCCCGGAAACATAGGATATAATGGCGAAGGCAAGCGCCACGATTCCCATCAGCCCCGCCGCGAGTCCGTCAAGTCCATCGGTTAAGTTGACGGAGTTGGATCCGGCTGTCACGACAAAAACGACGAAGGGGATATAGAGCAGACCGAGATTGATTTCGAGGTTTTTAAAAAACGGAACGGAAGTCAGCCCTCTGACCGATTCAAATTCCGGCGCAAAATAGAGATAGCAACCGATGATAAGACCCAGTGTGATCTGACCAGTGAGTTTATATCGTGCTATCAGACCCTTTTTATACTTTTTGACAACTTTTAAATAATCGTCCAGAAAACCAATCGCGCCCATCCAGAGGGTGGCAAATAGAATCATAAGGATATAAATGCTTTTCAGATTAGCCCAGAGTAGAACCGGCAGAAGCACCGAAATTATTATTATAATGCCGCCCATTGTGGGGGTGCCTTTTTTAGCGAGATGGGATTTCGGCCCGTTTTCACGAATCGTTTCGCCGATTTGATATTTCGCCAGAAGTTTCAGAAAGAAAGGTCCGATAATGAAGCTGATGAGAAGGGCGGTGATGGCTGCCATTGCCGCTCTGAAAGTGATGTACTGGAACAGGTTGAACCCGGAAAAATATTTTCTCAGTGGAACCAGAAGATGATAAAACATTTATTTAATAATTCCTTCAATTATTTCTTCCATTTTATTACCCCGTGAGCCTTTTACCAGGATAGTATCTTCCGGAAGAAGTTCCTTTTTAAGCGACTGAATGAGTTCTTCTTTGTTCAGAAAATGTCTCGTTTTTACATCTCCTGTTTTTCCAATAGTATCATTGGTGATTTTGGTGAGGGGTCCGTACATGTAACAGATATCTATGGGAGATTGGGATACGAATTTTCCAATATCGGCATGGCTTTTTTCCGCCAGCGCACCCAATTCGAACATGTCCCCGAAAACGAATATGCGTCTTCCCGGTACTGCCATTCGTGAAAATGTATCCAGGGCGGCTGCGGTGCTGTCTGGGTTTGCGTTGTAAACATCGTTGATAATAGTGCAGTTATTTCTTCGTATAACGGTAAAACGCTGATCGACAGGCTGAAAGGATTCCAATGCTTCAATCATGTCTTCAGTGTTTATGGAAAATGTTTTACCCACTGCCGCCGCCGCCAGTGCATTGGCGGCCATGATTTTCCCGGGAACCGCGAGACGGATATGAATTTTATCGTTAATCACCAGTTTCGCACAACCGTTTTTGTCAAAATCCTTGATAATGCCGCGATAATCGGCATTGCCGGAACTGAATCCGTAGGTAATCGGCAGCGCCGACACTTTCATTTGCCGAATGAAATCATCATCAATATTTAAAAATACCTTGTCTTTTGCAGACAATGCATCAAACAGTTCTTTTTTTGCCCGGGCGACGCCTTCTCTGGAACCGAAAAATTCGGTATGGCCATAGCCGATATTGGTTATCAGTCCGGCATTCGGTTGTGCTAATTCACAGAGATAGGCAATCTCGCCGAAATGATTTGTTCCGAGTTCCAGGATACTGAACTGATGGTTTTCATTTAATTCAAGAAGGGTAAGAGGGAGTCCCAATTGATTATTCAGATTGCCGGACGTGGTATGAACATTGTACTTTTGCCTGAGAACTGCGTTGCACATCGCTTTTGTGGTGGTTTTACCGTTGGTCCCGGTAATGGCTAAAACCGGAATGTCAAATTGCTGCCGCCAGGATTTTGCGAGGATTTGAAGAGCCTTTTCCGGAGATTCAACGATCCATAAGGGAGCTCCGGAAATGTCGTATTCCCCGGCCCGCTTTCCTGATACGACACAGAGAGACGCCCCGGCATCAAAAGCATTTTTGATGTATTTATGTCCGTCGGTGTGTTCACCGGGAAGCGCAATGAACATCGAGCGGTCTGTCACCTTACGGCTGTCGATAACGACATTTGAAACCGATGAATTGAAATTCATCAGTTCTCCGTAGCCGGTTTTCTTTATGAATTCTGAAGAGATCATTTCAATTCCATCAATTCCCTGACAACCTGAATGTCACTGAAAGGATATTTTTTTCCCTTAATATCCTGGTAATCCTCGTGACCTTTTCCAAGGATAGCGACAATATCGTTTTCATTGCCGTTTTCCACGGCGAATTTTATTGCTTCCCGTCGATCGATTATATTCTGATATTTCTGCCGGGGGCTGAAGCCCGCAATGGCATCGTTTATGATTGCTTCCGGTTCTTCAAAACGGGGATTATCGGTTGTAACGATAGTTATATCGGATGAAGCAGCGGCGGCTCTGGCCATTAACGGGCGTTTGGCCCTGTCCCGGTTTCCACCGCAACCGAAAACCGTAATCAATTTTCCGTTATTCGGCACCATATCCCGCAGGGCTTCGAGAACGTTGCTAATGGCGTCCGGAGTGTGGGCGTAATCGATGAATGTTCTGGGGAATCCGGCTTTGTGTATTTCCTGAAGTCGCCCCGGAATATATTGGATTTTTCCGAGCGCTGCGGTGATGTGCTTCGGGTCAATGCCCAGACAGACGGCGGTACTGACGGCTGCCAGAATATTACTTAGGTTAAATCTGCCGGAGAGCCGTGATTTAATCGGAATTTGGTGAGATTCCGACTGGATAACGCCGTTTATTCCATTCTCGTATTCAACATCCGGATTCCAGTGAAAATCGGAGGGTTTTGAAATTGAATAGCTGTAAATTGCGGTGTTGCCAATGGATTTAAATGTATTGTGGTAAGCGTCATCTGCATTGGAAATCCGGAAGCCGTTGGGTGAAACTTTGGTGAAAAGCCTGGTTTTTGCGGTGGCATAATTGTCAATGGTTTTGTAAAAATCCAGATGATCCTGGGAAATATTGGTAAAAACCGCCGCCAGAAAATCGATATTATCCACACGATTGAGTGACAGGGCATGGGCGGAAACTTCCATAATAACATATTCGGTGTTTTGACTGACCATGGTTGCCAGTAGTTCCTGCAATTGTATCGAATCCGGGGTGGTCAGATTAAGTGAGTGAAGGGTATCGCCGACGGAATATCCCAAAGTTCCGATTGTTGCCCGGGATTTCCCGGCTGTTCGTAAAATCTGGTTCAGAATATATACGGTCGTTGTTTTTCCATTGGTTCCCGTTACGCCAATCAGTTTCAGCCTTTTTGAAGGATGGTTATAAAAGTTTGCCGCAGCCAGAGCAAGGGCCGCACGGCTGTTTTTCACGATAATCTGTGGAATTGGAACTGATTTGGATAGTTTTTCGGCGACGATTGCCGCAGCTCCGTTTTTAACCGCGTGAGAGATGTAGTCATGACCGTCTGCCTGAGTTCCGCGGATCGCAAAAAAGAGGTCGCCATCTTTTACATGTTTCGAGTTGTTTTGAAGAGATTCTATTTCCGGTGGCAGTTTGCCATGTAATTCGAATGTAAGTCCATTGAGAACATGTTCGGTATTTTTATTCATTAAAAAGCGCCTTTCGGAGTGAGCTCAATTCGACATTTTGTGTTGGGAGTGATGACAGAATTTTTTGCGGGATACTGTGATGTAACGACTCCGGCTCCTTTTATCCGGGGCTCCATTCCCATTGTCCGTAAAATGGCAATTGCCTGACGGAGTGTCTTTCCATGCAGGTCAGGCATCCGTTTTGAATATTGGTACGACGATAATTGAACCGGTGAAGTATTTGGTATCGCCGGTACTATCCGATGTTGCTTGTTAATCCGATTGGATTCTTTTTTAACAATTTGAATATTCGGCACTTGTAGTTGATCTTCGGGTAGGAAAAGATCATCGGACAGATTTACAATCCGGTTAAAAACTTCCCGCAGGACCGGGGCGGAGACCGCACCGCCGGTGTGTTCATGACCCTTCGGATTATCAATGACAATCACACACAGGAGTTTGGGATTGTCGGCGGGGAAAAATCCGACAAATGTTGCGATGTAATCGGTTTGGCTATACCCGTTTTCCGTTACTTTTTGGGCTGTGCCGGTTTTGCCGGCGATTGACATACCGTTGATATTGGCGTTGATACCGGTGCCGCTTTGAACGGTTAAGCGTAAGAGGTTTCGCATCATCTGCATAGTTTCAGCCGAAGCGACCCGCCGGATAAAACGGGGCTTTATTTTGGATATAGTGACGCCCTCTTTTGTTTTGATGGAACTTACCAGCTGCGGTTTCAACAGATAGCCGCCGTTTGCAATCGCCGCATAGGCGTAGGCCAGTTGAAGCGCAGTAACACATATTCCCTGTCCCATTGCAATTTGAGCCAGAGTCAGATCACTCCACTCTTTTAGGGGATGTAGAATACCCTCTTGCTCGCCGGGAAACCGGATATCGCTCCGGGCGCCAAATCCAAAACGTCGGGTATATGAAAATACCTGATCCTTTCCGATTTTCTCGGCAACTTTGATTGTGCCAATATTACTGCTTTTCTTAATAACCTCGGCAAAGGTCAGACGCTTGTATTTTTTATGATCGTGAATAATATTTTTACCAATTGCCATATAACCGTTTTCACAGTCTATACTATCACCGGGCTGAACACTATTTCGGTCGAATGCAGCAGTTGCCGTGACAATTTTAAATGTTGAGCCGGGTTCGAAAATGTCGGTAACAACCCGGTTGATTTGTGATGAAATAGGATAATCGGATGGATGATTCGGGTCAAAACTCGGAATTGAAGCCATGGCGCGAATGGCGCCGGTATTCGGATCTATAATGATTCCCATTGCCTTATCCGCATTGTGCTTCCGAAAGGCATTCTGTAATTCTTCAAACAGAATAGCCTGATATTCGTAATCAATGGTCAGAACAATGTCATTCCCGTCAACGGTTTCCTGATGGGGTCGATCGGGGCGATTATTCAAACGCCCCCAGCCGTCTTTGAGAGTGATCTGCCAACCGGGTGTTCCGGAAAGATACGGATCGAACTCCTTTTCAAGACCGACAATTCCATGATTGTCAATGTCTGTAAAACCGATCAACTGCCCGGCGATTTCACCAAATGGATAGTTTCGATGTATTTTGCGTTCAACCGCAAATGCATTATGATACTGATATTTATTTAAAAAAGCCTTAATCCGGCTGTGGGGCAGATTTCTTTCCAGAGTTGCGTAAGTGCGATTGGATTTCAGGATTTTGAGATACCTGGAATAATTGGGGAGCAGGAGAGTGTCAAGCTCCCGCGCCATTTCTTCTTTATGATTAATTAGATATGGGTGAACAGCGATGTTGTATTGAACAATGTCAACAGTCAGGGGTTTATGATTGCGATCGTAAATCGTTCCCCGGATAGGCGCGATTACCTTCCGATAGTCGGACTGCTTTCTGCACAACTCCTGATAATGATCGGTTTTCAATATCTGGATAATAAATAAGCGACATGCAATTATTCCCCATACAATTACCAGTAGGGATGAAAGCAGCAGTGTTCGTTTCTTAATATTTTGGTGCCTTACTGACATGTTTTAGCTATTTTTTCTTGAAGAGGTGATAATTACATTCAAGGTTTCCGGCTGGGGTGTCCACATATCCAATTGAGTGTTGGCAATCTGCTTGATGCGGTCGGCTCTGCTTAAACGATCCAATTCGACCAGAGAAATACGGTTTTGAGTTATCAGATTGGCCTCTTCACGCTTCAGGGCATCGATTTCCTTGTATAACTGATTGGTATAATTGAAAATCCAGACGTAAAAAACCATCATGCCAATCAAAAAAATGAACATAGTTGACATGATAATGTTTTTCCGTCGGTTTTTGGTAATTCTTTTTTTCTTCAATTTAAATCCGTTTGGCGGCGCGCAGTTTGGCACTGCGTGCCCTTGAGTTAAGCGTTATTTCCTTTTTTGAAGGAAGGACGGGTTTTTTCATTAAAAGTTGCAAAGCGGCTTTATGGTTGCACTGACACGTGGGGAATTCCCTGGGGCAAATGCAATCACTGGATTCGGTCTTAAAGAATTGTTTGACAATCCGGTCTTCCAGACTGTGATAGGTAATCACTACTATGTGAGCACCGGGATTCAGAATGGAAAGACTGTCATTGAGGGCTTTTTCAAGGACCTCCATTTCCCGGTTAACAGCAATTCTGAGCGCCTGGAAAATCCGGCTCAATGTTTTATTGATAAATTGGGAGGGGGCGTTCTGCCGGATGATTTTTACCAGTTGAGCTGTGCTCTCAATCGGCAGTGTCTCTCGTTGACGCACAATAGCCCTGGCGATTGTTTTCGAACGTCTCTCTTCGCCAAATTCATGAAAAATGCGGATTAAGTCTTCCAGCTTCCACTGATTGACAATATCGGCAGCTGTTATCGACAGAGTGGGAGAGAAGCGCATATCCAAGGGACCATCGTGAGTGAAAGACATGCCCCGTTGCGGATTATCCAGAGCAAAGGAGGATAATCCCAAGTCCATCAGAATTCCGTCAACTTTTGGATAGCCGTTCCGATAACATACTGCCTTCAACGATTCGAAGTTTGAATGGATTAAAAGATGTTTCTGGGAAATTGATAATGCGGATCTACAATAATCGATGGCACCTGGATCAGCATCAAGACCAATCAGAGTGGCCCGGTCATTCAAATGCCGGGCAAGTTCTGAAAAATGCCCGCCGGTACCCAAAGTAGCGTCAACATATACACCGTCCGGCCGGGAGACCAGATACTGTATTGCTTCTTTGAGTAATACCGGTACATGAATATTGGACATCTACCTAAATCCGCGTAAACGATTATAAGATATCGGCTAAATCTTCATAATAATCATCGTCTAGGGGGATTTGAGATTCTTGGTGTTTTGCCAGTGTCTCCGGATCCCATAATTCCAGATAGTTCAGGGCTCCTATGATGATGACTTCTTTTTTAATTCCGGCGAAATCGAGATGCTCCTGAGGAATGAGAACGCGTCCCTGCTTATCGCATTTCAAACGGACCGAATTCCTTGACCAGGTTCTGATAAACGCCCGGTTTTTCTTTTTGAATTGCGACAGTTTTTTCAACTTCTCGGTGAAAATCTCCCACTCAGGTTCAGGGTAGGCGACGAGGCAGGGATCGGAGCCTTTTGTGATAAAAAAGGCATTTTCCGGATCTTCGCCATCTCCCCAACGCCGGAATTTTGCCGGAATACTCAGACGATTTTTGTCGTCAAGAAAATGTTTGGATTCGCCGGCAAAAGTTGTAATCATAGTCTCCTAAAAAACTTTGGGAATATTTGGGATTTCTCCCCACATCTACCCACAATTATAGGATAAAATACATATATAGTCAAGAAAAATATTTAATTTTCTTGAGTGCGACTATGCTATTTGGAGATTATTTTAGCGATTAAGCAGCGTAGAGCGGATGATTCCGTCTTTGGTTATAATGGCTCGGGTTGGGATTCCGGCATTTCCGATAGGGCCGAGTGCCTTATTATTTAACCAGAGTTCGACTTTTGTCGGTCGGCCGACCCGAACATCAAACTGGGTTTCGGCTTTCCATTCTTTGCGTATATTGGGTTGATAATTCGCCTCGGTTGTATCTTTCCCGTCGGTAATAACCCGAACCCAGCATGTATCGCTGGTGGTTATTAACAAGGTTAATTTTTCGGGAGCGGGTGTTACCGGATTGGTTTTTTCTTCGATAGGTCCTTCGGTTGTCGCAGTCGTATCAACATCTTCGATAGGAACCGGCAGTTTTTCGGTGACGGGGTTGACGGGCGCCGGTTTATTTTTTTCTTCTTCCATCAAAACCTGTTTTAAAATCGAAATCAGGAAAATCAGGACAACCAGCACGACTGTAATTGCAGCGACATTGCGTTTCTTTACCGTTTCGACGACGGGACCGGTTTTTTGGGATAAAAATGAGTTAGTGCTATCACGCTTCTCTGGTTCTGTCTCTTCCTGGACTTTGCCGATAAATATTTCGTAATCCCGGAGAACTTTTTTCGGGTCCAGCTCGATTTCAATTGCATATGCCTTTAAGAATAAACGTACATAGGTTTCCGGAAGTCCGGAGAATTCTCCGGCTTCAAAGGCGGCGAGGACCGATTTGCTGATTTTTATTTTATTGGAAATCTGTTCCAGCGAAATTCCCAGTGATTCCCGATGTTTTTTAAGCTCTTCATAAAACATATTTTAAACCTGCTATCTGTTGATCGTCAACGGTCTAAATATTGTAAATATTATAGCCAAATTCAATATAAAGTTTAGAGTAAAGATTTTAAATTTGCGAGACAGCACCGGATGAAATGAGCGATGGGAAAACCGACAACATTATAAAAACAGCCGTTAATCTTCCGGACGAAAATCGCGCTGAAATCCTGAATTCCGTAGGAGCCGGCTTTATCGAAGGGAGAGTAGTTATCAATGTACAGGTTAATCATGTCGTCACTTAATTGGTGGAAGTGAACCTCTGTTTTTTCAACATCGGTGACGTACTTTTTATTATTTGAGTTCAGGATGCAGTAACCGGTATAAACCACATGGGTTGTTCCACTAAGCCGTCTCAGCATTCCTTGTGCGTCGGCTTTATTTTTAGGTTTTTCAAGGATATGATCATCCTTGACGACAATCGTATCCGCGCCGATAATCCAGGCATCGTCAAAATTAACGGCGACGTCAAAGGCTTTGGCTTTTGCATGATTCTGAACCAGAATATCCGGCCTGGTATGTTCATCTCCCGGTTCATGATAGTTTGATTTCTGCACGGAAAAATCAATTCCCGCCAGCTGCAAAATCTGTCTCCGGCGGGGCGAAGCAGACGCCAGAATTATCGGTTTACCATACCAATTGACAATTTTATTGATCATCCGCTTTTCACCATCTTACCGATAAAACTGTCTTTGTCATCAGACTCACTGGCCATGGCTTCAATCTTGTAGATGTAAATTCCTTTAGCGACTTTGTCACCGAAGTCATCTTCGCCATTCCAGTAAATAGCATTAAAACCGGGCAGATAGATTTCTCCGGTTTCCAATGTTCTAACCTTTAATCCCCGAACGGTATAGATTGTACATTTGATCGTTGCCGGATGGGTTAGTTGAAAGGTGATATCCGTTGATGAGGAGAAGGGGTTTGGAAAATTGACAATCCTTTCAATGGCGAATTTTGATGAGGAGAGAAGGGTGAAAATTCCGGTTTTTTCGGATGAATTGTTCGCATTATCCCAGGCGGTGACCGTTATACTGTGTTCACCGGGAGATAAATCCGGCATCGGAAATACAACCGAACCCGATGAATCGCTGTTGTTGTCATAGGTAAAATATTCGGTAGCAATATATGCCATCGTCTCATCGTTATCGAAAACGAGTGAAATATCGTGTCCCATCTGACCGGCGATATTAACCCCCAGTGGATCGCTTATGCTGATATTAAACTCGCTTTCCGGATTGACAACATCGCCACTTTTGAAAACCAATTCACTGAATCCGATCCTGATCTCGGGACCGGTTGTGTCGATTACGGTTTCTGAGCCGGAGTAATAGACGGGTGCATAATAGCCTGCAACTTCGACACCTGTATTTTTATTCCAACCCGAAACTGTGATTTTTCCACTCAAACCGGCGTAATTCAGGTCCTTTGGAATAAAAAAGCGGGAGGAAAACGCATCGGTATTGAAGGTGATGATGCCGTTGAATAGAAGCTTCCCGGGAAGTACGTAGGACATTGATTGTATTGTGCCGTTATCGGCTGTCCAATACCGGGTTACCTGTCTGTCGCTGTCGAATAATTTGATGATTCCGCTTCCGTTGAAGTTCTCATTATCCTTGTCAACAGAACCTTTGACGGAAATGCCGGAAAGGGTTTTCAGGGTATCGGATTGTAAGCTTTGGAATGTCACGGCTTCAGTGGGTAATGCCAAATATAAAGCCGGATCCCCGAACAGAATGTATTTTTCATTATTTTCATTGATACCGCTTCCTGAACAGGAAATAGATTCAAGGACTTCTCCGATCCGTATTCTGTTTGCGGTTTTGCTGTTGAAAAGATTGGTGATCCAGCCGTTCACAAAACTGGCATTGTAAGCGCCGTATGTAGCCCGGCTGGCAGCCAAAGCGGCAATTCCACCATCGTTCTGTTCAATGACGAGTTCTTCCGGGAAGCAGCTGCCGGAAATATCATCGAATTGTC
>Ga0164318_10007274_pt1 | contig 10723 bp, 6 predicted proteins | sample GuaBasSedimGuay9_FD_113734 | JGI IMG/M metagenome (GOLD analysis project Ga0164318, IMG submission 113734) | Subseafloor sediment microbial communities from Guaymas Basin, Gulf of California, Mexico - Guay9, Core 4571-4, 0-3 cm | ecosystem: Environmental > Aquatic > Marine > Hydrothermal vents >...
CGATTAAGTAATACCAACAAATTTGGGAATTTCATTAACCCCAAATTTGGGTATTACTAAATCGGGGTTTCCCGCTTTGCACCCCACCATCTATCACACATTCATACAATTCACTTCGTTTTTGCATGAATAAAGCGGGTTAATTACAGAATATTCTACAGGGACTTCTATGTATATTGGTGAGTTACGACTATTTTTTCTTATAAAAATTAGACAGATTTGTGCTAATTGAGAAATGATTTGAAGCTCCTGCAAGATGATAAGTTGCACTACCATAGCTGAGTTGAAATTTAGAAATTTTGACACCAAATCCCCATGAGAAACCAACAAAATTTGTTGCTTTAACAACTTGAAGTTCTTTTCTTCTTTGGTAATTATAACCTAAGCGGACAAAGAAATTTTTAGTAGGTAAAAATTCAAGTCCAAAAATTGAGTGTCGCATTAAATTATCAAAAAAGTCGAACTCGTCAGATGTGCTTGTGTTTGAAACATCAACATTAGTTGGCTCTGAATTATTTGTTTCAGAGTAAGTTAAATCATAAGTCTCCAAATTATGTGCAATAAACGATAATCTAAATGGAGCATGTGCCAATTTTTTTGAAACACCAATTTCTAATTCAAATGGTAGCGGCTCATTATTTCCTTCTTGATAGGGCTTTATTTGTGTGCCAAGATTTTTCATTACAAATGCAGCGGTGAGTTGTTTTTTTTCATTATGATATGTAATACCGACATCAAGAGCAATTCCATAAGAAGTGTAATTGTCGAAAACCGAATAAATGGGTTTAAGATTTGCACCAACCGAAAACATACTGTCTAATTCCCTTGAATAAAATAAATTCAGAGCATATTCCGACGACTTAAAATTTCCGGTTATTAAACCGTTCGCATCAGCTTCAATAAAATCACCATAATTAATGTTTTGTAGTCCAATAGCAAAATTCCCAATATTATCGTAAGTTTTTGCATAGGAAATATAAGCATAATTAATATCAGAAAAATAATTAACATAATCTAATACAAGATTATTGCTCATTGAACTGTTTAGTAAAGACGGGTTATATGAACAAAGACCTAAATCATTATCTTTTATTGCAATAACATCACCACCCAACGATGCTGCACGTGCCGAAACGGAAAGGTTTAAAAATTCGTAAACAGAATTCCCGCCAATCTGAGCATGAGCGTTTATCGATATCATGACTAAAAGAAATAAACTAAGTTTTCGCATTATTGATGAAACGGTTTTCTGTTAATTTTTTTGTTGCTTTCCTCACTAGGTAAGCACAAATAATCTATGCCTTTAAACATTATTTATTAAACGACTAATAAAGTAAAATATTATTGATAGAAAAAATAATAATTATTTTACAAAATTTTAGGCACAACAAAAAAATCAGAATTGTCTGATGGTGAATTACTTAACGCATCTTCCTTTTTTAAAGCATCCTTGCTAACACTATCGCCGGCTAAAACATTGTTTCTATCCGACAAATAAATTAAAGGTTCAACCGATGATGTATCTACCTCTTTTATTTTATCGACAAAACATAAAATATTATTCAAATCTTCAATTATTATAGTTTTCTCATTTTCCGAAAACTCTAATTTACACAAGTTTGAAAGATGCTCTACTGTCTGTTCATCTATCATAATTATTTTTTCTTAATTAACGAATAAAAAATATATACGCTTAATTTTACTTATTAATTTTGAATATGAAATATGCTAAATATAGTAAATATGATTATAAAAAAACGAATTTTAACACACATTTTATTAGATTTGTAAAAAGTTTAAATTTTATTAAGATATGGAAACAGTTGTTAGCGGGATACGTTCGACAGGGCACCTGCATTTAGGAAATTATTTTGGAGCAGTAAAAAATTTTATTAAAATGCAACACGAAAATAATTGCTATTTTTTTATTGCAGATTGGCATTCATTAACAACCCATCCACAGCCCGACGATTTACATAATAATGTAAAAAAAGTATTATCAGAATATATTGCTTGTGGTATTGACCCTGAAGTTGCAACAATTTATGTGCAAAGCGACATTCCTGAGATAGCAGAATTATATTTATTGATGAATATGAATGCTTATATTGGAGAATTGGAGAGAACCACATCATTTAAAGATAAAGTAAGGAAACAACCCAATAATGTTAATGCAGGATTATTGTCATATCCGGTTTTAATGGCAGTAGATATTTTGATTCAAAAAGCAAATAAAGTACCGGTTGGTAAAGACCAGGAACAGAATTTAGAAATGACACGAAAATTTGCAAAACGATTCAATAACATTTACGGAGTTGATTTTTTCCCAATCCCACAGCCATATGGGTTTAGAGGTGAAATGATAAAAATACCCGGTTTAGATGGAAGTGGCAAGATGGGTAAATCAGAAGGCAATGGTATTTATTTATTTGATGAGCCAAAAGTAATTCAAAAAAAAGTAATGAGAGCTGTAACCGATAGCGGACCAACTCAAAAGAATCAGAAAATGCCCGAACCAATACAAAATCTTTTCACTTTGTTAGATGTTGTTTCAACTCCTGATACAGTTGAATATTTTAAAGACAAATATAACAACTGTGAAATTCGTTATGGAGATTTAAAAAAACAGTTAGCCGAAGATATAATTAAATTTACTTCACCAATACGTGAAAGAATTATTGACATAAATTCTAACGATGAATTTTTACGAAAAACAGTAAAACTGGGAGCAGAGAAAGCTAGAGAAAATGCATCAAAAACTTTGCAAGAAGTGCGCAAAATCATTGGTTTTAAATCGTTTTAGTATTGTTAAATATTTTTATTATATTAGTAGCTTAATGAAAAAGCTTTTAGTTAAGCTAGCTTTTTTTAGGGAAAATAATTAAGTTTAATAAAGTGCTAAAAGCATTTTAATAGAAGCAAGCGTTAATTGACAATAAGGATATTAACAATAAATTTTTCAAAAAATTCGGGAAAACATTAAACAGTAAGTTGTAAATTTTAAATATTAAAAAGATGAAACTTAAGATGAAACTTAACCAAAAAATGATATTGTATATTCTAACAACAACAATATTAATATATTTTGCTGCTTTTGGTTATGTGAGTTTTAGTCAAAAAAAAATGGCAACAGAAGATGTTGAAAAAATAGCAGATTCTTATGCCCGCGAATATGCCAACATTATTAAATCGGGAATTGATGTAGATGTTTACATTACCCGAACGTTTTCACAAGTTGCATTGTCGTATGACAAATTGCCAAGAAATATTTGGAGAGAAATATATCTTGACATGCAAAAAAATATTTTAATGTACAATCCACAATTTTTATCAGTAGCTACAAGCTGGGAATTGTCGGCAATAGACACTGCATGGGATAAACCCTACGGGAGAGTGCTTTCGGGTTGGTATAGAGAAAACGGAGAGATAAAATTTTTAGAAAAAACATTAAATACCGATGGAGACATTCCCGGAAGTAATTATTTTGAAATGAAGACTTCAGGCAAACAAAAAGTTATCGATCCTGAATTTTATTCTTACTCTGGGAAAAAAGAAGATGCTGTTATTAACTCAAATGTATCTGTTCCAATAATGAAATCGAACAGATATGTAGGACTTGCTGGAGTTGATAATGATTTAGGCAGATTTCAAAAAATTATTGAAAAAATTAAGCCTTTTGAGAAAAGTTACTCTTTTTTATTGTCAAACAACGGAATGTTTGTTGCACATCCAAACATGAATTATGTTGGGGAATTTGTTAACAAAACAAATCCCGAGTATTTTACTAAAGTTGATGTAATAAAAAAAATCCAAAAAGGGCAAAATTTTTCATTTATCATTGTTGATAAAGAAACAAATAAAAAAAGTTATGTTACGTTTGCTTCTGTAAACATCAAGAATATTCCTACACCATGGTCAATTGGTATTGTTGTGCCGTTTGAAGTTATTGTACAAAAAGCTAATGAAAGTTTTCTTGTTTCATCAATAATTGGATTAGTGGGTTTAATAATTTTAACTATTGTTATCTGGCTTATTTCAAAAAATATTACTTTACCATTAGTAGACACAACAAAATTACTAAAAGATTTATCTCTGGGTAAAATTTACAAATCCAGAAAGTTAAATATTAATTCGAATGACGAGATTGGCGAAATGGCAGAATCACTTTATACCTTTACGCAGGGCTTACACCGTACAGCCGATTTTGCTAATGAAATAGGAAAAGGCAATTTAGACGCAAAATTTGAACCTCTTAGTGAAGAAGATGTTATTGGAAACTCATTGCTTAATATGCGAGAAAGCTTAAAACAAGCAGCTCTCGACGAAAAAGAACGTAAAGAAGAAGAAGAAAAAAACAAATGGATTACAAATGGAATAGCAAAGTTTGGTGATATCTTAAGGCAAAATAATGATAAGCTTGATAAGCTTTCTTTCAACATAATGAAAAATTTGGTTAATTATGTTGATGCCAATCAAGGAGCTCTATTTGTTATTAATGATGAAGATAAAGAAGATATTAAATATGAGTTAAAATCAGCAATAGCATACGACAGAGAGCGAATAATTAATAAAACATTTAAAATTGCCGAAGGATTAATTGGCAGATGTGCTTTCGAAAAACAATCAATTTATATGATTGATATACCCGACGATTATGTTAATATAACTTCCGGTTTAGGTGGAGCTAATCCTCGTAGTTTGTTTGTTGTTCCTGCAATCTTTAACGATACTGTTTATGGTGTAATTGAGATTGTTTCATTTAAAAAATTGGAGGAATATCAAAAAGAATTTATCGAAAAATTATCCGATAATATTGCATCAACAATTTCAACAGTAAAAATAAATGAGCAGACAGCCAAGTTGCTTGAGCAATTTCAAAAACAAAGCGAAGAATTATCTGCACAAGAAGAAGAGATGCGTCAAAACCTTGAAGAGATGCAGGCAACACAAGAAGAGGCTGCAAAACGTGGTGCTGAGATGACAGGTATTTTAGATGCAATAAAATCAATTTCGTTTGTTGCGGAATATGATATGGAAGGAAGGCTTATTGATATTAATGATAAATATTTAAATATTTTAGGCCTTACCCGAGATCAAATGATTGGCAAACAACAAGGTTCTTTTAGCATTGGTGATGAGGAAAATTCCGAAGATCCTAAATTATTCTGGGACGATATTAGGGCAGGAATTAACAAAAAGAAAATTCAGCACATTAAATTTGAAGAAAAAGATATATGGATTTCGGAAGAATATATGCCAATTTTTGATATTGACGGAGTTCCATTTAAGGTATTAAATATTGCATTTGACATAACCGATTCAAGACGAGTTAAAGAATTAGAAGATGAGTTAAATAAAACTCGCGGTTAATCTATGTTATAGTTATAAACAAAAAAAGGTTGTTTTAAAAAATAACAATTTAAATATGATAAAAAATGGAGGAATAAAATGAAAATAAAGTTTGGTCTTACTGTTAAAATATTTTTTTTCATATTAACATCTTCAATTTTATTGTTTTTTGGAGTTGCTCAATTTGTGGGGTATAATTTCAAAAATATGGCAATAAAAGACGCCAAGCAATTAACAGATGCTTATGTAAAAAAATATGCCCGTTTAATATCTGCTCAATTAGACGTTGATTTTGAAGCAGCAAGGACAACATCTTACATAATGAAAGAATATGACATTAAACATTATTCTTCTCAACGCATTGTTTATAATAATTTATTACGTTGTTTATTAGAAGAAAATCCTCTATACACATCGGTTTGGGATAGCTGGGAACTATCTGCTACTGACAGCAATTGGAATAAAACGTATGGAAGAATTTCGACTGCATATTATAGAACGGCAGATGACATTAGTATTACAATCGATTCTTTAAACATTGAAGGTGACGATGTAAATAGTTTGTACTATCAATTAAAAACAACCCAACAAGAAGCTATTACAAAACCCTATTTTTATTCATATACAAAATTTAAAAGTGACGAAATACTGGAAACAAGCATTGTTGTGCCAATTTTTAAAGACACATCTTATGTTGGAATAGTTGGGATGGATGTTGCTTTGGATAAGTTTTATAATTTTATCGATTCAATTCATCCTTTTAGAAATTCATATGCATTTATTCTTGATAACGATGCTTCGTTTATTGCTCATCCAAATAAAAAATTAACAGCAATTCCAATAACAGATATTGATTCTGTAAACACAAAACAATTTTCTATTCTTGAAAGAGTTAAAAAAGGCGAAAATTTTCAATATACACTTAAAAACATCCAAGGTCAAGATAGTGTATATGTTACATTTGCCCCTATAGTAATTAGTAAAACTACAACACCATGGTCAATGGCAATAGTAGTGCCTCTTCAAACAATTTATGACGATATTAACGATGAATATAAGATAGCTACAATTGTTGGTATTATTGGTTTGATTCTGTTGTTTATTGTTATTCTTGTTATTTCATTAAGCATTACAATTCCTTTAAAACGAACATCAAAATCATTATTAAAATTAGAAAAAGGGGAGGTTGACTACAGTGCAAAAATACCGGTAAAAACAAGTGACGAAATTGGCGAAATGGCCGATTCTGTTAATACTTTGATAGATGGGCTGAAAAGCATTACCGACTTTGCATCTGAAATAGGTAAAGGAAATTTTGAAGCTCAATTCTCACAATTAAGTGAAGAAGACCGGTTAGGAAAGTCTATTTTAGAGATGCAAAAAAGTTTGAACAAAGCAAATGAAGAAGAGAACAAAAGAAAATTAAAAGAAAATCATTTGAATTGGACTTCGCGAGGTATTGCTAAATTTAGCGAAATACTTCGTTATAATAACGACGATTTTGAAATGTTTATCTATAACATAATGAGCAATATAGTGTCGTATTTAGACGCCAACCAAGGCGGTTTATATGTAATAAACGACACCGATGAAAATGATGTTTATTTTGAATTAAGAGCTGCTGTTGGTTTTGAAAAAAAGAAAAAAGACCAAAAACGAGTAGACTTAAATGAAGGGTATGTAGGAAGATGCGTGTTAGAAAAAGAGAAAATTTTTGTTTCAGAAGTACCTGATGATTATGTTAAAATTACATCCGGATTAGGAAAAGAAAAGCCTGGAAGCCTATTATTTATACCATTAAAACTTAACAATGAAGTGTTAGGTGTAATTGAAATAGAATCTTTTAATATTCTCGAAAATTATCAAATAGAATTTGTAGAAAAAATTAGCGAAAGCATTGCATCTACAATTTATAATTTAAAAATTAATTTACGTACTGCACAATTATTAGAACAATCGCAAAACAGAGCCGAAGAGCTTGAGCAACAAGAAGAAGAAATGCGTCAAAATATGGAAGAGATGCAGGCAACTCAAGAAGAAGCAAATAAACGCGAAAAAGAAATGCTTGGTCTTATTGATGCAATTAAAGAAACAATGCTTGTTGCCGAATACGATCTGCAAGGAAGAGTTATTGATATGAATAAACCATTTTTAAACCTTTACGGACTGTCGGCACAACAAATGAAAGGAAAAGTTATTAACGCATCTAATAAATTTGAAGACGAAAAGAAACAAGCGGAGTATAATAAGTTTTGGCAAGATTTACAAAGAGGAGAAACCAAACAAAAAATTCAATATATTAAATCGAAAGAGAAAGAAAGTTGGGTGCTTGAAACATACACACCTGTTATTAGCCAACAGGGAAAAACAATTAAAATAATTAACATTGCTATTGATATTACCGAACAGGAAAAGAAAAAAGCTGTATTAGCTGAGATTAAACAAAAAAAGAAAAAATCTAAATTATCTGAAAAACAAATAGAGGCAAACAAAAAAACATTAAGCCAAGATTTTAATTTCGAACATGTTGATTTAAATCCAATGAAAAAACTTTATAATAATAATCTTTCAAGCATTAAAAAAGTTGTAAATGTTTTTATCAAAACAGTTCCTGAGCATATTGAGGAATTGAAAAATCTATACGAAGATAATAATTTGGGTAATTTAGGAATTAAAGCCGCTAACCTTAAAGCAAAGTTAAAATATTTTGGACTAAAAGCACTTGTTGAAAAAACAAATATTATTGAGAAAAACACAAAAGAAAAAACAAAAAGAAAAGAAATACCGAAGTTAATTAATGAGTTAAGTGAATTATGGCAGCTTGTTGAAAAAGAGTTAACAGTTATTAGTAAACTTTGAATATAAATTTTAATATAAAAATTATTGGAGGAAAGAAATGAAAATTAAGATGAAGCTGAATGCAAAAATTTTGTTTTTTATATTGCTTACTTCGGTTTTAATTTTTGGTACTGCTGTTGGCATTATTAGTATCAGCTTAAAGAAAAAATCATATAACAACTCAATAAGACTGGCCGATACTTATGTTAATGACTATGCAAATATTATTAAAACATATCTTGACAGCTATATGGAATCTACAAAGGTTTTATATCACATATTTAAAAACTACGAAGACATTCCTATGCAGGATAGAAGAGCTACTTTTTCTACAATGATGAAAAGCGTTCTTAAAGAAAACGATAAATACATATCAGTTTGGTCTATTTGGGAACCAAATACTATAGACACTTTAGATTCAAAATATATCAATACAATAGAAAGCACGTTTATTGGAAATTACTCACCAACATTTTATAAAGATAAAGGAGAAGTTAAAACTCAAATATCAAAAGAAACAGAGCTTTTTATGGGCGACTACTACACAATACCTAAATCAACGGGCAAAGAAACAATTATGGAGCCATATTTTTATTCATATACAGGCAAAAAAATTGACGAGGTTCTTGAGACAAACACTATTGTTCCTATAATGAAAGAAGGTAATTTCCTCGGTGTCGTTGGTATTGATATCCCTATCGACAATTTTCAAGAACTCGTAGATTCTATTAAACCAATTGAAGGTAGCTATGCCTTTTTGATTTCAAACAATGGCGCTTTTATTACTCATCCCTATAAAAACTTAGTAGGTAAATCGTTTAAAGAATTTGCCCCTCGCACTCAAAAAAAATTTCATGTTTTAGAAAAAATAAAAAAAGGCAAAAAATTTTCGTTAATAACTGTCGACAAAGAAATATTGCTTAGTTATATAACTTTTCATCCAATAAAAATTGGTGCCACAATAACACCATGGTCGTTTGCTATAGTTGTACCAAAAGAAGTGTTGATGGTTAAAGCAAGAAACATTTTTTTCAACTCTATTCTTATAGGTATTATTGGATTAATTATTCTTTCGATAATAATATTAATTGTCTCAAAAAAAGTTGTTACAAACCCTATTTTAAGAATCACCAATTCATTAAAAGAAATTTCAAAAGGGAATATTCACAAATCACAAAAAATTAATATTAAAACAAGAGATGAAGTTGGTGATATTTCTAAATCAATAAATAAATTAGTCGATGGATTAGGAAGAGCAATCGATTTTGCAAACGAGATAGGACAAGGTAATTTAGATACTGAGTTTAAACTTTTGAGCGACAAAGACACTCTCGGGCATTCATTAATGGAAATGAGAGAAAGTCTCGAAATAGCTGCAAAAGAAGAAGAAATTCAAAAAAAGGAAGACGAAAAAAGAAATTGGCATACCCGAGGATTGGCAAAATTTGGAGAAATTCTTCGTGACAACAACGACAACATGAAAAAATTCTCATACAATATTATTAAAAATTTGGTTAAATATGTTGACGTTGCCCAAGGAGCATTCTTCATAATTAATGATGAAAACGAAAAAGAAATTTATTACGATTTATATGCTACAATTGCTTTTGGAAGAAAGAAAAATATTAAAAAGCAGGTATTGATGGGAGAAGAATTGATTGGTCGTGCAGCACAAGAACAAAAAACCCTTTATCTCACAAATGTACCCGATGATTTTATTTCTATCACAACAGGAATTTCAACCGACAAAAGTCCGCGAAATGTATTAATAGTGCCGTTAAATCTTAATGATTACATATATGGAATTATAGAGCTGGTATCTTTTAATGAATTTGAACCATATAAAATTTCTTTTATTGAGAAAGTAGCCGAAAGCATTGCATCAACAATAGCCAGCATAAAAGTTATTCTAAAAACAAACAAATTGCTAGAACAAGCTCAATATCAGAAAGATGAACTCTCACAGCATGAAGAAGAAATGCGACAAAATTTAGAGGAGTTGCAAGCAACACAAGAAGAAGCCGAAAAAAGAGACCTTGAACTTAAAAGTGTAATAAAATCGATGCAAAGCATTACACCAATTATTGTTTTAGACATGGAAGGAATGATTATTAATGTTAACAATAATATGGCTAAAATATATGGCTATCCTACTGATTTTATGAAAGGAAAATTCCTCGATTACTTTGTTGTTAAAGATGAACAATCACGAGACGACTACGAAGAATTATTAAAACAATTACAAGCAGGAGATATACAAGAAAGAGAAAGACGCATTGTTGTTAATAAAACTGAAAAATGGATAAAAGAAATATATAAGCCTATTATTGACGTCGACACTTCATATAAAATTGTTCTTATTGCAATTGATATAACCGAAAGTAAATTGTTAGACAGGCAAATAGCTGACGCTTAATAACCTGAGTTCGATATAAGATATTATCACAGCTTCAATTATTTTTCTTTAGAAATTTATCCAAATTTTTGAAGTACTATCGGGATAATTCAAGAAAATTTGGATAAATTTATATGAAAA
>Ga0164318_10007275_pt1 | contig 10723 bp, 4 predicted proteins | sample GuaBasSedimGuay9_FD_113734 | JGI IMG/M metagenome (GOLD analysis project Ga0164318, IMG submission 113734) | Subseafloor sediment microbial communities from Guaymas Basin, Gulf of California, Mexico - Guay9, Core 4571-4, 0-3 cm | ecosystem: Environmental > Aquatic > Marine > Hydrothermal vents >...
CCGTGATTCAAGGCGCATCGAAAGGTGCCTTGACGGCATGCTCGACTCCTGCTTCGATAATGGCATGCTGGTATTATTTATAAAGCTCTGCCGTTACTACTTTGCCATTGACCCGGATGCAACGGCTTCATACATACAGGCCTACAGAGATATGTGGGACGAACAAGCAATTGAAAAACCGGCGAAGGCCCGCTTAATGGGGGTTACAGTCAAAAACTCTACAAACGGGGAAAAGCTGACCCAACCACGTGAGAGCTGCAAGGGAAGCAAGCGAACATCTCTCTCTTCTCCTGGGCAGTGGGTTCACAAGTGGGATTGTCTTTGCGGCCGGTGGCAGGGCCACTAGCATGCAATGTGAAGTCGGGCGGAGCAGCGGAGCCTGATTCTCAGAATTCAGCCCGAGGGAAAAAGTGATGGATGTTCTGCTGACATTTACAGGATTTCATGATCCCTATTTCAAGAGGCTGGTTGACCAGGAGGAACAGCCTGGCCCTATACGGGTGGTAGCCGTCCAAAGAGAAGGTCCATAGATCTTCCGGATGGCGTCTGGCGTTGAGACGCCTCTGGCTCCCTTGAAAATTTTCCCAAGCACTGAAAACATTTGACAACAACTATCACTAACTGTAAACTACTGTCTTGATATGTTGTAGACTTAGGTTGAATTTTGTCTTGAGGCCAGAGAGGTATGTCTGATGGATGAAAACCCAGGTGACGTCCTTACTATTAAAGAGCTGTCCACCTACTTGAAGATTCCGAAATCCACGCTCTACAAACTCGTCAGGGAAGGCAAGATCCCCTCCCAGAAGATCGGACGTCATTGGCGATTCCGGAAAAGGGCTATCGACCGATGGCTGGAAGAGACAAGATCAGACATTCCACATTCGGAGGGCGGTCAGTGATGGATGTCTTTGACCTTCGTGACCAATTGATCGAAGACTATTCGCGTTTTGTGCGTAGCTTCATCAACATTCGTGATGAGCGGATCGCAGACTATGTAGACCGCGAACTCCAAGATGGTGCGTTATGGCCTGAGCCACTGATCCAATTGAACCCTGCCTTCGAACCCGGAGAAACGGTTGACGAACTTGTTTCGTCGGGTGTTATCCATTCTGAGTGCGGAAGAATATTTAGGATCAAAGACGCTTCTAATGAACAAGGACGCCCGCTTCGGCTCCATCGACACCAGGCGGATGCGATCAAGATTGCGGTAGAGGGTCGAGATTACGTCCTGACCACAGGTACAGGCTCTGGAAAGAGTCTTGCCTTTATTATCCCAGCCGTCAATCATGTGCTCCAGAACGGTCCAGGACGCGGTATTCAGGCAATCATCGTATATCCAATGAATGCCTTGGCGAATAGCCAAGTTGGCGAATTGGAAAAGTTCGTCAACTTCGGCTATCCCAACCAGCGAGGTCCTGTCACATTCAGGCGATATACAGGCCAGGAATCCGATGATGAAAAGAATGAGATTGTAGCCAATCCGCCGGATATTCTGCTTACCAACTACGTAATGCTCGAACTCATTTTGACGCGACCCCAAGAAGCAAATCTTGTCAGGGCCGCTCAAGGATTGAGGTTTCTCGTCCTGGACGAGCTGCACACTTATCGCGGTCGACAGGGCGCGGACGTGGCGATGCTTGTGCGCCGAACCCGTGAAGCGATGGGCGCGCAGACCATGCAGTGTGTCGGTACTTCAGCCACATTGGCCAGTACCGGATCATGGGAGGACCAACAGATCGAGGTCAGCAAAGCTGCGTCACTTCTTTTTGGATCGACAGTACCACCGGAGAATGTCATTGGGGAAACTCTACGACGCATAACTGCCGATGAGGACATCGAGACGGATGAGTTTATTAGCCGGTTGCGGGAACGCCTCGAAAACAGTTCACCAACCGATTTCCATCGTTTTACGCATGATCCTCTTTCCATTTGGATAGAAACCACGCTGGGAGTCAAGCGGGAGCAATCAAATGGGCGACTTGTGCGGCAGACACCGTCAAGCATACGCGGCACAAACGGCGTTGCGACCCAATTGGCCGAGAAAACCGGCGTGAGTCAAGATCGCTGTGTGAGTGCGATCCAAGACGCCCTTATTGCAGGATTCCAACTGTCTCATCCGGATACGGGCCTGCCAGTGTTTGCCTTCCGCATTCACCAGTTCGTCAGCCGTGGCGACACTGTATATGCCTCTCCCGAACCAGAATTCACACGATATATCACGCTTCACGGTCAGCAGTTTGTACCCGATGACCGCAATAGGGTGTTGTTACCTTTGGTATTCTGCCGTGAGTGCGGTCAGGAGTACTACTCGGTTTGGCGCGGAGATGCATCCGAAGACCACATGGTGCGGTTCACGCCTCGGGACTTCAATGACCGGGCTGCCGAAGAGGATGCCGATGCTGGGTACATCTACATCTGCGAAGAGAATCCGTGGCCCGAAGAAGGGTCTGAGGAGTTTATTCGGCGCTTGCCTGATGACTGGCTAGACGAAGCAGGCCGTGTCGTGCGGCGTCGAAGAGAACATCTTCCTCGAACAATTCAGGTGCAGCCGAATGGCGTCCAAGGCGGGGAAGTCACAACTGCATGGTTTGTTCCTGCACCGTTCCGTTTCTGCCTGCATTGCGGTGTCTCCTACGGGTTCCGACAGCGCAGCGACTTCCAGAAGTTATCTGCCTTGGGGAGTGAAGGCCGAAGCACAGCTACGACTATTCTCTCGTTGTCTGCCATTCGTCATCTTAAGGAATTCCCCGTCCACGAGACAGCAAAGAAGTTGTTGAGCTTTACGGACAACCGGCAAGACGCATCGCTTCAAGCCGGTCATTTCAATGATTTTATCGAGGTGGGCTTAATCCGTTCGGCATTATATCGGGCCACGCAGGCGGCAGGTGACAACGGCCTTTCTCATGATCAACTTGCCCAGAAGGTCTTTGACGCCTTGGCGTTGCCTTTTGAGCAATATGCTCAGGATGCGACAATAAGGGGCCTTGCTCGGGAAGAAACCCATCGAGTTTTGAGAGACGTTCTCGGATATCGACTTTATCGCGACCTCAAGCGTGGGTGGCGCATCATGGCACCTAACCTTGAGCAGGTGGGCTTGTTGAAAATCGAGTACCCATATCTTGAAGAGGCGTGTCGTGATGCCGAGATATGGCCCAATTGCCATCCTGCCCTCGCCAATGCTTCTCACGAAAGCAGATATGAAATCGCTTCGGTACTGTTGGATTTCATGCGTCGCGAGCTTGCTGTGAAGGTCGATTACCTCACCCAGTCTTATCAGGAGGGTTTGTTGCAGCGCAGCCGCCAACGGCTACAACCTCCATGGGGCCTAGATGAGAATGAGCAGGTACGGGATATGATTCATGCCTCTGTACTGTTTCCCCGTACTAGACGGCAGAATGACTATGGTGGCGACATCTTTCTTTCGCCACAAAGCGGATATGGCCAATATCTCCGCCGTTCCCCGGTCGCCCGTGAACATGGTGCCCGTCTTAATTTGGCCGATACCGAACAAATCCTCCGCGAGCTGCTGGATCGGCTGCGTCTTCACGGCTTAATTGAAGTTGCTCGGGAGGCAGGTCAAGAAGACAATGAGCCGCCAGGCTACCAAGTCAATGCCGCTGCAATGGTGTGGAAAGCTGGCGATGGAACCTGCGGATACCATGACCCTATCCGCCGTCCCACCCAATCGGAGCAGGGAACGCAAACGAACGAGTTTTTCGTCGAGTATTACCGGTCTCTTGCTCAGGAGACGATGGGGATTGAGGCACGTGAGCACACGGCTCAGGTCCCATGCGCGCAGAGGGAGGACCGAGAAGCCCGATTTCGCGAGGGCTCGCTGCCTATTCTGTTTTGTTCCCCGACCATGGAACTCGGTATTGATATCGCACAACTCAACGCCGTGAACATGCGTAACGTCCCGCCTACGCCCGCGAACTACGCACAGAGGAGCGGTCGTGCTGGCCGGAGCGGCCAACCGGCATTGGTCTTTACGTATTGTTCAGCCGGCAGTCCTCACGATCAGTATTTCTTCAAACGACCCGAACAGATGGTTTCGGGAGCCGTCTCTCCACCGCAAGTGGACCTGACAAATGAAGATCTTATCCGCGCTCACGTCCACGCGGTCTGGCTCGCGCAGGCAGGACTGGGCCTCGGTACTTCCTTAAAGGAGCTACTTGATATTAGAGGCGATGACCCGCCGATGACGCTGCTTGATCATGTGCGCGATGCAGTCAACGCAGACCCACCGAAGCAACGAGCAGAGGAACGAGCTTCGACTATCTTGGAATCGATTCGGGATCAGCTCGCCCAATCAGACTGGTACACTCCTGGTTGGCTGCATGAGGTGGTGTCGCATATTCCAATCAGCTTCGAGCAAGCGTGTGAGCGCTGGCGCAGCCTCTACATGTCTGCGTTGCGACAGGCGCAGAAGCAAGATCGGGTTATCCGCGACGCCTCTCGTCCGGCGTCAGACCGTGCCCAGGCAGAACAGCTTCGCAGAAACGCAGAAGCTCAGCTACGCCTGCTCACGGAAAGCCAAAACCTGATTCAGTCTGATTTCTACTCATATCGGTATTTTGCCAGTGAGGGGTTCCTGCCGGGATACAATTTTCCGCGCCTGCCGCTCTCGGCTTATATTCCAGGTCGTCGGTTCCGACGTGGCAAAGACGAGTTCCTCTCGCGGCCTCGATTCCTGGCGATTTCGGAGTTTGGCCCTCGCTCTATAATCTATCACGAGGGCTCACGCTACATCATCAACCAGGTGATCTTGCCTGCCCGCGACACCGAAGAGCTCCAAACTTCTGCGGCAAAGGTTTGTCCCTCCTGCGGCTACCTGCATCCTCATGCGGACAGTCAGCCACGAGACCTGTGCGAAAGGTGTGGCACACAGCTCCAGGCTCCGATTCGGCAACTCTTCCGGCTTGAAAATGTCGTGACCAAAAGGCGCGACCAGATAAGTTGTGATGAGGAAGAGCGACTCCGACTTGGCTACGAGATCAAGACGGTCGTACGGTTTGCCGAACGTGGTGGCCAGCCGTCTTGTCGTGTAGCCAAGGTAAAACGGGATGGCCAAGAAGTGGCGTTGCTTTATTTTGGAAATGCCGCGACCCTCTGGCGAATCAATCTTGGCTGGACTCGGCGCAGAGATCGTGACCAACACGGTTTCATCCTCGATATCGAGCGTGGATATTGGCAGCGCCACCAGGCCGATCTTGACGACAATGGTGATCCCATGACACCGAGGACGACCCGAGTTATCCCGTACGTTGAAGATCGAAAAAACTGTCTGATCGTCGAGTTCTCGCGTCATCTTGATGAAAGGGTAATGGCTACGCTTCAGGCGGCGATCAAGAACGCTATCCAGGCGTGTTACGAATTGGAGACCAGCGAACTGGCGGCCGAACCGCTTCCTGATCGTGACAATCGTCGTGCAATCCTTCTTTACGAAGCGGCGGAAGGTGGAGTAGGTGTTCTTCGGAGAGTTGTTGATGATCTGGGTGCTGTTTCACGGATCGCCCGGGCTGCCTTAGAACTGTGCCATTTCAATCCGGATACTGGAGAAGATCTCCGGCGCGCGCCGACCGCAAAAGAGAACTGTGAAGCGGCGTGCTACGACTGCCTGATGTCCTATACGAATCAAATGGATCACCAGTTATTGGATCGGCAACTGATCAAGGACCTGCTGATGGAACTGTCTGCTTGCAACGTGGAGACGTCTCCTGCACCTCGCCCTCGCGCGGCTCATCTCCAAGGACTAATCAACTTGAGCGGCTCACAACTGGAACGCGATTGGCTACAGCTTCTCGAAGATCGAAATCTGCGTTTGCCATCGCATGCCCAAAGTCTCGTCGAGGAATGCCGCACGCGTCCGGATTTTCTTTATAAAGAGCAACAGGTGGCGGTCTATGTGGATGGTCCTCCACACGACTATCCGGACCGGCAAGAACGAGATCGACAACAGACCAACTGCATGGAGGATGCAGGTTGGACCGTCATCCGGTTCGGTCACAGAGATAATTGGGAATCGATTGTAGAACATTATCCAAGCGTCTTCGGAGATGGCTCATGAGTTTTGCGGTTGGTTCACTGATAGCGGCCAGAGGCCGTGAATGGGTAGTGCTGCCCGATTCCACGGATGACTTGGTCGTTGCCCGCCCGCTGGGAGGCACTGACGACGAGATCGCAGGCATCTGCACCGCCCTTGAAGAGGTCCGGCCGGCATCATTTTCCTTGCCTGATCCGGAAAAGATAGGCGATTACCGCTCCTGCCGAATGCTCCGGGATGCCCTCCGATTGGGATTCCGTTCAAGCGCTGGGCCATTCCGCTGTTTTGGCAAGATTGCTGTTGAGCCCCGGCCGTATCAACTGGTCCCCCTCTTGATGGCCCTGAAACTGGACCCTATTCGGCTGCTGGTGGCCGACGACGTCGGCGTCGGCAAAACGATAGAAGCGCTGTTGGTAGCCAGAGAACTGCTCGACCGTGGCGAATGCCAGCGATTGACCGTTCTATGTCCGCCTCATCTGGCCGAACAGTGGCAAAAAGAACTCTTCGACAAGTTTCACATCCCGGCGGAATTGGTGCTATCGGGAACTGTCCGGCGGCTTGAGCGGCAGTGCGGTATCGGGCAGTCGTTGTACGAGGTCTATCCGTTCACCGTTACTTCCATCGACTACATAAAGTCCGACCGGCGTCGCAACGAGTTTATCCGTACCTGCCCGGAACTGGTCATTGTCGATGAAGCCCACAGCTGCGCCTATGAAGAGCGCCAGCATCGCAGTCGGCATCAGCGGTATGAACTTGTCCGCGAACTGGCCGAGGATACCACGAAACACATGATCTTCGTAACGGCCACACCACACAGCGGTAAGGAGGCCGCCTTTCGGTCGTTGCTTGGTTTCCTCGATCCGGATTTCAAACAACTTCCCGAGAACCTTGGCGGCAAGGAGAACGAGCCGATTCGACGAAAGGTGGCCGCTCACTTTGTCCAGCGCCGGCGAGCGGACATCAGGCATTTTCTCGACAAGGAGACGGTCTTCCCTGAACGGGAAGATAAGGAGGATACATATAACCTTACGCCGGAATACAAGCGGCTATTCGGCCGAGTCCTGAAGTATGCGCGTGAAATTGTCCGGGATGAATCTGGGGGTCGCCACAGAATGCGGGTGCGATGGTGGTCAGCCCTGGCTTTACTACGCTCTTTGGCCTCCAGCCCCGCAGCGGCCGCGGCGACTCTCAGGAGTCGAAGCGCCACGGCTGATACAGGTACCGCCGAGGAAGCGGACGAGGTGGGTCGCCGACAAGTCCTGGACCAGGACGACGCTGATTCCCTGGACGCAAGCGACATCACGCCCGGTGCAGGTTCAACCGAGGGTGAAGACGGAAGCGCCGATCTGAGCCGTCGCCAACTGCTCGAACTGGCTCGCGAAGCAGACAAGCTTCGGGGAAACGGCGATGCAAAGATTCAAAAAGCAGTGACCCTGCTGAAGGCTTTGATCAAAGAAGGATACCGTCCCATTGTCTTCTGTCGTTTCATCCAAACAGCCGAGTACGTTGCTGAGCAGCTCCGCGAGTGTTTGTCGAGTAAGGTGACCGTAGCTGCGGTTACTGGCACGCTGCCGCCGGAAGAGCGCGAAAGCCGGGTTCTCGAACTGGCGCAGTCCGATCCCCGAGTTCTCGTCTGTACCGATTGCTTGAGCGAAGGCATCAACCTGCAAGACCATTTTGATGCGGTATTTCATTATGATCTCAGTTGGAATCCTACTCGTCATGAGCAGCGCGAAGGGCGGGTCGACCGTTACGGCCAGCCCAAACCAAAGGTGCGTTGTCTTACCTGCTACGGCATCGATAATCAGATCGACGGGATCGTGCTGGATGTCCTGCTGAAAAAGCACCGCACAATTCGGAGCTCTCTAGGTATTTCAGTCCCTGTTCCCGCGGACAGCAACTCTGTTTTGGAGGCCATTTTCGAGGGGCTATTGCTCCGAGAAGAATCGGCTCAAGCGAAACATCGCCAGCTAACCCTTTTTCCAGAACTTGACGAACATCTTCGTTGGCATGAAGTCAACCGCAGGCTTCAGAACGAGTGGGACAATGCCACGGCAAGGGAGAAACGCTCGCGCACTATGTTCGCGCAGGAAGCAATTCAAGCACGCGTAGAAGAGGTCGGGCGGGAGCTTGATGCCGTTCGCGAGGCCATCGGTACTGGAAAAGAGGTCGAGGACTTTACCCGACGCGCGTTTGCTGATTATGGTGCGTCGATTGCAGACAAAACAAATCATGCCGCTTTCGACCTGTCGGAAACACCTCTGGGGCTTCGCGAAGTCTGCGGCAACGTTGAGAAGTTCAAAGCGCGCTTTGAATTGCCTGTGGACAATGGCGTGTTTTACCTCACACGAACACATCCAATCGTGGAAGGGTTGGCTACATACGTTCTGAACGCCGCACTCGACGGTGATGAGAACGCCATAGCCAGTCGCTGTGGAGTGACCTACACCAACCGAATTCAGCGGCGTACAACGCTGCTCCTGCTGCGCTATCGCTACCATATTGTGATTCAGGATGGAGATCTGGAGAAACAGCTCCTTGCCGAAGATAGTCAGGTTGTCGGCTTCGCCGGGGCTCCTGCGGAGGCCGAATGGATCGACCCCGTTCAGGTCGCTGATCTTCTTGAAGCCACGCCTACGCAGAATATCGACCGGGAACGGGCCACGCATTTCATTCAACGCGTGCTCGAGGACATCGGAGAACTCACCCCATCCTTGGAACGATTCGCCGTGGAGAGGGGGCGTGAACTTCTGGATGCTCACCGGCGGGTTCGCTCAGCTGTCCGCTGGCGAGGTATAAGGCACGATATTCGACCCGAACTTCCTCCGGACGTATTGGGAATCTATGTCTACCTACCCGCGCAAAGGAGTGCCGAATGAAGCGCGGCATTGACACCTTCCAAACCGTCAAGACCGAAGGTTCCATCCTCCCGGCAGACCTGTTGCGTCGCCTGGTCGATGGGGACCGGGACATACCTGGTCTTCGTCCTGAAGACTACCACCTCGCCAGGTCCGAGCGTCTTAACGAGGCTTCCACGCGAGCATGGAATCGGCTCCAAGGGGCATGGGAAGGGTTCAAGGACGCTATGGATGCCCTGCCTGAATCCGATGTCGGCACAAGCCTTACCCGCGAAAAGTGGCTCTTAATCCTTTTCCAGGAACTCGGGTACGGCCGTCTGACTACTCGCAAGGCCTATGAGATCGAAGGCAAGACCTATCCGGTCAGCCACGAGTGGCAGAACACTCCCATTCACCTGGTCAGCTTTCGCCAGGATCTCAGCACGCGCACGCCCGGCCGGGCCGGTGCCGCCCGTGTCAGTCCTCACAGTCTTGTGCAGGAGTTTCTCAACCGCTCCGACGACTACCTCTGGGGCTTTGTCTCCAACGGCCTGAACCTGCGCCTCTTGCGAGACAATGTCTCACTCACTCGTCAGGCTTATGTCGAGTTTGATCTCCAGGCCATGATGGATTCGGAGGCCTATAGCGACTTTTTCCTGCTCTACCTGTTATGCCACCAGTCCCGTGTTGAGGTTCCCGAAGGCAAAGGCCCTGCGCACTGCTGGTTGGAAAAGTGGTACAACACCGCCGCCCAGCAGGGTGTCCGCGCCCTCGAGCAGCTGCGCGACGGCGTACAAAGGTCCATTGAAGCGCTGGGCGGTGGGTTTCTGGCCTGCCCCGGCAATACCGCACTACGCGAAAAACTCCGTTCCGGCGCACTCAGTACACAGGACTATTACCGCCAAGTTCTCCGCCAGGTCTACCGGCTTCTGTTCCTGTTCGTAGCCGAGGATCGGGAACTGCTGTCTGACCCAAACTCGCCGCCCGGGGCACGTAAACTCTATCTCGATCATTACTCGACTCAGCGGCTGCGATCCCTTGCCGGGAAAACACGCGGCACACGTCATCCCGACCTCTGGCGCGCCCTGCGGCTCGTTCTCGAAAAGCTCCACCGCGGTTGTCCGCAACTGGCTCTCCCGGCCCTGGGAAGCTACCTGTTCTCAGTTGAAGCGACCAGGGACCTGAATGACCAGGACATCGCCAACAAAGACCTGCTCAAGGCCGTCCGCGCTCTTGCCTTTACCGTGGATCGTAATGTCCTGCGGCCGGTCAATTACCGAAACCTGGGCCCGGAGGAGCTCGGCAGCGTGTACGAGTCGCTGTTGGAGATGCATCCGACCATCCACATAGAGGCCACGAATCCCGAGGATCGCTTTCGTCTCACCGTCGCTGCCGGGTCCGAACGTAAGACCACCGGCAGCTACTATACGCCCACGAGCCTTGTTAATTGCCTGCTCGACTCGGCTCTCGACCCGGTGCTGGATAAAGCCTGCAAGAAGCCCGATCCCGAAAAGGCGGTTCTGGCCCTGAAGGTTTGCGATCCGGCCTGCGGCTCCGGGCATTTCCTCATCGCCGCCGCACACCGTATCGCCAAGCGTCTGGCGGCCATCCGTTCGGGGGAGGACGAACCTGCACCCGAGCACTACCAGCACGCCCTGCGCGATGTGATCGGCCATTGCATTTACGGTGTGGACATTAACCCCATGTCTGTGGAGCTGTGCAAGGTCAGTTTATGGATGGAGGCGATGGAGCCGGGCAAGCCGCTGGCCTTCCTCGACCATCGCATCAAGTGCGGCAACAGCCTGCTCGGCGCTACACCGGCGCTTCTCAAGAAAGGCATTCC
>Ga0164318_10007276_pt1 | contig 10722 bp, 12 predicted proteins | sample GuaBasSedimGuay9_FD_113734 | JGI IMG/M metagenome (GOLD analysis project Ga0164318, IMG submission 113734) | Subseafloor sediment microbial communities from Guaymas Basin, Gulf of California, Mexico - Guay9, Core 4571-4, 0-3 cm | ecosystem: Environmental > Aquatic > Marine > Hydrothermal vents...
CTCCTATGCGGCACCCTCCAGCTCCTCCAAGAGGGAATACGCCAAAAGGGGGACCATAACTTCGTGATGTCCTACGAAGGCGTAACCCTTCCCCCCCGTCCTCGTGGGACGGTCCAAGATGTTGGCCCTGGGCCGGTAATGCTGGATCATGTCGAAGTTGGCCGTCGTGAAGTTCCTCACATCGTGTCCGAGGTTCCTGGCCACGGTGAGGGCCTTAAGGAAGACCTCGGGCAGGATCACGGCCGAGCCCAAGTTTATGTAGACCCCCCCCTCCAAGCTCGCCACAACCGAGCAGAATATCCTGAAGTCGGTGTAGGTGGCCCTCCCCACGGCCCCCCCGTCGCAGGATGGATGTTGGTGGACTACGTCCGTGCCTATGGCCACATGGACGGTCGTCGTCACACCCTTCCTGTAAGCGTTCCAGAGGAGGCTGTACTCCCGAAAGGGGAGGCCCTCTTCATCTATCTTCCTTCCCAAGGCTCCCCCGAACCCCCCGGAAGCTTCCTTTGCAGCTGAGTTGAGGAAATCGGCCGTCTCCTCGGCCATACCGAAGCTTCCGTCCTCCAGGCCCCGGGCCACATCTTCTGAAGTCCCTCCTACCATGGCCACCTCAACATCGTGTATGGCCGCAGCTCCGTTCATGGCCAGGGCGGTTATCGCCCCCCTCGCCATAAGCTCCGAGAGCACCGGCCCCATGCCGGTCTTCACAACATGTCCGCCGAGCCCCACCACCACGGTCCTCCCACACCTTACGGCATCTGCCATCCTTCCCACGAACTCCCTGAACTCCCTCCCCACGAGTATATCGGGAAGAGAGCTTATGAAATCCCGGAACGAAGCTCCAGGCCTCGGAGGTCGGGCGAAGTCTTCGACCTGGACTTTATGCTTCCTGTCCCGTAGGGATATCGTGCGCACATCCAACGAGATGGGTTCGAACCTCAAGTCCCGAGCCTCCTCTTGCTCACCTCCTTCATGGACCGTTCTGCCCTCATCCCGCCCCTCACCATGGCCTCCTCCACCATCCTGTAGAACCTCTCCCTCTCCCTCCCCTTGACAGCAGCGAGCTCGTGGGCCTCGGAAAGGGCGACCGGGTATCCCCTCCCCTTCCTGGCCTGGTCCAGGACGCATGCGTGCACGAGCTTAAGGAGAGCAGGGTCTCCGGCCACCCAGGGGGGAACCTCCACCCTCGCCACCTCCCAGCCGGTGTTCAGGTAGAAGAAGCTCACCTTTCCCGAGCTGAACAAGGGCGAACGTTCCCCTTCCCCGAGGACCCTGGCGAAGAGGGCCCTGTCCGGGACGCCGTCCATCTCCTCACAGGGCCTTCCATCGCAGGAGGGACAATCCGGGGGGTCCTTCGGGCAGAGGGCGAGCCTCAGAAGTCCTGTGACCTCCCTTCCCCCAGGGTAGCTGGTGTACCCCGCCACCGGGACCTTAAGCTCCCTGAGCTCATCCATGGCCGAGTCCAGCCTCGTACTCCATGCGGGGAACTCCTCCAGCCCAAGTATACGCAGGGGGCCATCTACGAGGGCCAGGGCGGTCCTCTCCGGAGGTAGGGAACCCGCCATATCGGCCAGGGCCTCCCTCTCCATAACGGAACGGAGGAGCGATACGACCTCCTGGGAGGCCGGACTCCCTCCGGGATGGACCTCCTCTTCCCTGAAGAACAGATAGGGCCTGCCCTCGAGGGTCGGCCTCTCGCCGGTTCCGTAGTGGAGGGCGACCCTTCCTATGTTTATGAGGTAGCAGAAGGAGACCTCGTGCCTGTCGGGGTATATCTGGGAACCGTCGGCCGCCAGGACCGAAAGTTCCTCGGGCCCCTCCGGGACCTCCCTCGGCTCCAGGTCCTCCAAGGGGAGGGCCACGGGCCAAGGTACGGAATCCGCCTTTTGCGCCAAAGTTCCCAACCTCCCCCCGAGGTCCCCCCAGATCCCCAAGGCCACGCTCGTCCTGGCGAGGACCTTCCTCCTCCCCTCCTCCCCCTCCCTCAACATCTCCCCTATCTGTCTGGCTACCTCCCCCCAGTTCAGCAGAGGAACCTCCTTACAAGCTCTCCCGCCCTAAGGACTTCCACCACCTCCATCTTCAGCAGCCCTCACGGATAGGCCGTTCCTCATGAGGAGGGCGGACGTCACCCCCACGCCCGGCACCTCCCTCCCCTCGACCCAGACGACCCTCACCCCGCAGGAGGGGCTCTTGTCCTTGAAGACGACCTCCCTTACCCCGAGCAGACGGGCTATGCGCAGGACCTCCTCCGCACCTCTGAGGAAGAAGTCCGTCACATCCACTCCCTCCTCGGAGACCACCCTCGCCCTTCCGTCGAGCACGTCCTCCCCGTCCCCCCCTACGAACTCGGCCCTGGGCCTCGGGGTGGGGAGGCCTCCGAGCTGTTCGGGACAGACCGGCACTGCCCGTCCTCCCAGAATTTCCAACACCTTCGGGTCCTCCCTGCTTTCCCCGTCGTACCTGCACCTCACCCCGACCAGGCATGCGCTCACGATGTACACCCTCCCCTCCTCAGAACTATCTCCCTCTCGCTCGTCCCGAGCCTTCTGAGATGGACCCAGATCGCTTCCTCAGGCCAGAGGGGACCGGCCCTTTCGGGCCATTCCACAAGGCAGACCCCTTCCCCGTAGAAGTAATCCTCGTAACCTATCTCCTCCAGCTCCCTGAAGTCCTCTATCCTGTATAGGTCCATGTGGTAGACCTTGAACTTTCCCTCGTACTCCTGGACTATCACGAAGGATGGGCTGGTGACCCACTCCTCCACACCGAGGCCCCTGCATATCCCCTGGGCCAGGACGGTCTTGCCGGAACCTACATCCCCGAAGAGTCCGAGCAGGTCCCCAGGGGAGAGGCCCTCCGCTATCTCCTCCCCGACCTTCCTGGTCTCCTCCGGACAGGATGTACGCCACACCTTCCTCATCTCGGCGTTAAGGTCACGACGGGAAGTATCATCTCCTCCAAGGATATGCCCCCATGCTGGAAGCTGTCACGGTAGAGCTTCTGGTATTCGTGGAACTGGGTCGGATAGACGAAATAGTAATCCTCCTTGGCTAAGAGGAAGTTGGTGGCCGGGGTGAGCTTAGGGAGGCCGAACTCCTCAGGGTCCCGGACTATGACCGTCTGGCGTGGGTCGGCGTTGAGGGAGTTACCGTACTTGTACCTGAGGCTCGTGGAAGTCCTCCGGTCGCCGTGGACCAAGGCGGAACGCGAGGCGAGGATGCTACCGTGGTCGGTCGTGAGCACCACCGTGACCCCCATGCGGGACAGGTTCCTCAGGAGGGCGAACAGGGTGGAATGTCTGAACCACGAGACCACGAGGGACCTGAAGGCGTCCTCGTCGGGCGTTATCTCCCGCAGTATTCCGGACTCCATCCTCCCGTGGGCCAGTATGTCCAAGAAGTTCACGACCACGACCACGAGCTGGAAGTGTTTGAGGGACTCCAATCTCGCCAACAACCTCTCCCCGTTCCTTGCTTCCGAGATCTTAAAGTACCTGAGCCCCTTGCGGAGTTTGATCCCCATGGCCTTGAGCTGCGCCTCCAAGAGCTGAGCCTCGTACCTGTTGCGGCTGTGCTCGTCGTCCTCCCCCCTGCCCCAGATGTCGGGGTACCTCCGGGCGAGCTCGGAGGGGAAGAGCCCACTAAATATTGCGTTGCGGGAATACGGAGTTGCGGTGGGGAGGATGGAATAATAGTAATTCCTGGCCACCGAGAAGTGTTCTCCAACCAAAGGCTCCAGGGCGAGCCATTGGTCCAACCTGAGGCAGTCCACCACGACGAAGAAGACCTTCCTCCCCGAAAGCAGGGGCGGCACGAGGAACTCCGATACCACGTCCACGGAGAGCGGTGGAGGGTCGACTCCCTTGAACCACTTAGGGTAGTGAACCTCGACGTACTTACCGAAGGCTACGTTGCACGCCCTCCTCTGGTCCCTGTGCATCTGCCTGAGCCCCTGGTCCTGCGATGCCGAGACCTCCAGGTCCCATTCCGAGAGCTGGACGTGGACCTCGATCCAATCCTTCCAGCCCATGTGGCCGGAGAGCTTGGCCTCTATCCTCCTCGCCTCCTCGAAGTACTCCCTACCGAGCCTCCCCTCCCTTATCTGCCTGCCTTCCAGGAGTCGTTTGCAGGCCGAGAGGACCTGGGAGGGGTTCACGGGCTTCGTGAGGAAGTCGTCTATCTGGCGGCTGAAGGCCTCCTCCATAAGTTCTTCGGCCTCTACCTTTGTGACCATTACGACGGGGATATATGGGTCGACCTCACGGATACCTTCGAGCGTGGAAAGCCCGTCCCTTCCGGCCATCATCTCGTCCAAGAGGACTATATCGTACCTTCCCCTGCGCAGCAGGGCCACGGCGTCCTCACCGTTGGAGGCGGGGGTCACCTCGTACCCCCTCTCCGAGAGGAATATGATATGGGAGCGAAGCAGATCTATCTCGTCGTCCACCCAAAGGACCCTGTATTTCCTCTGCACCTTATCACCTCCTCACCCAAAATATACCCCCCCGGGGAACCTCTGTCAAGAACTTCCTATTGATTTCTCGGACCTTTTGGACTATATTTGTCCGGGTTCGGAAGGAGGGAGATATGGAGCTTACGCCGAGGGAAAGGGCCGTAGTGGCCCTGGAGTTGAGGCCACCGGTCCCGGGGCTCGTCCCCACGTTCGAACTGGAGTTCCAGCTTACCGAGGAGCTTTTGGGTAAGAGCTGGCACGAAGGCGAGGAGTGGAAGGATGCGAGCCCGGCCGAGAGGGACAGGATGCTCCACGAGAACGCTGAGCTGTACGTCCAGGTGGCAGAGGAGCTGGATTACTCCATACTTATGCTGACGTACGCTCCGGACGAGGAAGGGCTCTACCGGCTTGCGAGCTACATAAGGCAGCTTGTGGGCGATAGGTACCTCCTCGTATGTCACGGGGACGCCACCTACGGTATACCTTCAGGAGGAAATATGATGGACTTCGTCGTGGACCTGTTCGAAAGGCCGGACGAGATGAAGAGGGAGGCCGAGAGGAGGGTGAAGGAGAGGCTCGAGAGGAGCAAGCGCCTCAGGGAGGTGGTGGACGGGTTCGCCCTTTGTGCGGACTACGCCTTCAACTACGGTCCCTTCCTCTCCCCGAAGATGTTCTCCGAGTTCGTGACCCCGTTTCTGGCAGAACTTATTGAGGGATACAGGAATATGGGAGCGTACGTGATAAAGCACACCGACGGGAACATAATGCCCATCCTCGACCAGATAGTGTCGTGTCGTCCCCATGCGATTCATTCCATAGACATGCAGGCCAAGGAGATGGATATAAAGGTTATAAAGGAGCTCTACGGGAAGGAAGTCTGCCTCATAGGGGGGGTCCAGTGCAGCCTCCTCCAGACCGGCACCGAGGAGGAGATAATAGAAAACTGTAAATATGTCCTGAAGTACGGGATGCCCGGAGGAGGTTACATCTACAGCACTTCGAATGTAGCCTTCAAGGGGCTTCCTTTGGAGAGGTACATGCTGATACTCGAGATGAGGAAGAAATACGGCTGGTACGACGAGGAAGGAAGACCATGTCCGATACCCTGAGGAGGTGAGATGTCTCTCAAGGTAGGGGTAGTGGGGCTCGGCATGGGGAGGGGCCATGTGGAGGCGTACCAGGCCCACCCCGAGGCCGAGGTGGTCGCCATATGCGATGTAGACGAAGGGAGGCTCGCCCAGGTGGGAGAAAGGTACGGTGTGAGGCGGAGGTACACCGATTACAGGAGGATGTTGGAGAAGGAGGACTTAGACGTAGTGAGCGTGGCAACCCCTAACTACCTCCACATGCCCATAACCTTGGCTGCCCTCGAGGCCGGATGTCACGTCCTCTGCGAGAAGCCCTTGGCCCTGAACGCAGAGGAGGCCAAAAGGATGGTCGAAAAGGCCAAGGAGGTAGGAAGGCGCCTCATGGTGAACTTCTCCTACAGGTTCGAGCCCGTAAGCTTGGCCCTCAAGGACCAAGTCGAAAGGGGCGTCATAGGAAGGCCCTACTTCGCAAGCACGGTATGGCACAGGAGGAGGGGGATACCCGGCTTCGGAGGGTGGTTCTCCACGAAGGAGACGGCCGGAGGCGGGCCTCTCATAGACCTCGGGGTGCACAGGGTGGACCTCGCACTGTGGTTCATGGGCTTCCCCGAGCCCGAGGTGGCCCTGGGAGGCACTTACGACCTTCTGGGGAGACAGTTGGCCCGGAGGGAGGGGAAGACCTTCACGGTCGAGGACTTAGCCGTGGGGTTGGTGCGCTTCAGGGACGGTTCGATGTTAGAGGTGGAGGCGAGCTGGGTTATACATAGGCATGAAAGGGAGTTCATGCAGACGTGGGTGTACGGCACCAAGGGTGGGCTGGTCCACAGGAACCTGAGGGAGACCTACGAGTTCGAGGGGTGGGTCTTCACGGAGGAGGGCGGATACTTGGTGGACAAACAACTGTTTCCTCCCGGGAAGGAAAGACGGAACGCGATGTGGACCTTCGTGGATTCTATCCTGAACGACCTGCCCCACCCAGCCACGGGCGAGGAGGGGCTCTATGTGATGAGGATATTGGATGCGATATACGAGAGCGCCTCAAAAGGTGAACCCGTGTACTTCTAAAGGGGGGAGAGGATGAAGATATTAGGATTCGAATTCAAGCCGAAGCGCATCGTAGATAACCCTTCCGAGGCAGAGCTCAGGGATATGGCCCTGAAGCAGGGGGGCGTCATCACCCAGTTCGGTAACCTCGCCGTCGTCACCAAAGTGAGGAGCAGGAGCGCCAAGTTCACCGAAATTATAATGAGGGACATGAGGGAGGAGGAAAGGAAGCTTCTGGAGGATGTATTTGACTATATAAGACAAAAAGAGATAATACAGTTGGACAGGACCATGTGTATGAACCCGGAGTTTAAGGTGGCCTCCCGACTGTACGTGGAAGCAGAATATGCTAGGCTCCCTCTTATGTGGGGCAACACCCTCTTTCCACCCGAAAGGGACGACCCGGACTTCATCACGATAGACATCCCGAGCTGGCCGGAGAGGAGGGTCCTGGTCTTTCCTGAGGAGGGCCTTACCGTAGCTCTGGGCACGGACTACAAGGGGGAAGTGAAGAAGAGCATGCTCAGGAAGCTTATGTATGTAGTGAAGAAGAAGGGATGTCTCGGACTTCATGCTGGAAGCAAGGTCATAAGGGTGTATAAGGACGGAAGCCTTCGGGACATAGGCTTCCTCTTCTTCGGCCTTTCGGGGACGGGCAAGACCTCCCTTACCTGCCACTCCCACTGGCTCAGGTACCCCGAAAGGGTCATAATCCGTCAGGACGATGTGGTGGTGTTCGAACCGGACGGCAAGGCCGTGGGGACCGAGGATTCGTATTACATAAAGACCGACGGCCTGGAACCCGACTCCCAGCCCCTGCTTTACGCGGCCGCCATCTCCCCGAGGGCCATATTGGAGAACGTCAAGGTATACGAGGACGGGAAGGTGGACTTCTTCGACCAATCCCTCACATCCAACGGCAGAGCTATGGTCAAGAGGTTCGATGTGGCCTTCACCGACGATAGGATAGACCTTGACAAGGTCCACAACATAATCTTCATAACCAGGAGGTACGATATAGTTCCCCCCGTGGCGAAGCTCTCACCCGAGTGGGCAGCGGCGGCCTTCATGCTCGGAGAGTCGATAGAGACTTCTGCAGGTGACCCCGAACAGGCCGGCAGGACCGTGAGGGTCGTGGGTACCAATCCCTTCATAATAGGTCCGGAGGCGGAGGAGGGGAACAGGTTCCTGGAGATACTCCGCAGGAACCCCGACATAAACTGCTACCTCCTGAACACCGGCTGGGTAGGAGGGGTCAGGGGCGGGGTGAAGATATCTCTGAAGGACTCGGTAAAGATAATAGAGATGATAGCTAGGGACGCTATAAAATGGAAGCCCGACCCCTTCTGGGGATACGAGGTCCCTTCCGAGATACCTGGGATAGATATGAGCAGGTTCGACCTCGAAAACCATTACAGCAGGGACCAGATCCAGACGATGTCCGAGGCCCTGAGGGAGGACAGGAGGAGGTGGCTCGAAAAGTTCGAGGGCCTGGACCCCTCCATACTGGACCTCTTCGAATGACTACAGCGATAATAGGTGTAGGACTTATAGGAGGTTCCATCGGCCTGGCCTTGAAGAGGACCAAGGGGCGTGCTTGGGGAGGGAAAGGGCTTTGACTTGACAAGGGGGAGGAAAATCGTTAACTTTCCAGAAAAACTGGAAAGGAGGTGAGAGCTTGCCGCACACTCGTTCGGCTAAGAAGCGCATGCGCAAGAGCCGTGAGGCCCGCCTTCGCAACCGCTCGGCCAAGTCTGCCATGAAGACGGCCATAAAGAAGGTCCTTGCGGCCTCCTCGCCAGAGGAGGCCATGGAGGCTTTTAGGAGGGCCACATCGGTCATAGACCGCACGGCCAAGAAGGGAATAATCCACAAGAACACTGCGGCGAGGTACAAGTCCAGGCTTGCGAGGATAGTCCAGAACTTGGCCAGAGCGTAAGGGGGCAGTGATGTCCCAAGAACTTCTCTACCTCTCAAGGTCGGACGTCGAGGCCGTGGCCCTGTCCATGGGCAGGGTGATAGAGCTTTTGGAGAAGGCTTTCTTCGAGAAGGGGATGGGGAGGGTGGAGATGCCGCCGAAGCCCGGCGTACATCCTAGGCCCGACGCCTTTATCCACGCTATGCCGGCCTACATCCCCGCCATGGAGGCCGTCGGGATCAAGTGGGTCAGCGGCTACCCCGAGAACAGCAAGAGGGGCCTTCCGTACATAAGCGGACTTCTGGTGCTCAACGACCCCGAGACAGGGCTCCCCACCTGCGTGATGGACGCCACTTGGGTGACGGCCAAGCGCACCGGAGCAGCGAGTGCTCTGGCAGCTAAGTATCTCGCCCGCAAAGACTCGGAGGTCATGGGGGTCCTCGGCTGCGGGGTGCAGGGTAGGTCGCACTTGGAGGCCATGAGGGAACTCTTCCCGATAAGGAAGGTCTACGCTTACGACATAGACCCGAAGGCCTCGGAGAGGTACGCATCGGAGATGGAGGGAAGGTTCGGCCTGGAGGTGGTTCCCGTGGGAAGTCCGAGGGAGGCCGTGGCGGACGCCGACATAGTCGTGACCGCAGGGCCCATCCTCAAGGACCCAAAGCCTACAATAGGAAAGGATTGGCTCAAACCCGGAGGCTTCGCCTGTCCCGTGGACTTCGACTCCTACTGGAAGCCCGAGGCGTTGGCCCAGATCGACAAGTACGCCACGGACGACATCCCACAGTACAGGTACTACCGGAGCGTGGGCTACTTCAAGAACGCTCCCGAGCCGTACGCGGACTTAGGGGAGATAGTTACGGGGAAGAAGCCCGGAAGGGAGCACGACGACGAAAGGACGATGGCCATGAACCTCGGCCTCGCCTTGGACGACATGGCGGTGGCTCCGGAGATCTACCGGAGGGCGAAGGAGATGGGGATAGGGACCTACCTGCCGCTTTAGGAGGAGAGATGGGGATATTCGGAGGGAGGGAGGAGAAGCTGCAGAACTTCAGCGAGCTCCCCGAGGGGACCTATCCCGATGGGCCTGTGGTCGTGACCGACGGGGACTTCGACCAGCTAATTTCCAGGTTCCCCTTGGTGGTGGTGGACCTGTGGGCTGAATGGTGCATGCCCTGCAGGATGATAGCACCCATAATCCACGAGCTTGCCCAGAAGTACAGGGGAAGGATAGTGTTCGCCAAGCTCAACGTTGACGAGAACCCCTCCACCGCCTCCCGTTACGACGTCATGGCCATCCCCACCCTTCTGGTGTTCAAGGACGGAAAGCTCGTAGACCAGATGGTAGGGGCTCTTCCCCGCTCCAAGTTAGAATCCCGGCTTTCGGAACACCTCGGATGAAGGAGGGCCGCTCTTCAAGATATTTCCTCGAAGGATACGGTCTTCGCCCCTAAGCGGACCATCTCATCTATCGCCTTCTCCCCGTCCCCCGGGTTGAGGTCCACCGCCCGTACCCCGTCCTCGAGGAGGTATACTTCGTAACCCAAGGAGAGAGCGTCTCTTACTGTGCTCAGCACGCAGTAGTCGGTGGCGAGCCCGCCCACGAAGAGGCGTCTCGCCCCCACCTTCCTCAGCCGTTCGTCCAGGTCCGTCCCCTGAAATCCGGAATATGCCTCCTTTCCTGGGTCGGTGGCCTTGGATATTATCACGGCGTCCTCGGGAAGTCCGAGCCCAGGGGCGAACTCGGCTCCCTCGCTTCCCTGGACGCAGTGGGGAGGCCAGGGACCGCCTTGAGCCTCGAAGGAACTGTGGTCCGGGGGATGCCAATCCCTCGTGGCGAAGATCGGTAGCCCCTTATCCTTGAAGAGCTTTATGTAGCGGGCGAGGACCGGGACGACCTCGTCCCCGTGGGGGACGGCCAGGCTCCCGCCGGGCAGGAAATCCTTCTGGACGTCCACGACTACAAGCACATCTCCCCGCCGAAGTTTGACACGGCCTTCCACGGTCCCTCCCCACCTATTTAATTGTTTCCTGGGCTCAGTTGCGGGAGGTCGCCAGGTGGGAGATGTAAAGGAGAGCAGCTATGAGGGCCAGGAGTAAGCCGTACAACATCCCGAGCAGGGTCCTCACGAACTTGGTCCTCCGGCCATCCTCGGCCCTTCCCAAGGCCGGGTAACGGCTCTGCTCTATGTCCGCCGCAAGGTCGGGATCGCACTC
>Ga0164318_10007277_pt1 | contig 10722 bp, 10 predicted proteins | sample GuaBasSedimGuay9_FD_113734 | JGI IMG/M metagenome (GOLD analysis project Ga0164318, IMG submission 113734) | Subseafloor sediment microbial communities from Guaymas Basin, Gulf of California, Mexico - Guay9, Core 4571-4, 0-3 cm | ecosystem: Environmental > Aquatic > Marine > Hydrothermal vents...
AAGATTCATGATTATATTGGCGGGCAGGTCTTTTATATTAAAAGGGTATAAAAAATGGAAGCAGTTCGCAAGTTTTAAATTTTCATGCTTTATCTCACCCATGAAATCCCAAAGAAACTCTTTTTTTGGAAGAACAACATCCGCATCCAGAAATAAAAGATATTTCCCATGCGATTTTTTTGCGCCTTCATTTCTGCCATTGCCTGGTCCATGTTGCCCAATGTTTAGTATTTTTAGGTTGTATTTTTTTGCAATTTTCACCGTATTGTCTTTAGACGCAGAATCCGCAATAATCACTTCATAATCGTTATAGGTTTGTTTTTTAAGTGAATCAAGCAATTTTGGAAGATACCTTTCTTCATTAAGTGTTGGAATCACAATCGAAAGTTCAACCATAATATTATTAAATTTTATGTTATTTTACAAATAAAGGTCTATTAGGGTGTCTATTGTTAATATCATAAAACTTTCTGATTTAATTATGGGTCTTGATGAAACTTTGGCGAAGAGGGGATTTTTATTCAGAAGTTCTGAGATTTACGGAGGGGTCTCAGGTTTCTATGATTACGGTCATCTCGGAACTTTGATGAAAAGGAAATTTGAGAATTTATGGAGATATTATTTTTTAGGTTTAGGGGAGAATTTTTATGAGATTGAGACAACAGACATAATGCCGGAAAATGTTTTTGTTGCTTCTGGGCACCTAGAGAATTTTGTTGATTCCCTCACAGGATGCAAAAAATGCAAATCCGATTTCAGGGCAGACCATCTGGTTGAAGATAAAACCGGCGAGACTGCGGAGCATTTTGACAATAAACAACTTACAGAAAAAATAAAAGAGCTGGGAATAACCTGTCCTAATTGCGGTGGAGAACTTGATGAAGTTGATTTTCTTAATCTTATGTTTCCTTTGAAAATAGGTTCAAAAGACAAGGGAGCTCTCAGACCAGAAACCGCGCAGGGTTGTTATGTTGCGTTCAAAAGAATGTTTTCCGCAACAAGGGAGAAACTGCCTTTAGGTCTTGCAATAATTGGCAAGGCATTCAGGAATGAAATTTCGCCAAGACAGGGAACTTTTAGATTGAGGGAGTTTACCCAATCAGAACTTCAGATTTTCTTTGATTCAGACAAGATAAATGAATGCGAAAATTTTGATGAGGTAAAGGATTACAAATTGAGACTTAATTTTACTGGTAAAAAAGATATAGATGAAATAAGTTGCGGCGATTTGTTGGATAAACTTCCAAAAATGTATTTGTACTATCTCGCAAAAGTCCAGCAGTTTTATTTGGATGTTCTTTGCGTCCCTTCAGAGAAATTCAGATTAAAAGAACTGAATGAAAAAGAAAAAGCGTTTTACAATAAATATCATTTTGATGTTGAGGTTTTTTCAGAAAAGTTTAATAGTTTCAAGGAGATGGGCGGGGTTCATTACAGGACAGACCATGATTTGTCAGGTCACGAAAAAGTTTCCGGTGAGAATCTTCATGTTACAATCGAAGGAAAGAAATTTATCCCTCACGTTCTTGAATTATCTTTCGGTGTTGACAGGAATGTTTATTCATTGCTTGAAATTTCTTACAAAGATAATGTTTTAAATTTGGATCCAAAAGTTTCTCCTTTCACTTTAGGAATTTTCCCTCTTGTTAAAAAAGATGGTCTTGGGGAAAAAGGTTTTGAATTGTACAAAAACCTGAAAAAGGACTTTGACTGCTTTTTCGATAATTCTGGGAGTGTTGGGAAAAGATATGCGAGGGCAGATGAAGCTGGAATTCCTTATGGAATCACTTTGGATTATGATTCAATGAAGGACGAGACAGTTACAATAAGGGACAGAGATTCCACAGAGCAGGTCAGAGTTAAAATAGAGGATTTGGCGTTAATTATAGGAAAACTCATGAATGAAGAGCTTAAATTTAGGGAAATTGGTGAATTGGTCAAAACAAGAAAGAAAGAGGAAGGTTATAGGACAAATTGACTATTTTTATAATTAATAAGATAATTATGGCAAAAGATAAGAGGAGAATGCCCCAGTCAACAGCGGGATTAATTAATTATTCTGAAGAGGTTGAGGACGGAATTAACCTGAAACCTGAGATTGTTTTGGGAATAGGCTTTGGAATCTGCATTCTTGTGCTTGTTTTGAGGTTTGTGGTTTAGACATTTAAAAGTCTGTTAATTTTAATTCTCTCTTCTTCAACAGTACCAATCGCTCTTAATTTATCCTCAATAAATATTGCAACTCTTTCCCCCTGAACAAAATCATTTTTATCTTCTATCTGAATTGGAACTCCATTCTCAACTTTACTTCCTTCTTCTTTGGAAACAGAAATCGTTTTTATTTTTAGTCTTTCAATTATTTTTTCGTTTGGAATAATGTATTTTTCTTTTCCTTCTTTCAGGTCATCGTAGCTAACAACTTCTTCTTCCCTAAATACGCTGACTCCGATTCTTCTTAAATGTTTCATGTGAGCCCCGCACCCAAGTTCTTCCCCCATATCGTGGAAGAGTTTTCTTATGTAAGTGCCGTGTTCGCAGTCAATCAAAAGAGTAATATCATTTCCTTCAACTTTTTGAATCTCAAACCTGTGGATTTTTCTTTTTCTCTCAACTCTTTTTACTCTTGATTTTACGGGAGGTAATTGGGTGATTACTCCGGTGTATTTTTTTACGCATTCTTCCAGTTTTTTAAGGGGAACTTCATTGTGGAGATGCATAACCCCAACATAAATTTTGTCAAGTTTCTCAAAGAGAGGCGCAAGTTTTCTTGTCTCCCCGAGAAGAATTAATAAAACTCCTGTAACTTTGGGGTCTAAGGTTCCTGTATGTCCGGCTTTCTTAATCCCAAAAATTCTCCCAACCCCTTCAACGCAATCAAAGCTAGTAGGTCCCGAAGGTTTGTCCAAAATAATAAGTCCTGAAGTCATATTTAGTTTTTCACACCAAGAATTTTGCTAAATTCTATTTTCAGTTCTTTTTTTGTGTTTTCTATATCTTTTTCAATTTCTTTTATATTCTTTTTTATCTTTTTTTCTATCCTTTTTTCAATTTCCATCAATCTTTTAGTATTTGTTCCTGATCTTTTAAGGTAATCTATTTTGTGGATTATTCCAAGTTCGTGTAAAGGGATATTTATTTTAGTCAATAATGAACATTGATAATTATTAAAATAAATCTGATTTTTAAGATGAAATACACTTAGTTCATGGATTAATTTACTCATTTTAATTAATTTTTCATATTGTTCTTGGCGTTCTAATTCGAATGGAAGTTTATAATCACCAAGGCAAATTTCAATTTCAACTATTTTTGAATAGAGTTCTGCAATGATTTTCGCCCTTTTTTCGTGTAATTTAGAATATATTATTTTGTCTCGATTCAGATTCTTGTTTAGTAAATAAGTTGTAATTGTAGCAACTCCTGAAGAAATGAGTATTATAGTAATATGTTCAATCATATTTCTATTAAGGAGTTTTTCGAATAATCTCGTAGTAAGTCACATCCCCTTCATCATCAACAACAGCCCAAAGCATCTTTGCCCTGATATTGTGAGCTAGTCTTACCGCTCTGGATAATTCCGGGAAAGAACATGCATAATTTTCAGGGATTGCATGAACAATCCATTTTGTGTGTTCTCTCACTGATTTTGGACCTCTCTTTAATTTCACTCCTCTTGCGTAAACTCTGAAGTGAGTGCCAAACTTAAACCCGGTTCTTACAAGAAGACCCCGACCTCTGAGTTCTTCATATACAGTGAATTTCCAGATAAATTCTTTATCCTGCCGGCAGGCATATTCGTAGAATTCTTCAACATTTAATTCTTTTTCATCTTCATAGATTTTCAGTTTATTTCTTTTTGCAAGCACAAGAGCTTCTTCAAGGGAGAGTTCATTTTTATCATCTTTGATTTTTCCGAAACACCCATAATCGTAAATTTCTTCTCCATCGGTTTTGTCAAATAGGTAAACTTTGTTTTCAAGAAGAGTTCCTTTATAGGTTTTCTTTGGTTCTCTTTTAAATTTATTATTCCCGGATTCTTCTGAAGGAGTTTCCTGATTTTCATGGAAAATTTCCTCGCAACTCAAAGGTTTAATTTCTTCAATTTCTTCTGTTTTTTTGGATTTCTTTTTTGCTTTATCGGTTTTGGGTTCATTTGTTTTCTTTGACATTTTTTTTTCTTTGGAAACTTTTTTAGTTTTGGCTGAGGATTCTTTTTTGGCTTTGACCGCAGTTTTTTTGGTTGCTTTCTTTTTTGTTTCTCTAATCTCAGTACTATCATTAAGGAATTCTTTTTCTTCAATTACTTTAGTCTTCTTTTTTTTAACTGTCTTTTTCACTTCCGCCTTTTTTTTCATAAGCCCACACCTTTAAGAGTGTTGTTTATTTTACACTCTTTGCAAAAATCCATCTCCTCAAAATCAATATCCTTTGCAGAACTAATTTTGTGCATTAAACATCTTGGGTGCTGGCAGTCTTCAAGTCCTTTTATCCGTCCTGTGGAATAAATCACTTCTTTTACCAGACGCTCAATCAATAAATTAAAATTTGGTTTTTCCTGATAATATTCCGGTTTAATTCTGTAGGTTGAAATTAAAGCAGGTCCATCATATTCCACTGTTGAAAAAGTATAACTTAAGTTGTCTGTATATAAATCCGCATCTGTAATTGCAATAATGGTCCCTTTCAGATTCCGGAGTGTGTCTGTAATTACATCAGCGTTATATTGTTTTCGGTACACATTTAGCGAGGTTTTTGGAAGTTCGGTTTTAGCGTAAACTCTCACAAGAAAATTCCTTTCTTTTAGTTTTAGTTTTAGCGCTTCAATTATTTCTTCATTAATATTCCCCATAGGGACAATATCCAGTTCTATCCTCATAAATTTATAGAATATTTAAATAATTAGGTGCTTTTAGGTATATTTTTTGAAAAAGTGCAGGAGGACGGAATTTCGCTGATATGTAATTTTAGTTTCTTTTGCTTAAGTTGTTTCTTTTTTAAAGACATTCGTCCTTTGGACGATACATCGTTGCTTCGCAACGAATGAAACCTTATTCGAACCGTCGAACTCACTAAGAGACTGGATATCTCGAGAACCTTAATGTTTTTTGGGGTTGAGACCTTTTTTAAAGGGTTCACTTGAGTCCAGCGCCTTTTTCTGTAACAAAGTCGAACTGACTTTTATCTGACCAGACTTGGCTACTCCTGCATAATATTGTTACTATTTTTTATTTGCCTTTAATTTGATATCCAATAAATCCAGTCATATTTAGTATTTAAAAAAAAGAAGTAAAAATTAAAAAATTGAATTACAGGTCGTAACTTCTCAATGTTTTTCTTCCGTTGGCTTTTGATCGATTTACTGCTTTTGTGATTGCTTCTTCGACCATTTTTGAAAGACCTTCTGAGAAATCGCTTCCTACGTTTACATCAGACTGTTTTGCGAATTCTTTTACTTTTGATTGAACTACTAACATTTCACTCATAATAATACCTGTATTGGTATATATAGGCATTTTACGTGGGTTTTTTGGAAATTTTGCGATTCTACGGCAAATTTGGGGGATACGGGCGATTTTAGATGTTTAGCTAGTTTGCTTTAAAATTCGGAATAGAGGCTTTTTAGCCAATCTCCTAAAGAAACAAGATTATAATTATTACGGAAATTAAACTAATATTATGGAGAATTCTGTTAAGAAGGATATGCAGACACCAGCCCGTATTTGTGTCAGAACCTGCATGAAAGTAAAACCTGGTGAGAAAGCATTAATTGTAAATGAAAACAATGACTGCATAGTTGATGCTTTTAAAGAAGCCTGCGAGGAAGCCGGAGCCACAGTGAAAATTAAAAATGTGAAACTTGAAAGGGATAGGGAAGAACCCCCGGAAGATATAGCAAATGAACTAATGAACTCCAATGTTGTGCTTTTGATAACTCAACATTCTTTGACTCATACAACCGCAGTTATGAATGCGCGAAAAAGTGGAGTGAGGATTGCTTCGCTTCCTGGAATTACAGAAGAAATGTTTTGCAGAGCCGTGCCTGTTGATTATGTTAAGATGCAGGAACTTGGAGAGAAAGTAAAAAGAATACTTGAAAAAAATGAGTTTGTAAGAATAAAGACAGATAAGGGAACTGATGTTGAAGTGGGAATAAAAGGGAGAAATTTTATAGTGGACTCAGGTCTTATTGATGGATTTGGTTTGATAAATCTCCCAGATGGCGAGGTTGAGGTTGCTCCTCTGGAGACTAAAACAAATGGGAAAATTGTTGTGGATGGTTGCGGTTCTCCGGTTTGCGAAACAAAATTTGGAAAAGTAGGAAGAATAAAGCAGGATATAATCTTGTCAATAGAAAATGGCCGGGTTGTAAACATTGAAGGCGGGGAACAGGCAGAAATCCTTAAAAATACCCTGCAAGATATGAATGACCCAAGAGCTTACACAATCGCAGAGTTTGCGGTGGGAATAAATCCAAAAGCAGAGATAACAGATAAAATCCTTGAATCAGAGAAAGTTTTGGGCACAGTGCATTTTGCTCTCGGAGAAAACCGGAGCCTGGGCGGGGTGAATGAAAGCAAGATACACTGGGATTTTGTCCTGAAAGACCCGAAAATATATTCAAAAGAAAGGAAATTAATTCTTGATTGCTCTAAATTATAATTCACTATTTAATATTATAAAAATCATGTAAAATCTAAAGGAAGGCTCTATAGAAATCCTATGATTTAGCCAAAGGCTAAATCGGGCAGCAATCAAGGGAACAAAGGTTTCAATAATCTTCAACGCAACCGATGCAAATTTAAACTCAACCTGGATAATCATAACCCTCCCAAACACAACAAATATTACAGTAATTCAATCCTTAAATTATACCACAACCCAAACAGGAAAACACAATGTAACTTTCCACGCAAATGACCTCGCAGAAAACGCAGCAATAAAAACAACATATCACCTCTCAAGAAAAGGAATCAATTTCAAATCAGACATAAAAAATACAATGAGTCTTATTTAAATTCATCACTAAATTCCTATTACGAAAATAATATAATCTCCTCAAGCACAACCAATGGAAATCTCTCAATAGTTCTTCCAGACGCAATTCTCGACCTGGAATTCTCAGCATTTAATAACACAATAAAAGTAAAACTCCGAAACATAGACCTTTCTGAAAACAACAACAAAGCAATTAATTTGGATAAGTTCATTTCAGGACAACAAACCTACGCAATAAACACAACCTACAATTTCACAAATTCAACAATATATTTCTATTACGCAGAAACCGGGGCATAACAAATGAAGATTATATAAATTTATACAAATGCAAAAACTGGAGCATAATAAACCGAACCTGCGAAGACAATACTTGGGCAATCCAAAACGCAACCCAGAATAAAACAGAGAATTATTTCTTAACAAACCAGATTCGTTTCTCATGATTCCAGATAATCCGGGAACTCTACTGCGGTGACGGAGCTTGCAACAACCGGGAAACCTGCTCAAATTGTTCAACAGACTGCGGAACCTGCCCCGATGACAACGACGATGAGGGGGGTTCGGGAAGCGGAGGAATGGGTCTTTCAACATCAGATAAAATAATAATAACAAACAAAGACCAAATCACAAAAATAGAAATCAATTTAAACCAGAAAGTTTATTCCCCATATTTAAAAGTTGAACAATTCTCAACAAGCTCAATAATAACCAACGCAACAATTGAGTTCAGTGTAAACAATTCGTGGATAATAAATAATAATATCTTAATAATCTCAATGTTAAGATACAACAACAACTGGATAAAACTAAAAACTGAGGTAATCAATCAAACAGCAACCCAAATTTTATACAAAGCATACACAAACGGATTCTCATACTTCGCGATAGCAGGAGAAACCGAACTCTTAATCTGCAATAATGGAGAAACCAGCTGTTCAGGAGATCTCATTGAACTCTGCGAAAACAACAACCGGAGAATCAAAGAAACATGCGAACACAGGTTGTACCAAACAACAATAACCTGCAATTTAGAACCGGTGATTGACCAAATTTGCAATAATGGAGAAACTAAGAATTTCATGATTAGGTTCCTATATATAAATATAGTGAAATCAAATAACTAAATTCCAATTAACATAGCCTTTTTCTCAATACGCCTGAATGCAAAATAAGCAATAGAAATTGATATTATTGAAAAAATTGCAAGATAAATTAACTGGGGCATAATTTGAGTTAAAGTTGCGCCTTCCATCCCAATCATCCTCAAAGTACTTATTGCTTGAGTGGTTGGAAGAACTTCGCAGAAAGCCCTGAGGGATTCAGGAAATACTTCAAGAGGATAAAAAACACCTGACAACAACATTAAAACCTCTGATAATATAAACGAAATCTCAGAGATTCCTTCTCTCCACGCCCCGAGAACAGCCAGGGTCATACCCACACCAGAAAAAGACAGAAAAGTAAGAAAAAACACCATTCCCGCGAGAATCAGACTTCCCTTGAAAGTAAACTCATAGGAAAAAATAATTAACATTAAAATCAAAAGACTTATTAACAATACCTCAATCATAGAAGCCACAGCCTTTGCAAACAAAAATGCAAATCTTGAAGCCGGGGACAGGAAAAAATAAGTTGAACTTCTGTGATATTTTTCCCTCACAAAAGCGCTTGAAAGAGGTCCGAGACAAATTCCAATAGCGGGCCATAACAGGCTCCCGGTTACAAGAAAAATTATATAATTGTCTTTGTTCAATCCACCTATCTCAACAGAACTGGATGAAAAAACTGCGCCCCATACAAGAAGGAAAGATAAAAGAAAAGCAAGTGTTCCAAATATATCCCAGATTATTCTTTCCTTCCACCGATAATATTTTCTTATTTCAGCAATTGTCAAAACCACAAAATCAGAAACAAATCTCATTTTCCCACGAGATGAACAAAAACATCCTCTAAAGTTGGAGAGACTTTTTGGATATTCTGTATTTTATTTTCTCTCTGGATCTCTTTCATAAGATGGTTGACCTGAGTTTTCTCTTTTAAAATAATTCTAAGCGACTGCGTATCTTCTAGCAAATTTACACTTTCTACATATTTAAGTTTATCTAAGTTTTCAATCAATTTTGAAGAAACTTTGTCAAATTCTACTTCAAATATTTCCTCTTTTTTTAATTCTTTCTTCAGGCTTTCTGGTGTTCCGGTTTTTATGATTCTACCTTTATTAATTATAGCAACCCTGTCGCAGAGAAAATCAGCTTCTTCCATATTATGGGTTGTAAGAATTATGCTTGATTTTTTCTTTCTCTTTTTTATCATTTCCCTCACTTTTATTGCAACAACAGGGTCAAGACCTATTGTTGGTTCATCAAGAAAAAGAATTTCAGGGTCATTCAAAAACGATTTTGCGAGGCAGAATCTCATAACCTCTCCGGTAGAATATAAATCCGAGTAAAGATTTTCTTTTCCTCTTAATCCAAAAAAATCTATTAGTTCCTCAGCCTTCTCTTTTTTAACCCCATAAATTTTTGCATAGGTAAGAAGATTCTGTTTTCCGGTTAGTTCCCACCACATATTTGCCCTCGCAAAAACCCCGTTAATTCTTCCCGCAATTTTCTTTTTGTTTTCGGGCATTTTTTCGCCGAGAACAAATATTTCACCTTCGTCAGTTTCCATCAATCCGCTTATCATTTTCATAAGTGAGGTTTTCCCCGCTCCGTTTGAGCCAAGCAAACCAAAAATTTCTCCTTTTTTAATTTCAAAATCCACATTATCAAGAACTTTTTTCTTTTTTGGAGCCACAATATTTTTTATTCTTTTGAGTCCTTTTGGTTTATATTCCTTGTCAGGATAATATTTGACTATATTTTTAACAACAATTTCGTTCATTATTAAATATAAAAGAAAAACTCAATTATCTATATTTTTCAGTTTCCCATTCCTTTGCTTTTCCTTTCTCAAGAGCGGCTTTGCTCAGGAATCCATGCTTGCCTTCAGGTGTGGTTATTAGACCTTTAATTGGGTCAAAAGCGTGTTCCATTATCTCCGCATCTTGCATCCTCAAATTCTTTTCTTCAATCCCATAAAATGCGGGTGGTAAATCTGCAACTGAAACATCCATTTTTAAATATTCAATAATCTTCCTGAGAGCTAAAGTTGACTGATCAACTGGATCTCCTCCAACTCCTCCGCCCCTCTCAAAAATAATATATTTGTTTTCAGTTTCATCAAAACCTTTTTTTCTCAGGGCGAGCATCCAGGTATACAACCATTCCTGTTGTTCTGAACCAAGAGGAATTGGAACATGGGCGGGTTCGACCGGAGTTGGCCACCCAACATGAAGAACCCCAATATATTTTCCCCCATCAGAATCCATTTCATCTATGCAATTTTCTAAAGGGTTTATACCAGCCCCAAGAATGTGTTCAAAATCAATTGCCGCTCTGCAGTGTTTTGTCCCCGCATTCTTGCACAGGACAACAAAATGTTTCGGGTTAGTCAACCTATATTCTTCTTCCATTCCAGCCCCAACCATCGCAGTCTCAATCACAAAATCAAGGTTGTATTTCTCAAGAATTGGTTTTGGGTTTTCAAGTTTTACTGGATTAAGATGACCCCAAATATATTTTAATGAAACTGCAGGAACCCATATTTTTGAATTATATTTAACTTCTTCGAAAGTTTTGTCTCCAACCACGCCGCACCATAAAGGGTCTTTTTTATCAGACA
>Ga0164318_10007278_pt1 | contig 10722 bp, 8 predicted proteins | sample GuaBasSedimGuay9_FD_113734 | JGI IMG/M metagenome (GOLD analysis project Ga0164318, IMG submission 113734) | Subseafloor sediment microbial communities from Guaymas Basin, Gulf of California, Mexico - Guay9, Core 4571-4, 0-3 cm | ecosystem: Environmental > Aquatic > Marine > Hydrothermal vents >...
CAGGGAATAGGCCTCTGCAGGACAGAGCACATGTTTTTTGAGGAGGAAAGACTCCCGATCGTGCGTCAGATGATACTCGGAGAGACAAGAGAGGAACGGAAAAAACCCCTCGAGAAACTGCTGAAATTCCAGCGTGAGGATTTCAAGGGAATACTGGAAGCCATGGATGGACTGCCGGTGGTCATCCGGCTGCTGGATCCACCCCTACACGAGTTTCTGCCGAAGTATGAGGAGCTGCTTCAAGAGGTCATCATGCGAAGGATGAGCGGCGGAAAACCGGAGGAGCTCAAAGCTGCGGAGGATCTCCTGAAGCGCGTGGAGATGATGCGGGAGGCCAATCCGATGATGGGGCTGAGGGGATGCAGGCTCGGTCTGACCCATCCGGACATAAATGAAATGCAGGTCAAGGCGATCTTCGAGGCAGCATGCGAGCTGAAACAGGAGGGGAAGAATCCCAAACCCGAGATAATGATTCCGCTGGTTGGACATGTCAACGAGCTCAAGGTCGTGCGGGAACAGCTCGAGAAGGTGGCTCGCGAGGTGATGGAAAAGCGAGGTGTTGAGGTGGCTTACAAATTCGGAACGATGATAGAGGTCCCCCGGGCAGCTCTGACAGCCGATGAGATAGCGGAGTATGCCGAGTTCTTCTCGTTCGGGACAAACGACCTCACTCAGATGACGTACGCTTACTCTAGGGACGATGCCGAGGGAAAGTTCATGTTCAAGTACATCGAGGAGGGCATCCTCGAGGCGGATCCGTTCCAGACGCTGGACAGAAAGGGCGTGGGAAAGCTGATGCGTCTCGCGGTTGAAGCGGGCAGGAAGAAGAGGCCGAACTTGGAGGTGGGCATCTGTGGAGAGCACGGTGGGGATCCATCCTCGATCGAGTTCTGTCACGAGTTGGGTCTGAATTACGTTTCGTGCTCGCCCTTCAGAGTTCCGGTGGCCAGACTGGCAGCCGCGCATGCCGCGCTCAAATCCGGAGATGCAGAAAAAATGCGCTATCTGTAAGTTCCGTTTTTGTTAACTGATGGTGCGGGGGAGGGGATTTGAACCCCCGAACCCCTTCGGGACCAGACCCTGAATCTGGCGCCGTTGACCTGGCTTGGCAACCCCCGCTCAAAAATCAACAGATTACATAAAGCTTTAAATTTATGGAGACAAGCCTTATGGAACTGGAGGACAATTGGGATTTGTGGTAAAGTGCCAGAAATGGACATAATAGTTTGGATGTTCGTCATCATGATCTTCAGCTTCGTCTGGATGATGCTCACCCCTCAGCTGATGACGCTTCAGGCACGGATGGGACTAGGACAGATACGCAAGTCCGTCAAACAGCTTGAGGGATGGGCTAGGGAGAGCAGGCAGGTCGCGCTGAGGGCGATACTCAAACATGGGAAGCCGAAACGCGACGTGGAAAAGGAGTTCGACAACTTTCTGGAATTTTTCGCCATCGAACCGGTGAGTGAGGATCCAGTTGGGGTTCTCAGGAGGCTTGAGCACGTGCTCGACGTGCGAAAGCGGCGGTTCCAGGGAGCCGTGGCTCGTTTCGCCCCGAAAGCGGATCCCGAATCTGCGGCGAACCTGGAGATGGTCATGGAGGGAGCGATGGCCAACCGCATCCTCTACCGCCTCATGCGCCATTACATGCTCTTGGCCGAGAAGACGAAAAATATGCAGCTCGTCATGCTTGTACAGATGAACATCCCGTTTCTACGAGAATACGGGAGATCGTTTGTAGAGGCGACAAAGGCATTTGCGGAGGGTAAACCCATTGGAGATGGAGTGGGCCCTCTGACGGCCGCGAAGTTCATCGGCGAAGCCAAGTGCAGGGAGCTGGTTGAGGATACGGTTTACGCCGAAACGAGGTTTGACGGCAGGAAGCTTTTGGTGGTCAAGGCTAGGGGGCCGGGCGGACGCGTCGGCAAACCCGGGGAGTTGATAAAGCGATTGATCCAGAAGTACAGGGTATCTAGGATAATAATGATCGATGCAGCCGGAAAGCTCGAGGGAGAAGCCAGCGGAGAGGTCGTGGAAGGAGTGGGTGCGGCGATAGGAGGACCTCCAACGGAAAAGTACAAGATCGAGGAAATAGCGACGAAACGCAGGGTTCCGGTGGATGCCATAGTGGTGAAGGAGTCCTTCGCTGAGGCCATCAAACCCATGAACAAGCGCTTGGCGAGAGGTGCAGAGATCGCGGCTGAGAGGGTGAAAAAAGCGATAAGGGAACGGACCAAGCCCGGGGACACGGTCATAATAGCTGGGATCGGAAATACCATCGGAATAGGGCAGATGCCCGGTGAGATACCGACGGAATTTCCGTCTCCTCCTGCACGGGAGAAGGACGAGCTAGAATCCGTAGCCCTGCCTATGCGATGACACCTCGTTTTTAAGGTATGAAGCCGCAATCTATGGGAGAGGGAGATCGATGCGTCGTTACAAGCATCTGGCTGATGTTCAGAAGATGATGTGGGCACCGGAGCGTATCAGGAACATAGGGATAGTCGCTCACGTGGATCACGGTAAAACCACACTCACGGACTCCCTGGTGGCCGCCTCAGGCATAATCAGCTCCGAGCTGGCCGGTGAGCAGCTGTTCACAGACTTCTTGGATATAGAGCAACAGCGCGGGATAACCGTCCAGACGGCTGCGGTCAGCTTGGCGCACACGTTTGAGGGCAATGAATATCTTATCAACCTGCTCGACACGCCGGGTCACGTGGACTTCAGCGGAGACGTCACCCGAGCGCTTCGGGCCATAGACGGCGTCGTAGTGGTGATGGACGCCGTGGAGGGGGTTATGCCCCAGACCGAGACGGTGCTCAGGCAGGCCCTGCAAGAGCGCGCACGTCCCGTTCTGTTCATCAACAAGGTAGATCGTCTCATAGACGAACTCAAGCTTACTCCGGAGGGCATTCAGGCGAGGTTCATAAAGCTGATAACCAAGTTCAACGAGCTCATCCGCAGATACGCCCACCCGAGCGTGGCGGACAAGTGGACCGTAAGCGTTGAGGGGGGATCGGTGGCGTTTGGCTCTGCCAAGGAGAAATGGGCGCTCTCCGTACCCCAGATGAAAAAGAAGAACATAAGCTTCAAGGACATCATCGAGGCCTACCGAACCGGGACGCAGGCCGAGCTTGCAAAAAAGAGCCCCATCTACGAGGTGGTCTTGGACATGGTCATTCGTCATCTTCCCAATCCTCGTGAGGCGCAGGCGGTACGGATCCCGGTGATATGGAAGGGAGATCTGGAGAGCGAGCTTGGCAGGGATATGCTCACGGCAAATCCCGACGGAAAAATATGTATGGTGATAACCGATATCATCGTCGACGACCAGGCGGGAGTGATATCGACCGGACGGATTTTCTCGGGGACGATAGAGAAGGGAAAATCAGTTAGGCTCGTCGGCGCCGGCAAAGAGGCACGTATCCAGCAGGTAAACGTTTACATGGGGCCAGATCGTGTGGTGATCGACAAGGTCCCGGCTGGGAACATTGGTGCCATAATCGGGCTCAAGGATGCGGTCGTAGGAGAGACTCTCGTCGAAGCGGGTGTTGAGGGTAAAGGGTTTGAGGAACTCCGTTACATAAGCGAACCCGTCGTGACGGTGGCGGTGGAACCCAAGAACTTCCAGGAATTGCCGAAACTGATAAACGAGTTGAAACGCATTTCCCGCGAGGATCCAAACGTCAAGGTGAAGATCAACGAGGAGACCGGGGAGTATCTGGTGTCGGGGATGGGAGAGGTTCATCTTGAGATAGTCCAGTACAAGCTGAAGGAGGCCGGGCTCGAGGTGAAGACATCAAAGCCGATCGTGGTCTACCGAGAAGCGGTTACCAAGAGGGCCGGGCCCGTGGAGGGAAAGTCCCCCAACAGGCACAACCGGTTCATGATGTCCGTTGAACCGCTCGAACCGGAGGTCATCAAGGCCATTGGAGAGGGCAAGGTATCGGAGAAGCAGGAGAGAAAGGAACGAGCAAGCGTGCTCAGGGAACTCGGGTGGGAAACCCACGCGGCCCGTAACGTGGTGTCGATAATCGGCCCGAACGTCCTCGTTGATGTGAGCAAGGGTGTGCAGTACATGCGTGAAGTTGAGGATTACGTCATCGAGGCATTCAAGGAGGTGGTGGAGGAAGGTCCCATCATGCGAGAGCCGATGCGCGGGCTGAAGGTTCTCATAGAGGATGCCACTTTGCACGAGGACTCCGTACACAGAGGCCCGGCGCAGATCATCCCGGCCGTGAGGCGGCCCATTCAGGCGGCCGTGCTTCTCGCCAATCCCACGGTTCTCGAACCCCTTCTCAAGCTAGAGGTACGCGTGCCCCAAGAGTTCATGGGGGGAGCGACCAAAGTCATTCAGGGACGGAGGGGGAAGATTCTGAGCATGGACGCCGAGGAGGACATAACGATAATCAGGGCTTCCCTTCCAGTTGCGAATTCGTTCGGACTGGCAGCCGAGCTACGTTCCGAAACAGAAGGAAGGGCGATATGGGCGACGGAGTTCGACAGATTTGAACAGCTTCCGAGAGAACTTCAAAATCAGGTCATCCTCGACACGCGCAAGCGCAAAGGTTTGAAACCTGAGCCTCCGAAGCCAGACGAGTTCATGGAGAAATGAGCAAATTTGCAATTGTCGCGAATTTTTCTGGTTCGAGGTCCACCACGCGTGCTTCGGCCAGTTCTCTCGGAAGTTTTCCGTCGATGAACGCTCTGCGTTCCGTCTTGGACATGGTGGTCTTCGGAAATATCCCTCCGAAGGAGCGGTACAGGGCATTGCGCACCCGCTGACGACGATGTTGAAAGAGTCCACGGACGACGCTGAAGAACATACGCTCGTCCAAGACATCGAACGGCGGGTCGCGGGGTTTCATCTTCACGATGGATGAGGTCACCTTGGGTTCTGGAAAGAAAGCTGATGGAGGCACCTCTTCCAGCACTTCAACGGATGCCCTGTAGTGAACGTTCACCGTCAGGCGGCCGTAGTGTTCCGAGCCGGGGCTTGCCACAAGTCTCTGGGCGAACTCCTTCTGATACATCAACACGGCCAGCTCGAACCCGTGCTCCAGCAGTCTGAACGTTATTTCCGAGGAAATGCCGTACGGGAGGTTTGCCACCACCTTGTTGAACTCCGGCAGCTGAATGCGCAGAACGTCTCCGCACATCAGTTTGACGTTTTTTTGGTTCTTCAGACGCTTCCTCATGACGGCCATCAGTCTTTTATCCTTCTCTATCGCGATCACCTTGACTCCACGACGAGCGAGTAGCAGCGTCAGGTTTCCTATCCCCGCCCCGATCTCGAGCACCACATCGTCTTCCGAGAGCTCCGCGTGCTCGATCATCCGCTCTAGAAGTGCTCGGTCGATCACCTGGTGCTGCCCCGACCGTTTTCTGAGCCTTACGCCATGATCCCGCAGGAGGGCCAAAGTTTGCGTCAGCATCATTCTAATTATTCGTGGACGCATAATTAGACTGGGTTTTCCATGGTCTCGGAGACGTCCGGGTTCAAGAGGGAGGAGCTGTTCAGGAGGATAAAACAGGTCGGGACTCTGACCCCGGAGGTAGAGGCGGAGATCGTCGGGCTCTACGGAGACCGTGGCCGGAGGGCCCTGGAGGCCGTCAGGTCCGGAAGAGTCGTGAAAAGGGGAAACCGATGGTACGTGCGCGGGAAATCCGACGAATATGAGGTGGTCAAAAATTTTTGCACCTGCAGGGATTACGTTCTTAACATCTCCACTGGAAAGGCCGGCGTGGACATGTGCTATCACGCGCTTGCGAAAAATATCTGTGAGCTGCTTGACATGTATTACGTGAGTGAACCGTGAGGCTCATCCCTATTTGTCTTTAAATACCGGATACCGATCGGACAGAGGTCGTTTATCGGACATCTGTGGTGGAGTGGATTTCTGGCGCGGCAGTAACGTCTCCCGAGCTGAATCAGAAACATGTGGGCACGTCCCCGCTTTCCGGCCGGGGTGACCATCTCAAGCTTAAGTTTCACCCGTTCGTGGTCGTCCTCGGGCGACGCGAAGCCAAGTCGCTTGGAGATCCTGAACACGTGTGTGTCCACCGGGAGCACATCCATCCCTCCTCCAAACGCCAGCACGACGTCCGCCGTCTTGCGTCCAACTCCGGGAAGGGACATCAGCTCCGCTCTAGCTTTTTTGTACGGCATGCGGAGTACTCGGTCCAGGCCGTTTCCATATCTCTCAAGCACGGCGCGTGAGATCTCCTTCAGACGTCCTGACTTCACGCGGTAGAGGCCCGCAGGGCGTATCAGCTCCTCGATCTCCCGCTCGTCGGCCGTAGCCAGTTTTTTCGGAGTTCTGAACTTGGAGGTGAGACGATCGTACGCGATTTTCGTATTGCGCCAGTTCGTGTTCTGGGATAACACGGTGCTCACCAGCAGCAGGAATGGGTCCTTGGTAAAGTGATGCCATGGTTTGAATTCTCTGCCTAATCGGTTGATTATCTTGGCCATTCTGCGTCGTTCACGTTTTTGGTTCAGGTTTAAACCCAAGGCTGTAGTAGTTCTAACCGTGGTTGGTTTGGATACCATCGAACTCCTGTACATCATCATCCTGACGGGTTCTTTGGCGTTTGGGTTCGAGGCATTGATGCTTGGGCTGGGTGGGAAAACTATGTTGCTTTATCGGCGCAGAAAGTCAAGGATGTTCGCATTGGCGTTTGGGGTGGGCTTAGCCGTCTCCGTGTCGGCAGTGCTCACCTCGATCGTGTTCGCGCTGGAACCTCTCTACTTCTGTGTTCTGGTGTTCGCATACACGTTTGTCGCGGGGAGGATCGTCAAGATGGCGGGTAAAAACATGGTCAGGAGGCCGCCACCTCCAATTCCGCCCTCTCCCAGCGAGCTGGAAATAGTGGCCATGCTTCGAAAACGCGGGCACGGTGCATCCGTGGTGAAAGACACGGTCAGACGTCCACGGCTCCCGTCACACCAGACATCCGAGCTGAAGGTCGTCGAGGAGCTCAGGAGGGCAAAACGCGGTGGATCTAAAAGGTAGGACTTTGTGTGTTCGGTATTATCCCTTGTAACCGATTTTTTGTTTCAGGGACTCTATCGACTCCGGGTTAAGCAGGGTAGTGGTGTCCCCTATTGGCTCGTTCATCGCCAGCGCTTTCAAAATTCGACGCATGATCTTACCGCTTCTGGTCTTTGGAAGCTCATCCGCAAAAATAATCCTCTCCGGCCTGGCTATCGGTCCCATTGTCTGGTCTATGTGTTTTACCAGTTTTTTGGTTAGCTCATCGGATGGTGTGAATCCGGGCTCGAGTATCACGTAAGCCACGGGTACCTCTCCTTTTACCTCGTGAGGCTTTGCGACCACTGCGCTTTCGACCACTGCTTCGTGTCGGTTCAGCGCATCCTCCAGTTCGGCCGTCGAGAGACGATGTCCGGCGACCTTCATCACATCATCCACACGTCCCGTGGCGCGAATACAGTTGTAGGGCATTTTTCTAGCGCCGTCACTCGTGAAATAGAACTTGTTATGATACCGGCTCCAGTACGTCTCCCTGTACTTGTCATCGGCTTTGTACAGCCCGCGCAGCATGCCTGGCGCGAACGGTGGAAGTTGAACGAGATATCCGCTTTCTCCTTCCTTCAAAATTTTTCCCTCTTCGTCCACGACTTCGAGTCTCGTCCCGGGAAACGGCCTGCCAGCAACGCTGGGTATGAAAGGTCCGATCCCTGGGAGTGACATTATCAGAGTACCCCCTGTTTCAGTCTGCCACCACGTATCCGTGATCGGACATCTTCCCCCACCCACGACGTTGAAATACCACATCCACGCTTCCTTGTCTATGGGTTCACCGACCGTACCGAGCAGTCGAAGCGTGCTGAGGTCGTGCTTTTTGGGCCACTCCTCGCCGAGCTTTACGAACATCCGTATCGCGGTGGGGGCCGTATAGAGGATCGTGACTTTGTGTTTTTCGATAATCTCCCACCATCTGTCCGGGGCGGGGTAGTCCGGGGCTCCCTCGTATACGAGCATCGTAGCGCAATTCGTGAGCGGCCCGTAACACGCGTACGAGTGGCCGGTGATCCATCCTATGTCGGATGTGCACCAGAAGATGTCATCGTCATGGATGTCGAAGACCCATTTCGTCGTCCAGTAGACTTGGGTCAGATAACCACCGGTTGTGTGGATGACTCCCTTTGGTCTTCCAGTGGTCCCACTTGTGTACAGCAAGAAGAGCATGTCCTCGGCGTCCATCACCTCAGGTTCGCAGTTGGGGTCGGCTTTTTCCATCAGCTCGTGCCACCAGTAGTCACGTCCTTCGACCATATTGACCTGATTGCCCGCGCGTCTGACGACGATCATCTTCTCGATTTTAGTTCCTTTTATCCCCTCGTCAGCGTTGGCCTTTAGGTTCACGACTTTTCCTCTCCTGTAGTACCCATCGGCTGTTATGAGGACCTTCGCCTCTGCATCCTCAAGCCTCACCCTGAGCGAATCGCTGCTGAAAGCGGAGAACACCACGCTGTGGGGGGCACCTATCCGAGCGCATGCCAGTAGCGCTATCTGCACCTCAGGGATCAAGGGCAGGTAAATACCGACTCGATCACCTTTTTTGACGCCAAGACTTTTGAGGACGTTGGCCAGTTTGTTTACTTCCCGATACAGATCGTTATATGTAAGGACGCGAACAGGTTCGTCCGGAGGTTCTGGAACCCATATTATCGCCTTCTTATCTCCTTTTCCGGCCTTTACGTGCCGGTCCACGGCATTGTAACACGCGTTTATCTTTCCTCCCAAGAACCACTTCACGTACGGGGGTTCCCATCGATATGCTTCATCCCATTTCTTGTACCATTCCAGCCCCTCTGCCGCTCGTTCCTCCCAGAACTTTATAGGGTCTTTGGCAGCTCTCTCATAGATGCCCTCGTCGCTTACCCAAGCTCTTTTCTTGAGCTCCTCGGATGGCCAGAACACATCTCTTTCTTTCTCGTCCGCAACGACCCATTTAATGTGTTTCATAATTTCACCGTGATTCTTGGAGTTTTTGTTTTATGGATATTTAAGTTTTCTTGAGCAGAAGGCTCATTTTCCGGCCAGGAAGCGTTTTTCGGCCTCCTTTTTGATCTCATCTATCCACGGGAACTCTCTGATATACGGTTCCAAGTCCATGTTGACTGCGTGCCATAGTTCGTCCAGCTCGGGGGAGCAGTTGCCCCTTTCACGATATTTCACCGCCTGTATCAGGATGGAGAGGTAGTCCGCAGCATGCACCAGCTTGGACTCCAGCGTGCGTTTTTCGTTGTATTCTTTCCAGAGCTTCAGATATCTCTCCCTCCACGGGAGGTCGTCCAGCAGTTCCGTGAGGACTCTTCTTTCCATCTCTCTTTTGGTTTCCTTGGATTCCAGATATCGTAGTGCCGTGTATGGGAGATCTCCGGTGAGGGCCTCTGCCCAGTCGTGTACTGCGGCCATGGTCAGGGCTTTTTCCTTGTTAACTTTCTTGCCACGGTGCTCTAGCTCATCGGCGAGTATCAACGTGATGGTCACCACATCGAAAATGTGCTGTCCAACGTCCTCCGCCTCTTCTGGGGAGATATTACACAGTAACCATCCCGTCCGGGGGAGGCGCTTGAGGTTACCGAGCTTGTCGAATAATTCTTGCAGCGTCATTCACATACAACCCCAAGGATGCTTTTCACCTCATCAGCGAATCTCGTTTTCGACAGATTTTCAGGATTATCGATGTATTTCTCGACCTCGCGATCAAAATGTATGTGTTCTAGGTATCTTATGCCGAGTTTCTGGGCCAGTTCCTTCACGATTTCCGTGTCGATGATGCGCATGTTCTCTATTGTCCCGAGTACCAGAGCTTTCATCTCTAGAAGTAATTTAAGTCTCCCCATGGTTTTCAGCGCCAGACTGTTGGGTGTGGTCACGATGAGAAACTCTACATTTTTCGTCAGATTGACAACATCAAAAATCTCCTCATCCATTCCCGGTGGAGCATCCACAATCAAAAAGTCCGTCCGCTCCCACCTGGTTATGGCCAGTATCCCCTTGAGAGTGTCGAAGAGCTCAGGACCCCTGAGAGGTATGGGTTTCTCTCCGGCATAGTAAGCTACGGACATCAGCTTTATCTCGTGGACTTTTAGCGGGATCAGACCTTTTTCCTCCATAGGTGTAACACCCTTTGCATCCAAGATGATATAACACGATGGTCCATGAAAATCTAAGTCCAGTAGACCCACGGTGGGCCACTGTTTTGAGAGCATGAGGGAAAAAGTTGTGGCAACCAAACTTTTTCCGACTCCGCCCTTTGCCACTGTAACCCTTTTGACGTTTTTCAACCATTTGTGGATCGTGGCCAGACGTGGATCGGGTGCTCCTACTTTGAAATTTTTATGTGTTCGGTCCACATCCCTCGCCCTTTCGTGAAAGTCTGGCCCGCCACACTGTGGACAGCGGATGAAGGTGTGGGCCAGCTCAGGGAGAAAATGTATGGCATCGGATTCATCTTTTCCCAAGGACTCGCTCATATCAAAATCCCAATTGAATCCACAGTTTCTACATTTGAAATGAGCATTCTCCTCAGTAAGTTTGATCTTGGTCTTTTCCAAGGGAGTACCTCCAAGTTCTCGGAGGGCGGCGCTGAAGATGTCGATATCTATCTGCTGTAAGCGATCTATCTTCACTTCGACGATCTCCCTTGCTTCTCGTTCCTTGGCCATGGCGAGCACGGTCGATA
>Ga0164318_10007280_pt1 | contig 10721 bp, 11 predicted proteins | sample GuaBasSedimGuay9_FD_113734 | JGI IMG/M metagenome (GOLD analysis project Ga0164318, IMG submission 113734) | Subseafloor sediment microbial communities from Guaymas Basin, Gulf of California, Mexico - Guay9, Core 4571-4, 0-3 cm | ecosystem: Environmental > Aquatic > Marine > Hydrothermal vents...
ATAAAACGCTCTCCTCTGCAAGTGTGAAGGAGAGTATATAGCTAAAGACGATGCCCTTGAAAGGGTAAATGCTAAAGACTTTTCCGCCTAAAGGCGAAGGTTTATACCCTACTGTTTTGAAATAAACCTACTTTCCTTTGGAGATGGCTTTGGCAATGGCTTCTTCCTTGGAGTAGCCGCAACCAGCGGTTTGGCTGCCGTCGCTCCAGGTAAGTTTTGCTTCATCGGTGGGTCCGGGAAGCAAATTAAAGATTCCGGGGCATACAGACTTAGTTTCGATATGGATAGGTTTTTTACTCATCACTATGATCTCCAGCGATTATATAGTTTCAGGGTTGTTGTTTACTTCCCGGTACAGGTGATCGACCTCGGCTGAAAAGTTATCGTCACTGACTTCCAGTTTGCGCCAGCGTTCCTGGATTTCGGCATCTGCCTGGGCCGCCGGACGACAATAGCGCTTGCGGCTCCCCTCGCGCAGGCTCGCCACCTTTTCTGGATCGTCCTCCCTCTGGGGCGGCAAGGTTTGGAGATTAAAGGCGGGAATGTTTCTGCCACCCAATGAAAGTTTGAAGTAGGCTTCCCAATTGGGCAGGTTCAGGAGGTCATAAGCAGAGAAAGAAGGGATGAACACCCCGGCCAGGCGTTCCGCATCCTGGATGCCTAAGCGGAAGGAGAGAATCATGCCCACATTGCCTAAAATAGCTGACAGCAAAGTGTCTCGACGGCCACTCCAATCGCGCTGGAGTTGCTCGGTATACTGAGTGCAGAGGATGAGACCTAACTTATACTTACGGGCTTCCGACAGCAAATCCGCAAAAGATTCGTTGACGACGCTATGACACTCATCCACGTATAAGAAGAAAGCTCGCCGTTTTTCGGGAGGGATATGAGCCCGGGCCATGGCGGCATTTTGAAAGCGGCCCACCAGCTGGCTTGACACCAAAGCACTTACTGTGGGCCCGAAAACCCCCTTTCTTAAATTAACCAGGACTACCTTCCCCTGATCCATGATCTGTGAGAAGTTCAGCGACAAGCCGCTCTGACCAAAGATGCGGCGCAGCCGTTGATCCTGGGTGAAACGGTTCAGCTTGCTGGTGACGTAAGGCGACATATTGGCGAGTCTCGCCTCGCCGTCGACATTTTCTATTTCTTCGATAAAATGACTCAGGACGTTGTCTTTGGCGGCCTTTAAACAGAACCGGCGGAATCGCCGATCGGTAAACGCCAGGGGCAGCTCCAGGATGGTAGGGGTAAAGTACTTTTTATCAATCCCCATGAGCAGACGCAGCATGCCGCGGAAGTATTTCTCAAACATAGGGCCGCCGGTCAGACGCAAGTCGTAGAGGCGGTCTACGGCAGTATAGAGATCATCGATGAGAAAATCCCGCTCCTCCTCGGTATTCCAGGCCAATAAATTCAGGGCAAAAGGATACTGCGAATCAGAGAGATCAATCAAAATCAGGTCTCGTTGACGTCTTAAAGGATAATTTTGTAATATTGCTTCCACTAAATCGCCATCTGGGTCAATCAGACAAAGGCCCCGATTATCTTGAATGTCTTGGAGAATAAGATTTTCCAGCAAGGTGCTTTTGCCAGTGCCGGTCTGACCGGCCACAAACAGGTGACGGAATCTATCTGTTAAGTTGACCCGCACTGTCTGACTGATGCCGCGGTGGACATTTAGACCTAATATAATGCTGTTTTGCTCTCCACGATTTTCTAACGGCAAATCGGCAAAAGCGGTGCGCCACCGCTGCAGGCTCAAGCCGTGCAGCTCGGCTTGAGGGGGCCAGGGCAGACGGACCCAGGTGGCGGCTTCACTGATAGCTACCGCCCGATCATCTGGATAATACTGGGGGGCTCGCAACTGCAGGGGCGTCACCGGCTTGACCTGCGTTCCTCCCCGTAACAGGTTTGTTCCTTCCTGATCTGCCGGTGAACCCACAAAGCTGCTAGCCACCATTTGTACCAAAGATTCATCTAAGACATTTTGTGCGGCTAAGAAAGCAGCCAGCCTAAATTTGCCCTGGGACAGTTCCAACATCCGGTTCAGGGTAAAATCCCGTAAGGTCATAGCCTGGTTTTCCAGTACGGACTCAGCAGTTTTCACTATTCCCTTCAAGAAACCTTCACACTGCTTGACGGTCTCAAGGAGCAAGTTTTTCTCCACCTGAGGCTGCGGATGCGGCTGCAGCCGTATGCACAACCACACCGGTTCTGGATACCAGAGCAAAAAATCGGCCAGCTTGTGCAACGGATCGAATGATGGTAGCCAGGGAAACAGATGCTCTAACCAGGTCTCGTCGGCCTTAGATGGTCCTTTAGTAGTCCGCGGCTCCAAAAAGCCAATAGCCGTTGTGGCCAAAGGCAGGTCGAGCTTTAAGCTCAAAGGCTGTAGTCGCCGCACCAGGGCCAGGCAGTGCTGGGGCAGGAAGGGCTCTACCCGAGCTTTAAGCTCCGCTTGATCCTGTAGAGGAGAGAAAACCGCTTCATGATGATGGCTGAGCAGCAAGGCATGGAAAGGCAGGTATCGGGCCAGCACCTCTTCTTGGGCCTGGTTCTCCGTAGTGGCTAGGCAGTTTAGGGTAAGGGTAAGATCGATTTTGCCATGAGCAGGGGCTTCCAAATTGGGCCAACTGGTCCAATGCAACTCAACAAAAGTTTCCGCTGACCAGGCGCTTAAATTCTGGACCAGCCGACAACTGCTCTGCCACTGGCACGAATACCGCGGATTCAACTGATTGGCCAGGTAAACCTGGTTCTTTGCCTCTGATTCATCCTCCAGAATACCGGCCAGCAACAAAGCCTCTAATTTTAATCCCGCGGTGACCAGAAATTGCTTTCCACAAGGCCGCGACCACAGACAGGGGAAATAACTTGGCATACCAGGCATAGGCTATCCTCCGCAGTTATCTAATAGTTTTGCTTTCTCAGTTCTCGCAGGGTCTTGGCGACCCAGCCTTGATCTACATGTAAGATGCGAGCTAAAGAGCTGGGGGGAAGAGCATATTGTCGGTGCAGCTCCTGGAGCATATCCCTGAGTACGCGAGCATTATCTACCCCAAAGACATTAGGATTGGCGTGACACCGAACTTTTTCTTGGAAGTGCTCCATCCTGCCTCCTTAGCTATTTTTTGTGGATGAATCTTTTTTTAATAACTACATCTATTCTACCCAATAATCTTGCAACCGCTACATGTCACATCCTTTCAGTCTGTGATCAGCCTCAGGCCCAAGGTGCGGCCCGCCTGGATAACCGCCCTGACTTCTGCGGGGGTGACCCTTCGGGCTAGTTCCCCATCTTCCGGGCCGATCAGCCAATCAGGACAATATTGCCCTCGCACCGAAACCCAAAGCTGGCCTTGGTCTTTAATGGCAGCCAAAAATACCAATCCTGGTCTATGACAACAATCAAAGTGGCCAGGCAGCACCAACAGGCGGACAATCACCGGAACTCCTTGGGCAAGCATGGCCTTGATTGCCTCCTGGGCGATGGCTGGATAATTTTTCGCTCCAGATAACTTTTGGCCACATTGATTCCTACCAAATTTGTAATCCGGCACATAGACATCCACCAGGCCATCCAATAGACTGAGCGTCACCGGACTGCTGTATCCATGACAGTTCCAGACCAGGGGCAGTCTCCAGGCAGCCGGAGCAGTCTTTAAAAATCGCAGGACGGCGTACAACGATTCATCCGGATTACCGCCGATTAAAGTGAAGGAGCGGGCTCCTTGCAGCCGCAATTGCGCCCACGTTGTCGAACTGAGCCAGGGGGCGTTTACTGCCGCCGGGTTCAGCAGTTCTCCCTGTTGGCAGAAGCGACAGCGCAGACCACACCCGGCTAGTTGCAGATTCAGGGAGGGGTTGATGAGGGGTTCTTCGGCAATGTGAACAAAATGACTGACTACCTTGGCCCCAGTGCCCAGGCCGCACTCCCCCAGGGCTCCTTGCCAGCGATTTACCCGGCATTGTTGGCCGCAGAGACGGCAAGCAAAGAGCTGGCGGCGGGCCAGCTCGACCTTGAGATCCAGCAGGGACGCCTCTTTTTCTCCAGCCGGAGCACACCCATCATCCTCCGGCTGCCGCGTCAGCAGTTCTCCATGCAGCTCCCACAGGGCATCCTCAGATGCCTCCGCCAGTTGGCGGTGCGACTTCCCCGTAGCCAGACGACGGGTACGCAGGAGCCGCGGGGCAGTAAAGCCGGGGAGCGGTGCCTGCACAACCTTAAAGCCGGGATCAATGGCCCGCAGAAGTCGCACTGCGGCGAAGCTGGGATCAACAACCTCCAGGCGGCCAGCATCATCGATACGTATCCGGGTGGGTATCATAATTATACTCTCATCTTGGTCCGGGTGGGTTCGCCAGGCATCTGGAAGTAGGCGTCTTTCTTTTTCATACCGGTTACCTGACCTCCCATTGCTTGAGCGATGCCCTGGACAATCTCTTCGCAGCGGTTGCCGCGGACTCGGTTGATATCCACCCAGACAGTCCCATCGGTAGCAATTTGCGCCTTGACCTCGGCGGCTCCGCCCCGTAGGTGGGGATTCTGCTCTCGGGCCAGAATCTGCGTCTCCCCATTGGTCATTGTGGTTGTCTGGACCTGATGGCCGGCTCGCTGCAGGTGCGACACTACCTGGTCCAGGGTATGCTGGCGGATCAGGGTCTGCAACCGCTGCGGCTGCTGGACAGTGTGGAGCAGCAAGCCGCCCTCGGGCCGTGGTTCGATTGCCACCCGCTCGCCGCTGGGCCCCCGCAGACAGAGATACGGCGGTTGCGGCAGCGAGGCCTGAGGTTGCACCAAAGGCTCAGGGCGGTAGCCTAACTTCTCGGCGCTGCGCACCAGGGACTCGGCTTGGCGCAGATGTAGGGCAGCACTGACGATGGGTGCCTCTCCCCCTGCCGGTCGGGCTAAAGGCTCCGGTGCTTGGCTGCCGGCCAGCTGCCGCGGCGCCGACTGCAGCCGTTCCCGGCGGCGCTGTGCCTGGGCCCGCTCCCGGGCCTGCCGTTCGGCTGGGGTCTCTTCGGCCAGCCACCGTGCCAGGACGATGCTGCCCGCCACGGCACCCACCACACAGGCACCGGCCAGGCCGATGACGGCGCCAGCCAAAGCTGACCCCACTCCCGGTCCACTGCTGGTTGAATGATACGGGGTTACTGTGCTGACGTTACTCATGGCGTTGCCTCCTTGTCGGGGGTGAGCTGTTCCTGCAGGTAAGCGCTGAGCCAGCGCCGCGGCCCGTCCCGGGCGCCGCCCCGGCCCTGCCGTCGGTCTTTGAGGATCCGGCGGCCTCGCTGCCGGGCTGGCAGGGCATAGGGATTGCGTAGCCTTGGGGTGCCGGTTTGCAGATCATTGTGACTCATTTGGCGTTCCTTTCTTTTTTGTCGGGCCCGGAGGCCGATCGGTGACCAGTGGTTGAATTTTTCTCCCCTCCCCACCCCCAAACCAGGGTTCGGGAGAAGGGGGCTGGCCCCCTCTCCCAAGAACCAACCCATCTATTCCTCAAAACAATCACCTCTGCCAAAACCGTGCACTCACTCGCTGGGCCCGGCCGGCAGGCAATTGAGCCGGCCCCAGCGCCGCAGTTCCTGGAACTGGTCGTAAAGGGCCTGGACCCGGGGCCGTTTGGTGTTGACCTCCTGGCGCAGCCGTTCCAGGGTCAGGGGTTGGTTGTGGTAAGCCGCCCACCCGGCAGCGGTCTTGACCAGGCTGTGCAGGTCTGCGCCGGAAAACTTTTCAGTCTCCTGGGCCAAGATCGCCGCCATCTCCTCGGGTTGTTCTACTTTGTCGGCCAGCCACCGGGTCAGCATCCGATACCGGGCTTCATGGCAGGGCACATCCACGAAGAAGGCGGCGTCAAACCGCTCCGACCTGGTCATGGTCAGGCCGATCTCCCCCATCCGGGCCAGGGAATTGGAGGTGCCGATGATGAAGTTAGGAAAAGGGTTGTCGCTCAGCCAGGACAGGATCGACCCGGTTACCCGCATCATGGTGCCGCCGTCCCGTTCCTGGGAGTCACCGAAGGCCTTCTCCAGCTCGTCAATGAAGACGATATTGGGGCTCATGGCTTCCAGGGTGGCGAAGGCCCGGGCAAAGCGTTGCTCCGTTTCCCCCAGGTAGGAGTTCATCAGGGCGGCGATGCGGAACTCCACCACCGGCAGGTGCACCAGGCGGCCAATAGCCCGGGCCAGCATGGTCTTGCCGGTGCCCGGCGGGCCGATGAGGAGGATGCCCCGGGCCCGTTCCCGCCCGGTGAGACGCATCCGGGACTGCACCATCATCAGGTAGTCCACCAAGTTTTCCAGGCCGATGGGTTCTTCCACCTGTACGGTGTCCAGCACGTTCATGGCCAGTTCCCGACGCAGCTGCTCGGTCTTGCGGCTCTGCAGCTGGTTAAAAGCCCCGGTGAAGTCCTGGGGATCGGCAGCCAGGGTATCCCGCAGGGCGTTGCGGGCGGCGCTGTGGGTCAAACCCACCAGGCAGGTGGCCAGCCGCTCGCCCTCCTGTTGGATCAGGCTGTGGTTTAGGGGTTGGTTGTTCCGGGCCAACCCCGCGGCAATCTCCGCCTTGGCGATCTCCTCCAACTCCAGGAGCCGGGGGTAGGGAATGTCGAAGCGGACGAACTGGTCGGCCAGCATAGACGGCGCCTGGTTGGCCGCCGCGGGCGGCTCCAGAAAGAGGAGTACCACCCCGGGGCTACCGCCCGGGGTATAGAGCATGGTGGATAGGAGCATGCGCATGCGGGAATCCCCCTGGTCGTCCCGGAGATACTGCAGACAGTCCTCTAGGATTACCACACCGCCGCTCTTCAACTCCTGGGCCTGGCGCAGGAGTTCCGGCGGGGAACTTTCCAGCCCTCCCTCTGCCTGCCAGGTGAGGCGATCCGGATCGTAGCGATGCCGGCCAGCCACGGTGAAGTGATAGAGTGGACAGCGGGTTGCAGCGGCTGCGGCTTGTAGGATACTCAGGGCGTAGCTGCGGTCCCGGGTTGTCAACAGACAGGCGCGGTAGACCCCGTAGAGGCGGCTGGCCTGGATCACCCGGTGCAGGGAGTCGGTAAAGACGGCGAAATTGTAAATCTGCTCTGTCATGATATGCTCTTCTGGTTAATGTTGCTCCGGCTCGTTCAACTTATCACTAGGGGGGTGATTAAGTGTCGGTGTTCTGGGCGCGCCTGGCAGCCGGGGATGCCCCCGCAGCCGACGCCAGATCAATCCGACCACCGGCAGGATAATGATGGAGGCGGCTAGCGCCGCCATACACCAGACTATGAGCGAGAACCAGGACCGCACCCGCTGCCGCTGGGCCGCCCGCTCCCCTTCATCTTGTTCCACCTTGGGTTTGGGGGGCGGTGTCAGCTTGACGACCCCTGATTCGCTTACGGTGTAGATCTGAAACGTCTCCCCGAGTCCGTTATCTCGCAGCACCGGCAGCCAGGCCTGTTTCTGGGGATATGGGCACCAGAGGATAGTTACCGCCACCCCTTCCAGCCCGGCAAAGGGGAACTCAGCCGGCGGCGGCGTAGCCTTGCCTTTCTTGGGGGCCGGCCCGCCGCTGGGATCGTGGATCAAATCAGTGAAGGCGATGAGATGTTTGCTGACGTAACGAGGGTCGCCCTCTATGTGTCGCAGGGCCAGGTTGAAGGCCGCCACTAGATCGGTGTGTTGCACATAGTCGGCCCGAGCCTTGAAGCGGGCCACCCAGGCGTCGGGTGCCACTGTTTTTAGTTCCTTGAGGCTGCCCTGGAAGATGACATCAGGTATGGCGTCCAGGGCAATGAGGATGATTTCATCGCTTTGCTCCCAACGGCGAAATTTCGCCTGGGCCATTTCTTCCAGCAGGGCTACGGCCTGGGCCACCGCCTGGGCTTGCCGGTTTTTGTAGGAGCCGGAGCCATCGATGAGGATGGCCACCTTGTTGTAGGGCTTGAGCGCGGCTTGGGCATGGGCCTCCCAGCACACCAGCATCCCCAGGCAAAGCATAGACCAGAGAATTACTTGGGCAATTTTTTGCATTAGGCTGCCTCCCGTGGGCCAAAAAGTTGTTCATAGGCTTGCCGGTCCCAGACCTGATGGGTGGCCGGGTCAACATAAAACCGCTGCTGATTTTGCAAGGCCGCTGCTAGGCTGACCATCTCACCCGGCTGGCCGCCGATCACCGGGCGATCCACCGTCTCCCCCGCTACCTCAGGCTGCTGCGGTCGGACCGGAGGCTCAGAGTGGGGTTCAGAAGTTTGTCCCCCCGAAGTCGGCCGTGGACTGACAGGTGTTTGCGGTGGTGGTGAGGCTGGCCCAGTCGTGAGCTCAGGCTGCGGCTGGGCTGCGCCTCTACCGGTAATCGCTGGACCCTTGGCATAGCCGTTGGCGTAGGCTGGTTGACTCAGGACCGCCGTTTCAGACTGGAACAATCCTCTCACTGTCTCCACCCACCGGATCCAGTTGTCCTGGGTTTTCATCAAGAAATTTTCAAATAACAGACAGGAGAGGGCCGTGGCAGCAATATATCCCCATGCTCCGATGTGCGTCAAAAACCACCCAAATAAGTGAGCGTGCTCCTTAAGCTGCAGGTCCCAATTTTTTACGGTGATGGCCGCCTGCACGCCGTCTTCCAGACCCAACATATTGACCACGCCCCGATAGCGAAACAGATATACATCCCAAAAGATGATGAGCGCCAAAGGGATGGCCACAATTAGTAGGAAAAGAAGATTCATCCACATCTGGCCCAACGCCTCATGGGCATTGACCATATCATTGTGAGATAAATACCATCGGCGATCCCTATGCAGCTTAATAATACTAAAGGCATAATGGAATAGCAGGTTTAACCCCAGGGCCTGAGTCAGAACCAGGCTCAAGGCATAGAAATGACACAGAGTCGCGTCGGGAACAAAAGCCCCAAAGAGCCAACCAATGAGCTCATCCAGGTGCAACGGCTTGGTCTCGTAATTCAACAGCTGAAAGGCCGCGACGCAGGCCAAATAATTGGCCAGGAGTACCATACCTTCGAGTAATACACACCCTACTTGGCAGCTAAGGCAGATGATGAGAACGATACTGCGGCGAATGAATTGCTCTACCATAGGGGTGTGGTCTCCTTATTGTTGCTGCTGTTGTTACTTATAACAACCAACATACCGATTATCGTGCACTGATCGATCGCACCAGGTTGGGGTGCTTTTGCAAGACCTGCTTGGGAATGACCAGATTGCTGCCTCCAGTCTGGGCCGAGCGGTATTCGATGACCTTGCCTTGCTTCCCGCCCCAACGGCCCAGTTTTCGCCCCAGTTTGGGACCAATGATGGATTTTTTAATTGCCCCGCGCAGATCACTATTCCCCAGGCGAGCCTTAATGCTCCGGGAGGTTGGTTGGCGGAAGTCGACAGTTCTCTTATCTAACGCACGGCTACTTTTAAACTTCACTACCGCGCTGGAGGCGCCTTTCTCTGCTAAGGCGGTAGAACGTCGACGGGAAAGGTAAAGCCCAGAGCCAAAGCGCGCCTTACTGTGCAGTTTGGCAGGATTGACTCCCCTTCTCAGGATGGAACGGGCCGCGGCCCGGCGGGTGGCATGAAAGAGCCAAGCCGCGGCCGGGCTGGACCAGCCCAGGACCAGGATGATAACCAGAATTAGGCTCAACGCACCTTTACGGTGGTCAGCGGTGCTGGTTAAAGTCATGCTCTCCGATGCTGGCGGGGTTGTCATTTAGGCTAACTCCCATTCCTGAAGCAGGAGCCGAAACCGCTTTTTTTGTCGCGGCCGCGAATAGCGTCCCCGGCCCTTGGGAAGGCGATCAATAAAAAGATGCCTCGGCAACCAGGATCTACAATACTCTAAGGCCAGCATGGAAGTGATAAATTCGGTCTCCATATCCCTTATAACAACCTCCTTACCGAATATCGTGCAGCCAATTTTTCTGAGTTAGTCGGGTAGTCCGGGTTACAGGAGACATTCAGCTCTGTTCCTCGATGTCCAATAGGTAGGCCAACAACCCGTAGAGTGGCTCATCGAACACGCCATAGAGATACAGGATAAAAAATCCCAACACGGCCGCGGTAATGGCCAATACCCAGCCGGTGCGCACCGGACGCGGCGCCACTAAGGCACCAGTAGTCTCGTTGGTCCCGGAGTGTACCCTCAAAGTTCCGCCCCGAATGCGGCCCTGCAGTCGAAGTCGGTCCCCCACTACTGGAGCCGCACCCACCAGGTCGCCTCGGAGCAGGCAAGCGACCTCCTGATTATTGGCCAGCCGTAAACGCAGATCCCAGATCCGCACCAGACCCAGACGGAAAGCCGCGCGCAGCCGGGGAAACAACCGACACATGACCTCATCAAAGGCCAATACTTGGATTGGCCCCAGCAGACGGATTATCACTGCCAGCATCAAAACACCCAGGATCGCATAAACCAGGCCCCCAAGGTCATAAAAGAAACGCCACACCGACAAGGGAGCGGCCACGCAGATGCCATACCAGCAAAACCTGGAGAGGCATAAAAACCAGTCATGCCCTCCTTCCTCCTCATAAATCTGCAGATGGGTCACCCGTCCGTGAATCTGAATCATATTTTTTCCTTAAATTCGGCGAGAACCGCGCCACAGCCAGCCCAGGAAGCGAAACGGAGCGCGGAGCAGATCATAGAGCAACCGGCCGACCAGTTGGGCCCAAACGTCCCGCCCAAAGATCAGCCGCACGACCAGCGATATGAGCAGGAGGGGGAAA
>Ga0164318_10007281_pt1 | contig 10719 bp, 10 predicted proteins | sample GuaBasSedimGuay9_FD_113734 | JGI IMG/M metagenome (GOLD analysis project Ga0164318, IMG submission 113734) | Subseafloor sediment microbial communities from Guaymas Basin, Gulf of California, Mexico - Guay9, Core 4571-4, 0-3 cm | ecosystem: Environmental > Aquatic > Marine > Hydrothermal vents...
AAACTCTCCGGCTCTTTCATCATCGAAGATGACCCTGCACTCATTGTTCAAACTATCAAGTTCATTGCTTCACAACCTAATCCTGTACTCTTCTCTTTTGGTGGCATAGGTTCTACTCCTGATGACTATACCAGAAAATGTGCAGCCATTGCACTTAAAGATGGTCACCTTCCCATACATCAAGAAGCTAAAAAAATCATAGAAGAAAAACTTGGAAAAGATGCCTATCCTTACCCTATCCGTATGGCAGAACTTCCAAAAGGAGCGAAACTACTTGATAACCCTGTCAATAAAATGCCTGCCTTCTCTTTAGATGAACGTTATTATTTTATGCCAGGCTTTCCTGAGATGAGTCATCCTATGGTAGAAGAGATACTTGAAAAACTTTTACCGGAAAAAAAAGAGTATTATCGCCATACACTTACTGCTCTGTGTAAAGAAAACGAACTCATAGAAGTCATGGAAAAGATGCCCAGAGAGGTCGAGTTCTCTTCACTTCCTAAGCTCTATTCAGATGGATGGAGAGTTTCCATCTCTGTTGCATCACATGATGAAGCACTGTCTCTTCAAGCCTTTCAAATGTACATAGACATCCTTGAAGCCAAAAAGATAGTCTATGGACTTCAGGATGAGAGTAATTAATTGCATTACCGATCAATAAGTTACTCATCAACAAGTTTTTTGCAATGAGTTATGTAGAGACCCTTAAACATCCTGTCATTGCCAGACTTTCACTTATACAACTCATCTCTTACTTTGGGACATGGTTTTCTCAGGTAGCTATCTTTTCCATGCTTGTAGCATACAAAGCAGATGCCATTACCATCGCTTTCACTGCTGCTATGGCCATGTTACCTGCTGTGATCCTAGCTCCTGTTATCGGTATTATCATAGACCGTATCGACTTTAAAAAACTCATGATGACCCTTCTGATAGTTGAAATAGCCATGACCCTTGGTCTTATCTTCATCAACTCACTGGAATATGTATGGATACTGATGATACTCGTTTTCATCCGTTCCTCTGCTGCTTCGATGCTCTTCTCCGCTGAAATGGCACTTTTTCCAAAAATTCTACAAGGTGATATGCTCAAAAATACCAATGAAATCCACTCCATTATCTGGTCTTTCTCTTATGCTTCAGGTATGGCAATAGGTGGAATAGTCACTTATTATGTGGGTTACGATACTGCATTCATCATCGATGCTGTTCTTTACGGTATTGCTGTTTTACTGTTATTCGGATTCAAACTATCACTTGAAAAAGCAATACATACAGACTCAAACTGGCAAATGTTCAAAGATGGGTTTAACTATCTTAGATCAAAGAGAAAGATACTCCATCTTATCTTTCTTCACGCTGCCATAGGACTTACCAGTTTTGATGCACTCATCACATTACTCGCAGACTTTCAATACACAGAGGTCATTGCAGTACCTTTAGCCATAGGTTTAATGAATGCAACAAGAGCGATGGGTTTGATGATCGGTCCGTTTTTCATAGGTAAAATTATTTCTAAAAATAATTTACATTATTTTTTTATCTTGCAGGGTGCAGCTATTATTTTCTGGTCTACGATGGAATATAGTTTCTACTTAGGTCTATTTGCTCTGTTTGTAACAGGACTTTTCATCACTACACTCTGGTCATACACTTACTTACTCATACAGGAAGAGACGTCTCAGAAGTATATGGGAAGGGTTATTTCCTACAATGATATGTTTTTCATGCTTTCCAATGTTACCACCGCACTCTTCATTGGATATGCTTCCAAAGGTGGTATTTCATTGGAGATCATCACTATAACTTTAGGATCCGGGTTTTTCTTTTTTGCTCTCTATTATAGTTGGTTCAAAAAAAATTATTTATAGGTTTTTTTCAATTAACGCCAATACAGATGTGATCTCTTTTTCTGAAAGTTTACCAAATTTTTTGTAGATTAATTCCCCTTTTTTATTAAAGATCAATATATCAGAATTGTCATCTGCCAATCCCCATTTTTTTACAAACACTTTCTTTTTGTCTTTTACATAGATCGTGTCAGGGAACTCTTTTTGTTTGGCTTTTAGTTTAGATTCTAATATTGCATTTGGCAACCATGTAGCAGCAAGATTTATCATCGCTACAGAAGCATATTTTCTTCTATCAAAATGACGCTTTTTTAATGCTTGTGTCAAAGGCTCATTGAGCTTTCTTTCATCCGGATCAACATAAAAGAGTATATGCACCTTCCCTTTGAGCATCTTGGAGTTCCATGCAGACCCATCAGTTTTACCACCATTATCACCATCTAATATTACACTACTTGGCACCTTACCCAACTCAACAGCTACAACACTTCCAACTAACACTAAAAAACCTAAAATTATCTTCTTCATTTTGAATACTCCTTTGTTGTTTATAGAACAAAAGATTGTAGCATATTTTGATGGTTATTTATAAACTTTATGATACCATGTACAAGAATTTTACTTAGGAGATACCCCTATGGATATTACTAAAATCGGACATGGTAAAAATCCTGATGCTATAAAAGCCATTATCGAAGTACCACTTAACTCAGCTATCAAATATGAAATCGACAAAGACTCCGGTGCCGTTGAAGTTGACAGAGTACTCTACTCTTCTATGCATTATCCGGCAAACTACGGTTTTGTAGCAAATACTCTATCAGACGATGGTGACCCGATAGATATACTTGTACTTTGCGACTATCCGCTTCAGGCAGGTTCATACATCAAATGTAGACTTGTAGGTGTACTTATGACAGAAGATGAGAGTGGTGGAGATGAAAAACTTATCGCTGTACCAACCACAAAGATAGACCCAACCTATGCAAATATCAATGACCTTGCAGATGTACCGGAACACACACTCAACCGTATCAAAAATTTCTTTGAAACATACAAAATACTTGAGCCAAACAAATGGGTAAAAGTAGAAGGATTTAAAGACAAAAAAACAGCAACTGAAATCTTGGAAAAAGCGATAAAGAACTATAAATAAACTGTAGCGTGGGTATTTATCGAAGTGTATGCCTTTGGCACTGCCCACGCTACAAACACTAAAACCCTACTTCTTTTTTCCTATTATCAATATACCTACCTACGCCCTCAGCAATCCCTTTTGCAATTTTATCCTGGTAGCCAGAAGTAAACAATCTTTTACGTTCTTTTGAGTTAGTAATATAGCCAACTTCAACAAGAATAGAAGGTCGGCTAGCGCCTACAAGTACATAAAACGGTGCAGGTCTTACACCTCCGTTTTTTACTCCGGAGTACTTACTATTAAGATTTTTCATTATATTATTTTGTACATCAATAGCCAATTTATGCGACTGGATGATCTTTGGTCCGTTAAGTACAGCATCTATAATGACATCCCTGCTTAACTGATCTGTACCAATCAATACAGAGGCATTTTCTCTGGCAGCAACACGTTGAGATCTTTCATCCCTGGTCTTCTGTAAAAAGTAGGTCTCCACACCCTCTACTACCTCAAAACGATTACGATCTGAAATAGCATTGGCATGAATAGAGATGAAAACCTTTGCATCTTTTTTATCTGCAATTCTTGTACGCTGTCCCAATTTTAAAAACCTGTCATTTCCTCTGGTAAGATAGACTCTATACCCTTTTCTTTTTAACTCTTTTTTAAGCTTTTTGGTAATTTGAAGAACAAGATCTTTCTCCTGCTGTCCTCCAGCTATAGCACCAGAATCATGACCACCATGCCCTGCATCTATCACTACAAGACTATCAGACCTGTCAGGGCCACCACACCCCACCACTAAAATCAATGCTACTAAATAAAATACTATCTTCTTCATCTTTTATCCTCTGTTAAAAATCTATTTCTTTTTTTCTATTGTCCAAATAGTTATCTACGCCTTCTGCAATACCTTTAGCAATAAGTTCTTGGTAACGTGGCATAAAAAGTCTTTTTCTCTCTTTAGGATGAGAGATATAGCCTACTTCTACAAGTATTGAAGGTCTACTCGCTCCTACAAGTACCCAAAAGGGTGCATGCCTTACACCTCCATCTTTTACACCTCTATAACGACTACGCAGATTTGTCATCATTCTTCTGTGCACATCAATTGCCAATTTATTTGACTGTACGATCTTTGGACCAGAGAGTACTGAATCAAGTATCACACTTCTACTAAGTTTATTCGTGCCTTTAAGTACTGATTTGTTTTCTCTGGCTGCAATACGTTGTGATCTGGCATCTCTGGTATTCTGGAGGAAAAAGGTCTCTACCCCCTGTATTTTATTACGCTTTCTTTTAGGCACTGAGTTAGCATGAATAGAAATAAAAACTACTGCATTTTTTTTATCTGCAATTCTTGTACGCTGTGGAAGTTTTAAAAAACGATCACGTGTTCGTGTCATATAGACAGGGTGACCACGCTTTTTGAGCTGTTTTTCAAGTCTTTTTGCTATCATCAACACAAGATCTTTCTCTTTTTTACCTCCGACCATAGCACCAGTATCATGCCCACCATGTCCTGCATCAATAACAATAAGCTCGCTTTTATGTGAACGTAAAGGAGACGTTATCATTTTCTTTACTTTTTGGATTTTCTTTATTTTTTTCGTTTTCTCTTTAACTTTTACTGTTGGTTTTTTATAACGTTTTGCAGGCAGAGCATTTCTTCCTTTGGGCAGAGGTATATGGTATGTTTTTAGTGAGAGTATAGGTTTGTACGGTGTACAACTATAAGGTTCATGACTACTTACAACGACCCTTACAATATTTGATTTATATTGTGCTATTTTTACATTTTTGATATTTTTAGCTATATTTTTATTTGACAGGCGTGTATTTTTAAAGTCAAATACTTCTCTTGGAGGATTTTTTAATGCAAAGTGTTTAATTTGTTTTTTAGGGAGAAAATTATTAAATTCTAGACGTAACTCCCCTTTTTCTATTTCTACTTTCTTCAGTGTGTTCACACCTGAAAAAAGTAATGTAGAAGAGATGATAAATAAAAGAAAGATCTTAAAAAGTTTCACTCTATGTATCTTCACCATTCATCAATTTATTCATCAACTCTTTAACCGTTATGATCTCATTTAGACGATAACCATTCGATCCGGTAAAGAAAAGTCCTGTATCAATAAGGCCATCATAAGCATCCGTAAGTCTGTCAGCAATACAATATCCAACTACTTTAGCTTCCTCCCCACGGTGACATGGAGTAACACAATTTGAGATACATGCTATCTTAGGTGCAGTACCCTCTTCTATACTTTTATGCAGATTGGTCTTCACACCACGTGCAGGATACCCTACCGGTGATTTAAAGAGCTTGATCGTATCTTCTGTTGAATCAAGAATCACATTTTTCATTACTTCAGAGGCATCACACTCCACTGTACCAATGAACCGTGTTCCCATTTGTACCCCATCAGCACCAAGCTCCATCATCTTAACGATATCATCATGATCCCATACACCCCCTGCTGCGATAACAGGCATAGACCCCCAGTTTTTCGCTTCTTCTACTACAGGAGACAAGATCTCTTCTAGTTGATTCTCCGGCAAAAAACAATCTTCATATTTAAAACCTTGATGTCCTCCACTCAGCGGTCCTTCAACGATCACGGCATCAGGAAGCCTATCATGAGTCTTTTTCCAACGGCGGCATAAAATTCTCAATGCTTTTGCTGTAGAAACAATGGGGACCAATGCAACATCAGGATAATCTTTCGCTGCTTCAGGCATAGTCAATGGTAAACCTGCACCGGTAATAATGATATTTGCACCTGCTTTACAGGCATCCTGAACTACACGGTCATATTCACTTTGTGCATAAAGCACATTTGCTGCTAATGGTCTATCTCCACATATCTCTCTTGCATTGTCAAATATTTTTTGTAATGCAGGGTAAGAGTAAAAGTTGATCGCTTCAAGCGGTCTATGCTCTTTACCTATCATTTCTTTTTCATCAAGATATTTTCTGCCTTTATATACACCTGTACCTACAGCAGAGATAACACCAAGTCCACCCTCTAAACTCACATTTCCTGCTAGCTGATCCCAAGAAATACCAACACCCATGCCACCTTGAATGATGGGCTTTTCAATAGTATATTTTCCAATTTTAAAAGATTTAAATTCCATTACCCTACCTTTACTTTTGCAAATTTTCTTTTTCCTACTTGTAGGATATACTCTCCAGAATCAAGATTTAGTTTTTCATCAGAGATCTTCTCTTGATCCACTCTTACTGCACCCTGCTTGATATCTCTTCTTGCTTGAGATGTTGAAGGTTCTAACCCTGCATCCACTAAAGCTTTACATATCCAAATATCCTCTTCAACTTCTACTTCATTCATATCTGAAGGAAGCTGATTGGATTTAAATACATTATCAAATTCTGCTTTAGCTAGTGTAGCCAACTCTTCATTATAGAATCTTGTAACCAGCTCAAGCGCCAGGTTTTCTTTAGCTACTTTAGGATGAAGTGTACCTTTTTGCACATCCTCTTTTATCGTAGCGATCTCTTCAAGTGATCTTTCACTCAACAACTCATAGTAACGCCACATCAACTCATCTGAAACAGAGAGTGTTTTTGCATAGATATCTTTAGGCTCTTCTGTGATACCGATGTAGTTGTTCAGAGATTTACTCATCTTCTGAACCCCGTCAAGCCCTTCTAAAATAGGCATCATCAATACAGCCTGTTCTTTACCTATTTCATAGGCACGCTGAAGATGTCTTCCCATAAGCAAATTAAATTTCTGGTCTGTACCACCGATCTCAATGTCACTTTCAAGTTCCACAGAATCATACCCTTGAAGCAGAGGATAAATGAATTCAGAAATAGAAATACTGTGTCCACTTTTATAGCGTTTTTCAAAATCATCACGTTCAAGCATACGTGCTACATTAAAAGTCGTTGTTAAAGACACCATACCCGCAGCGCCCAATGCTTCAAGCCATGTAGAGTTGAATACTACTTCTGTTTTATTCTCATCAAGTATATTGAAGACCTGATCCTGATACGTTTGTGCATTCGCTAGAATAGTTCCTCTGTCAAGAATTTTCCGTGTCTCACTCTTCCCTGTAGGATCACCGATAGTTGCTGTAAAATCACCTATTAGAAGCTGTACACGTCCTCCATGATTTTGAAAGGCTTTAAGCTTTTGAAGAAGTACAGTATGTCCCACATGCAAATCTGCACCTGTAGGGTCAAAACCTGCTTTTACCGTGTAGGTTGTACCCTCTTCATAATACTTGGAAACCAATTTTTCTATACGTTCCATGTCTATGATCTCGGCTGTGCCTCTACTTATCTCTTCCAGTGCTTTTTGTATCATCTGTTCTTTACCTTTAACTTTGTTTCTATTTATTGTATGCATCATCTAAACTGGTGATCTCTATCAGTTTTAACTTTTGTGAAATCTTCTCTGCAAGCAGACTTTTTTTCCCTTCACTGCTCTCTACTTCTATCTGACAATACTCTGCACTCTCAGAATTTTGTATGCTAAGTTCAATACTAATAACATTCAAGTCCAGATCCGAGAGCTTAGTTAACAGATCAGCAAGTATCCCTTTTTGGTTCTGAAGGCTTATAATGAGCCTGTACCGTGAAAGTTTTGCATATCTCCAACTCACATGGAGCATTGGTTCTTCAGCCAAGATCTTTGAGTATGCCTTCTTGCATAATTTGTGGTGTATAATAGCTTTACTGTCCTTATAAAATGCAACGATCTGATCACCTACTTTAGGATGACAACAATAATCAAACTCTACACCATCTAAAGGCTTATTCGTAAAGAATTTAAAGTGTTCTATCTCTTTGATCATAGGCTTTTTATAGCCTTTTTTAAGCAGTTCCCAAAAACGTACCTCTTTGGTTCCCATATACTCAGCCACTTTATGTATGGTCTCTTTAAAATAGTCACGCTGCATAGGCAATTTATGTATGGAGTCTTTTAACTCTACTATCTCTATCATCTCTTTCATCGCAGCACTTGTTTGTACAAAAAGTGTTGCTAAAATATTATAGGCACTAAGCGTATCTGACTCTTTTATTCTTGCACGGCAATGACTTCTTATACCATCTTGTGCTTTAGAAGTTTTTACGGCATCCAACCAAGAACAATGAAGATGCAATTTGTCATCTTTAAAGATATTTACAATATCACCATTTTTAGAATAGTCAACAGTGATGTTTTTTGCTTATTCACCAATGCTTCAGTGGCAGTTGCACCTACCTCCGAGTGTATCGCATAGGCAAAATCCAATGCAGTCGACCCTTTTGGAAGTGTATAATAATCCCCTTTAGGAGAAAACACTGTAATATCTTCAGAAAAAAGATCAGATTTTGCCAATTCATAGAACTCTTCTACAGACTCTTTTTGAAAATTCAAACTCTCCAGCCATTCTAAATTGACACTATCATTACCATCTTTATATTTCCAATGTGCAGCAACACCATACTCAGCCAGTTTATGCATATCAGATGTCCGTATCTGCGCTTCGACGATACCTTCTTCATTAAAGAGTGTCGTATGTATAGTTTTATATCCATTCTCTTTAGGTACTGCTATATAGTCCTTGAAACGCGAGATAAGTGGTGTAAATGTCAGGTGCATTAAACCTAAAACCCTATAACACTCTATGGGTTCCTTTACAATGATACGAATGGCAAGCAGATCAAGAACCTCTTCTATACTCACACCCTTACGATGCATCTTGAGGTAAATAGAGTAGTAGTGTTTCACTCTTCCTATGATCTCAAACTCTTCCTGGTCAAAACCGTCTTTATCCATTGTAGCTCTTACCTTTTGGATAAAGGAATTGAGTCTAAACTGTAGATTTTGTGCATTATTCTGTATATAGTCATCGATCTTTTTATAATCATCCGGATAGATATAATAAAAGCTAAGATCTTCCAAATGATTTTTCAAACGTGAAATACCAAGTCGGTGTGCAATAGGTGCATAAACCACCAAGGTCTCTTCTGCAATACGTTTTTGCTTTTCTGGTGTGAGTGCATCTAAGGTAAGCATATTGTGCAGCCTGTCACAAAGTTTTATGACCAATACACGAATATCTTTGATAGAAGCTATAAGCATCTTTCGAAAGGTAAGTGCTGAGTTAATAAGCCGTTCATCTGAACCGGAGGGAGCCAGTTCTTCATCTCTTATCTCAACGATCTTGGTCAAACCTTCAACCATGTGGGCAACATCATCACCAAACTCGCGTTCCAGATCTTCAATGTCAAAATGGGTATCTTCCACGACATCATGAAGCAAAGCAGCCTGTACCATAGTTTCATCATTGGAGAAAGCAGCCGTGATAGCTGCTACAAGTATAGGGTGTACTATGTAAGGTTCACCACTTTTACGTTTCTGCCCGTCATGTGCGGTCTGTGAAAGTTCAAGTGCTCTTATGGTAACGGGTAAAGGAGATGGGATCTGTTCCCACAGAAGGGCTTTTGCCTCTTCTATCGTATGTATTTTTTTAGCTTTATCTAGAAAAGCATCCAAAGTTTTTTAGCTTTCTAAACTTACAGTGATTTTACCTTCAGCAATTTCCTGAAGTGCAATATCAGCATATTTCATAGCTGATGTATCTATATCCAATAGTGATTGTGCACCATTTGCTATGGCTTCAGCTCTTTTACCTACAGCATTTGCCAAAAGGTACTTATCAAAATCTACTTTTTCAAGTGCTACTGCTGTTAATTGTTCTGTTCTCATATTATTTCCTTTAGAAAATTTATCTATATATTAAGCGACTAGTCGCGTGAGCCATCTGCTGAAGATAACCCAGTGTTAACGCAGTCAAGATAGGCTTTACCCATTTGACGTTATTTAACGATAGAACAAAGGCTCATATCACCTTTGATAATAGCAAGCAGATTACCTTTTTCAAACATGTTGCATACAACAATAGGTAATCCGTTCTCTTTAGCCAATGCGATAGCAGTATCATCCATCACTTTGATATTATCGCTCAATGCCTGATCATATGTAAGTGTATCAAGCTTCACTGCATCATCAAACTTATTGGGGTCTTTATCATATACACCATCTACTTTAGTTGCTTTGATGAGAAGTTCTGCTTCTACTTCAGAAGCCCTGAGTGTTGCTGCTGTATCGGTAGTAAAATAAGGGTTACCTGTACCACCTGCAAATACCACTACACGACCTTTTTCCAGGTGTCTTCGAGCCCTTCGCACGATAAATGCTTCACCTATCTCTTTCATGTCGATAGCAGATTGAAGTCTCGCTTCAAGCCCTGTATATTCTAATGCTTCCTGGATAGCTACACCATTGATCACAGTTGCAAGCATACCCATGTAGTCACCACTTGTTCTTTTAATGATACCGTCAGCAGCAGCACTCACACCACGGATAATGTTACCACCACCCACAACAACGGCTACTTCAACACCTGCATCTACAAGCTCTTTGATCTCACCTGCAATAAAGTTAAGAATCTGAGTATCAATTCCATACCCATTTTCACCAGCTAAAGCTTCACCAGAAAATTTTACCAATACTCTTTTTATCACAAAAAGCCTTTTATATATTTTCGCGATTATATCTAAAAGTGGTTTAGGAGGGGTTTAAACTAAATCCGTATCAACTTCAACGGATTGATATGTTTAGAGTTTTTAGTAGCCTGGAACATAAGTTTACTTGATACTTTTCCAACTACATACCCCTTTTTTATCTTGCGACCTGCTTTGATGTT
>Ga0164318_10007282_pt1 | contig 10719 bp, 3 predicted proteins | sample GuaBasSedimGuay9_FD_113734 | JGI IMG/M metagenome (GOLD analysis project Ga0164318, IMG submission 113734) | Subseafloor sediment microbial communities from Guaymas Basin, Gulf of California, Mexico - Guay9, Core 4571-4, 0-3 cm | ecosystem: Environmental > Aquatic > Marine > Hydrothermal vents >...
AATTTTTACCTTTTTCAAATATTTTTATGTTAATTGTCTGATATAATGGAACAACATATCCTCTTAATATTCCCCAAGAAGCCTTTGTTATACTTAAAATATCTGTCTCTTTATTAGGCACTATACCTAAACGCGTGTTTGTGCCAAAAGTTACAGTGCAGTGCATTGGCAAATTGGTAACTGACTGTAAATGATAGTTCACATAAATGTGAATTCTATCACCTGCATTAAGTGCACCTGTATTTGAATAAATAATTACAACTTGATTAGAAGAAAGTGCTATATTCGTGTTATTAAAAGTTTCACCAAGATATTCTGATGTAATCATTGTTACATTTAAGAGATTAGTATTAAAATTAATAACCGCAGATTTTACTGGTACCGTGCCAGCTTCAATTTTATATTTTATTACATCCTGAGTTTTAATTGTATATATTTCTGGAGTTTCAAGATATGTCTTAGGTATTGTTTCAGGAAATCTTATATTCACATCAAATGACTTTCCTGCAACTACCGGAATTTGCACATATCCATTTGTGCTACCATTGAATACATATACTTTGAAAATTACATCTGTAGCAGATGTTTCCATCTTAAATGTGTCAAACGAGATAATATCTTTAAATCCACCTTTTAATCTATCATTATTTGTAATATAATTTATTAGAATTAAATTACTTGATTTTACATATTGATTTGATGAACTATAATTATTTGTAATATTATCAATATTTGTAAAAACTTCTGGGATATAAATTTTTGCCTTTAAAATAGAATTATTAGGAACACCTTGATTGGTAATAACTAAAGCAAACCGATTTGAGGTTTCAGTAGCATATATTTCATTAGGTGTTATATAACCTGCAGCTTCAACATCTGGCATATAATATGTTATATCTAAGCTTTTTCCTACCTCAGTAAATGTGCTTACAAATCCTGCCCCTAAATCTACCTTGCAATACCAAAAAACATTTGAATAGCCATAAGGAATTGAATCTAAACCTGTAATTATAATTTTATCATAACTTCCGGGAAGAATTTCACTTCCATCATTTGCATAATCAATTTCTATATAATTTGATGCAATAACATTTGAAATGTTACTGGTAGCAGAAATATTTATACTGGAATATTTTGTAATATTTGTGATAATTCCTGAATAATATATTCTGGCTTTTTTAATATTACTTGAACCTGTGCCATTATTTAGTATATAAAACTCATAAGTATTTGATTCTAAAGTTGAAAACACAAGATTTGGAGTAACATAAGAAGAAGGCGGTGTTACAATATCAAATGAAATATCACCATAGATATTTGTTGTATATGTACTATTACTTGCTATAATGTTCAAAGAATATGTGCCTGTACTATTGGGCGGCTGCAATGAAGAAATTGTTATTTGGTCAGATTTTTGCGGAATAAAATTTGTGTAAAGAATTATAAACTTTCCATCTGTGTATTGTTTATTATATCCCAGTGTAGTAGACAAATTATTAGTAGTAAGAGTTTGTTGTGTAAAAACTGATGGTAATCCAAGAATAACTTTAAATATATCATTACTGCCTTCTCCTTTATTTGTAATTTTTATATTCAAATCAAATGTTGGTTGGGTCAATGGAATTTCATCTGGATGCATTAAAACAGATGCCGCTTGAGGTTTGGGCATCTGGAAATATACATTTATGCTTTCTCCAGAAAGTATGTCAGGAGTTTTATAATTTGATAAAGAAGTATTATATCTTACTTCTGAATTCCAGGCCACATTATAGTTTCCATATTTAACTTTATCAAGAATTGTTATATCAATTGATTCTGTCTCTCCAGGACTTATATTAGTATTACTTACAGAATAATTCAACAATATAAAATTTTCGCCTCTGCTTATACCACATTTTCTGTTGGGGATAACTACAAGATTATTGGTAATGTAAATATTCGTCTGAATATATATCTTAATCATATTTATATAATTTGTTCCACTACCAGTATTTATTACATAGTAAGTATAATTGTTTGTAGTCAAAGCTGTATTTTGCTCATTGGGTGTAATATATACAGCTGCCTTATACCCGGGATGATAGAAATTGAGAGCAAAGCTTTTACCAGTAAGTTCATCTACATTTGCAAAATTATTAGTATTTGTTGAATTAGCAGCATATACTATAAATTGATTGGTAACAGGTGATGAGACATTATCATAAGCGTAAAGTTTGATTATATCTTTATCATTTGGCACAATATTAGTTCCATTTGCTTCATAATTTAAAATTAGATAATTTTCTGCTTTATTATAAATAATATTTGTGCCTATAAGTGCACTGGTTTTAAAAGTAACATTTGTAAGTTCTGCTGGAATGACAATTTTTAATAGTTCTACATTATTCCCGCTTGGATCTAAATTAGTTATTACTATTGTATAAAGTTTAGCGATTTCATCTATCATAATATCATTTGGTGCGGAATATCCATTAGCACAGACAGGTGGGAACTTAAATTGGATTGTTATTGTGCTATTTGAAGAGACATAAGTAGAAACAAAACCCTGTCCATCATTATAATCTACAAAGCTGGTCCAATTACAATTTGTTTCTCCTGTTGTCCAGGTATCATTTACAGCAATCTGAATAATATTATATTCACCGGGTTCAAAGCTGGAAGGAGAAACTGTAGAATAATCTATTAATATACAATTAGTTCCGCCATAATTGCTTATTTTAGATACAGCTCCGGCTACGCCACCACCATAATTTGGATCTACTTCAATATTATTTGTTACAAATGGAGAAGGCACAATTATTTTTGCTCTTCTTATATCAAGGTTTCCACCTGTATTATTAAGCTTATAATATAATGTAGAACGAGTGACAGATGTTAAAACTTCCACTGTTGCTGGGAAATTATTAAACTGTTTTGAAATAGCACAATAAGCTCTTCTTATTACACTTAAATCTTTTGTGCCACCTGCAATGTTTGTAGTAGAAACATAACCATTACCATCACCATTGTCTACTTCTAATTCCCAAGTATAAACTCCTGTATCTGTAACTTCTGTAACAAGTTCAAATGTTATAGTATCGGTTGCCCCAGCGGGTAAAGGATTGCTCTCAGCTGTATAATCAAGAGTTATATAACTGCTTGTAACACTTACAGACACTGCTTCATTAGTAAGATGTGACGATGTAACATTTTGAACTTTATTTGCAAAAATTGTGGGAATAGTTATTCGTGCTTTTTTAATACTATTTGAACCTGTTCCATAATTTTCTACATCATAATTAAGTATGTTTGTTTTAACAGTTCCAGATGGAACAGCAAAAATACTATTAGGATAAATTTTACCTTTACCGTAAGCAGGCGGTATTTGTATAAATATCCACTGTGTATTACCACTTATATTTGGGAGATAATCTTCCTCAAGGTCGTTCTTTGCTTTTATAGGAATTTGAAAAGATGTATTCCCACTAATATTATCAATTAACTTAAAAGTAATTACATCATTTGATTTACCAGTTAATAAATTCCCATCATTTTGATAATCAATAAATATATATTTACCTGAATTAACCCATCTTTCATTTACAGAATTTGTTACTATCTGAGAATCAATATCAATACATTCTACAATACTTCCGTTTGTAGGGAAATATATTCTTAATTCTTTAATATCATTTCCCGGGTCCCCATAGTTTGTTACATAATAAGTAAGAGCATTAGTAGTTGTAGAAGAATCTATAATATTATTGGGGTCAGTATCTACCTTTACAAATGCATTTGCCATTAAAGGTGGATAAACTGCATCTATAATTTTATTCTCAGCTCCAAAATTTTCAGTGCTATACCAAGCGAAATTATTTTTACCATTAGCAACTTCCAGTTCAAAAGTGTAACTTGCTGGAATTGTAATATTATCTTTTACTTTAAAAGTAATCTCATCCCATTGACCGGGTTGTAAATTTCCTTTATTTGTATAATTGATTATTATTTCATTATTTGTAATTTTTATATCGGATGGAGCTACAAGTATAATTGTTGATTCCACATCATATATTTGAGTAAAAGCTGTAGGGACAATAATTTTTGCTATAAGAATATCATTTTCTGTATCACCTGCGTTATAAATTTTATACTGAAATTTGTTACTTATATCAGAAGTATAAAAAGATTTTGTATTAGTAGATGATGCGCCACTAATTTTTTTAAAGATTGAGCCAGCGCCGTGTGGGTCAGGAGAAATTACATCAACATCCCAGCCAGATGTAGCCTCCTGAACAGGAATAAATCCGTCACCATTATTATTGTCTGCATAAGATGGAAAACTGTAATTTGTAGGATCTGAAAGTGAAGGAATATTGTCATATAAATCAAATGTAAGTGTATCTATCATTCCACCATCAAGATTTGTGCTAGCTTTCCCATAATCTACTAAAATATAATTTGTTCCACCAAATACAGCAGTAAAACAACTTGAATTACCAATTGTGCTATCAAAGTTAACAGCATTAGTAAACACATCAGGTAATATTATTTTTATATATTGTATCTTATTACCTGGATCACCTTTATTTTCTATTACATATTGAAATGAATTTACTGTTGTGTTGTTATAAATTAAAGTTGGAGAAATATAAGCAACAGCATTTGGAGGTTGAAGTCTTATTAATACTGTCTGAGAAGTATAAAATGCATTTGTTGTAGTATAACTTGGAGTTGAACCAAAGACACTACTATATACAATAGAGCGCCATATAACATTTGTGGCAGTAGTAATATCCGGTGTTCCATGAGCATTTATATCAATTCTATCCAGTCCACTCTGAGCAGGGAATATACTTCCATCACCTGCATAATCTACAATTATTTTGTTATTGCTTACATAAACATAGCTTGTATCATTATTTATTTTTAATGAAGAAACATCTGCACTTGTCACATTAAATCCTGAAGGTATTTCTATCTCAAGACGTGTGATATACGGACCAGGATTTGTGGAATCAGTGGAAAGATAGTAATAGAAAAGATTATCAGTTCCTTCGTATATTTCATTTGGAGAAATAGAAGCATACGCTATTGGGTCTGTATAAACTTTTACTATTGTAGTGTTGAATTTAGGGTCTATACTTGGTTTAGAATAACAGGTAACCGCAGCGTTTCCTGAAAGGAATTTTTTATCTGCTGTTGTACTATTAGTAGAGTAGCCAGTATTGCTATACTTGATACAATTTGCATAACCAATAAAAGTGTCTCCTGTGGAAGACGGAGTAGATGGAGCCCTAAGCGAGAATTTTATCTCTATTTGTTTGTTTAAGGTGCCCTTTCTTATAACGCTATGGAGCGAATCAGACACCTGACAAAATCTTAATTTTAGTTCATTTCCATTAGTAATTATTAATACCTGATTATGCTGAGTAGGTACCCCTGTATAAATATTAGATAATTTTGCAATTATCCCATTATTAATAGAATCCCCCCATTCTGTATAAACTTCTATATTACTCCAAGAACTCGTATAATTAGGTGGTTTTATTAATCTTATTTCCCCAATACCAGAGTCGTTACTGGAAAAAGTTGGTTTAATTATATATACAAATTCCACCATTTTATTTGTTACTACCTCTGCAGGATATATTTCGGCTGTAATAGTATCAGCTACTGTTCGTATAAGTAAATCATCGTATCGCACCTGTTCCATTTCTGTTACATGCCAATGAGAACCATGACCTAACATTATCCTTAAATTTGAATTCCAGCTAACAGGGGTTTCACCAACTAAACAGTATTCATTAGGATAAGGGTTAGATGGGTCATCAGTAGGATTAGGGTTAATATAAAATCTTAATTTAGTGCCATTATGTGTAATTTTCAGTCCCACAGGATTAGAATTAGAATTATTCGGATTATTATTCCCTTCCCATAAATCTTCATAATTCTTTTCTAATCCATAATTAGGGTCACTAACTAAATCTAACGTGCCACCCGAATAAGGTACATTTTGAAGATTAAATCTACTTTCAGAGAAAATATAATAACCCCACATACTTCTATAACCACCCAGTGAAGCATTTGTGTTAACACCATATCTATACATTTCATACATAGCAACAGCATTATCAAAAGTTTCACCTTCAACTGTTCCGGAAATCCCATTATCTTCAACAAGCCAGACAGTTCCCTCAACAGCACCAGCTTCGTTATCTTCATAAAATAAGCCAGCAGAATAAGCTTCATTATCCGGGTCAAGCCGTGCCCATTTTCTAATTACTTCAAATCCAAATGGTTCTGTCTCTGAAGCAGAAAAATATTTATTTCCATTAGCATTAGTAAGTTTTATAGCATTGCCACACCAGTAACTAATATACCAGTCATCATCAAGATTCCCAAATTCCCAATGGGATTGAACAGCACCTGTAAAAACTCCCTGGTTATTAATTACGGCGAATTTGCTTGTGCGTGCTGGATGACCACCACTGCCGTTAACAGGCGGAAAATATATTCCACTACGTCCATAATGAAAATTTGTCTGCCAGTTACTTAATACTGAACTGAGTGAATCAAATGTTTCAGAAAAATAGAGCGATGTCCCATAAATAGAAGTAATAAAAAGAAAAGATAAAATAACATTTAAAAGTAATACCATACAAATATTAGCATAATGTCGTCTTAAATTTAACCATATACCTCTATTCATTTTATTATTACCATCACATATTCTTTTAAATAATATTATTGTTCTGTACAATAATACAGCAAAAATTATGCCAGATTACAATTTTAATATCGGTAAATAGTGGCTATAATCATAATAATTTTATTAAAAAAATATAACTATTTTGTTAAAATTTTGTATTTTAAATGCAAAAAAATGCATAATAGTCTAAAAAGGGAAAATATTACCCCATTCTGTAAAAATTTTATACATTGGTAGGATTGGTAGGGAGTGAGACGACTTTATGAATTTTTCCGTAACAATTCAGATTTCCTAAAAAATGTAGAAACAGGACTTTCGTTCTGTTGAAATACGGTTTGTAGTGAACAGGCATACCTGTTCACTTAAAAAACCGCAAGTTTTTTTAAAAAAGATATATATGCCGGAGGTCGGACTCGAACCGACACGGTTGCAGAACAACCGACGGATTTTAAGTCCGTTGCGTCTACCAAAATTCCGCCACTCCGGCTCCACTTCCTTGTTATAAATATAAAAATTAAAATTCAAATGTCAACATTTTAATGAAGAGTGTTGAAAATTATTTTATAATTGTTCTTATATTAAAAATTATATAAAATAAAATTTTATCTTATATTTGCATTAACAAGATGTAATATATTGATAAAAAATATAGAACCATACCTTTAGGTGTGTTAAATTAATATATCTAATAGACATAAAGGTCTGTTTTTACAACTCATTAGAAAAGGATTCTTTAAAAATATTATAATTATTCAACACTATTAAATTTTATTTGACATTAAGATTTAATTCACCTATATTTGAAATATATGAAAAAGAAAACCACTAAAGATATTGATAATCTTTTGTTAGAATCTATTGAACCTGAAGTTGCAAAAGCACTTAAAAAACTGAAGAACAAACAGGCATTAAAATTACATGACATTATGGTGCTACTTTTAAAAAGTCAGTTCAACCATATTCAGCATATAGATAAAGAGCAGACATTATTAAAAAAAGAGTTTTATAATTTAAAGAATGAATTCAATACATTCAAAGACGATATTACAAATAAATTCAATATATTCAAAGATGATATTACAAATAAATTCAATATATTCAAAGATGATATTACAAATAAATTCAATACATTTAAAGACGACATTACAAATAAATTCAACACATTCAAAGAGGATATTACAAATAGATTTCAGCAATTAGAAGTAAACATATATAAATCCCAGGTAAATCTAATCAAATGGATGGTAGCAACACTTGTTGCACTTGGTTTAATAAGTAAAATAATAGATAAATTTCTGTGATTATTGTCTATTAAGCTATTATAGTCTTTTCTATAAAAAAAATGGGGGGATGGGGACGGTGCACAACTTTGTTAATTTTGTGTATAGTTTTCAGTGCTAAGTGCTAATGAAATGGGCAGGGTGTAGTAAAGAAAAAGAAAAAATTGGGACAGGGGAAAACTTTGGACGCGTTTTTTTAGTTTTTGTTTGTTTATAAAAGTTCGTAAAGATGGGATAAACTTTATTTTTGGAGGATTTGATTTTATAGCGAAATTATAAAGTTAATAAAGTTTTGCACCGTCCCTCATTTCTCATTTAGCGCTCTCATAAGCGTAGATAGTTTTTATAATCCTTTCGTAAAATTTTATAAAATCATTAAAATTAAATTTTAATTTAATTGATTCAAAAACAGGATGTATATTTTTTATTAAATTTAAATTTTCTTCAATTTGATAAGCAACAGTTGCAGGGTCATCAAAGATTGCCTCCTTTTTTTGGGCATTTCTATAACAAAAATTAAATCTTTCGTTTAAATTCATACCCCATACTAATTTACCTATATAGTAGAAATCAATAAAATCCTTTGGTTCACTTCTGCTTGCCAGTGCTGTTAATTTATTAGAGCTGATATTTTCTATTGTATCAACAGTAATAAAAGTATCTTCATTGAAATAATATTTTTTTCTTTTATTTTTTAAAGATAGTAAATCTATCACAAAATCTACCTTGATATTATTAATAATAAGTGAAATGAATTCATCTGATGATTTGAGTAAAATCCGTTTATCCAAATACTTTTGACGCAAGATATAGTCAATGTCAGAAATTTTTATATTCTTTTTTATTGTGAATAAATCTAAATCATTAGATATTCTATGATTCAAATAAAACACCGCAAGCGCTGTTCCACCAGTTAAAAAGAAATTGTTCCTTATAATTTTAATTTTTGAAAAATCTATTAACAATTCGCGCTGGTCTTTTGAAAAATAAAATTTCTTATTTTCTTTTGCTTCCATATACATCAAGCAATCGTCTCCATTTTTTCTGTGTATATCCTGATAATTTTAATTCATTTAACATTTTTTTTATCTCTTCAAAAGAAAATAACATAAGAGTATCCTTAACTCTGCCGTATTCCAAAAATCTTGAAAGAACCCATTTATATTCAGGAGAATTTTTATTTTCTTTAATTTTTTCAATATATTTCTTAAATGTTTCCTTTCTTTTAATTTGTGGTAAATCCCAAAATATAGCATCCAGATTAATCTCTGATAAGTGTAAACGCTTCATTCCCTTTTTAGAAGAATTCTCTTTTTTCATTTCTTCCTCAGTAATAATATTATTACTTTTAATCAGTTTGTCAACAGTGAAAAAGGGGGGACGGTGCACAACTTTGTTAATTTTGTGTATAGTTTTCAGTGCTAAGTGCTAATGAAATGGGCAGGGTGTAGTAAAGAAAAAATTGGGACAGGGGAAAACTTTGGACGCGTTTTTTAGTTTTTGTTTGTTTATAAAAGCTCGTAAAGATGGGATAAACTTTATTTTTGGAGGATTTGATTTTATAGCGAAATTATAAAGTTAATAAAGTTTTGCACCGTCCCTCATTTAGCGGTGGATTACAAATTTTATGTATTTTACATTGCCTTTGCTGTCTTCTGCTACTGCTATATATACTCCCCTTGACAATGGACTACCTGAACTATCAGTCCCATACCATATTATCTTATGCTCTGTATTTGGTCCTGATAGCTCAGTTAACTTTTTGCCAAAAATATTGTATATTGTTATCTTTGTATCAGCAGGACAGTTGAAAAATGTGATATAATCTTTTTCGCATTCATAAGGATTAAATGGATTTGGCACTAATACTATATCATTAATGCTTAATCCTTCTCTATTACTATGTGACGGTTGTATCCACTTCTGTTCTTGTTCTAAGCTCCACTTTAATTTAAAAGATGTATCAATAGCTGCTACTTTCCAATAGACTGTTTTTGTTACAGGTATTTTTGATTGATAGAAACATTGAAAGCTACCAATCCAGCCTTGAGGTATGTTGCCAATATTAGCCTGACCACGCGGATAATCTATTGCATCTGAAATATAGTTATAAACACCGCTTGAATTAGTGCCAATAGCGATTTTGTAGCGCATTAAATTTTGTGAAGTATGGTCATCATAAGCTGGTGCCCAGCCAAATTGCCAATAACCGGGAGAGTCAATAGCATTTAATGAAGTTGGAGCATTTGGTGGATTATTTGTTATAGAGTTAGTATTTATGTATTTGTCAAGCCTGCCGCTACTACTGCTATCAAGTCCTGTGACAATCAAATCTAAATCTCCATCAGTATCTATATCACCAAGCGCAATGGAACTCCATTGAACCCCTTTGCCAAAGGACGTCGGTCCTGTAAAATTACCATCTCCATTATTTATGTATTGGTCAAGCTTCGAAGAACCTGCAACAATCAAATCCAAGTCTCCATCACCATCAATATCGCCAAGCGCTATGGAACTATACCAAACCTCTGTACCCCAGTTTGTTATTGGACCAGAAAAATTTCCAGCACCATCATTTGTATATTTGTCAAGCCTGTAACTACTGCTATCATCTCCTGTGACAATCAAATCCAAGTCTCCATCACCATCAATATCGCCAAGCGCTATGGAACCCCACCTAACCCCTCTCCCCCAATTTGTTATTGGTCCTGAAAAATTTCCGTGTCCATCATTTATATATTTGTCAAGCCT
>Ga0164318_10007283_pt1 | contig 10719 bp, 13 predicted proteins | sample GuaBasSedimGuay9_FD_113734 | JGI IMG/M metagenome (GOLD analysis project Ga0164318, IMG submission 113734) | Subseafloor sediment microbial communities from Guaymas Basin, Gulf of California, Mexico - Guay9, Core 4571-4, 0-3 cm | ecosystem: Environmental > Aquatic > Marine > Hydrothermal vents...
ATTTCATACGACTAATAAAAATCCCCCCAAAATGTAAGGTCCATTCCCCAACTACTGATATCCAGAGTTAATGGATTATCAACAGCAATAACCAGAGCCATGATATCGTAAACAAACATTCTGTTGGGAAAACTGCCCAGTTCTACTGATTGATCATTACCAGCAGCAGTTAATACCTGCCTTGAGATCTCATGATCATAATCAAGAACTGAACTTGACAAAAAATCTGTCATATCTGCAATATCACCAAGGCTCTTTTTTATTGGAGTTATGGAAAGATTTACATCACTCCCTGGTACTATATTCTTGAGATGAAACAGAAATTGAGTAATATATACATAGCGGAACATATTGAATTTCAAAACAAGATAATTCCCCGGATTTAAAGTAAATGTTGTATTAAACGTTTCATCGTTAACAGCAAATCCCGCATCAACCGAAAATACCTGAAAACTGCGGGGATCATCAGGAGGAGAATTCGGATAAAGAGTTTCTCCAGTTGCACTTGCGGTATAATCCAGTTGTACTTTACTATACTTGGGAGCCAGCCACGATCCACCCTTCTCATGTGAATACAAAGCAAAATAGTGATCCCTTCCCTGCTTTAAATTCTCCCACTGAAACTCCCAGGTTGAAGCGGTATCTATATCAACATACTCTTTTTTATCAAGAGGATTCATGCTTGAGGGAGGATCGTTCTCTTTATGGACAATTCTGATTTTATCAATGACCTGGTCAGCTGGTGTATCCAATGACGGAGACTGCCAATACCAAATGGTGTTTACAGAGGTTGTCCCCGAAACGGATGCTCTGAATTTCCCAATTTGAGAACCGTCATCCGCAGGATTATCCCTTCCCAACGGCAGAGGAAGAAGATAGTCACAAGCAGTTAAGAGGAACACTGCCATAACTGCCGTTAAAACATAAATAATTTGTTTCATCTTCATCACTCTAACCTCAAATTTACCACAAGAGAAGCTCCTTTCCCTGAGGGAACAACATTGAAAGAAAGATTTTCCGCTTCCTGACCGCTGCTGTTCCCTTCTTCAGCAGGTAAAATCAAACCCGCTACAGAGAGGACGGTGCTTCCCACCAACAAGCCGTATGCCGTATATGATAAAATGTCCGCTGTTAAAGAATATCCTTTCGTTAGACTGTCTCCCATAGTCCCTGTGGGAGAGGTATCCGTTATCCTGGACTCCTCTGCCTTTCCCCGGTAGTTTAATGCAAGGCCGGCGGCAAAGTTACCCAAACCGGCAAGGCCGCTTCCCCAGCTTAGAAGCCGCCGTGCCTTTTGGGAAACTATCATGGGACTGTGTTCCCCGGGCAGGAGAGCTGCGGTAATCATCCCCGCATAACCGATACCCCAGAGGCCGTAGGCGGTATATCTGGAAATGGAAGAAAACAGCAAAGAATCCCGGTAGTCATTATATTTGGCTGTAAAATCAGAGGTGGCTTGTGCATATTCAAGATACTTCCTTAAAGATATAAAGGAGAGCTGATCAGTTAAAGCAGAAAACGCATCCCCCAGGGTATTCATCCCGTAAAAAATTGAGAAAAGATACTTCCCTGCCGGAGAAAATGAGTATGCATCATCCAGCATGTAGTTGACACCCACTCCAATGCCGATATTTCCAATCCCTGAAAAAAGGTACTTTACGGATAAAAAACCGGAATAATCCTGAGTAGATTGCCAATAAGAAGCATAAGGATCATCCTGAAATTGATTATTCATATACTTATTCCAGTTGATAAGGGAATACAAACGTTCATACTCTGCCAGCGATCCAAAGAGGTTCCCGAACTGATCAAGTGTTACCAAAGAAAAAGTTGTCCAATGCTGCCATTTACGTTTCTTTTCCCGTGCTTTCGCAGCCTTCTCCTCTTCAAAGAGGTTCTGGATTTCCCCCTCTACAACATTTTCCTTAACCTTTTCCTCCAAAGCTGTTCGGGCAGGTTCATCGAAAAGCTCCAGAGCCTTTTCGGGATCTTTTTCCACAAGATCCGCAAAAGTATTAATATTCTCCTTTACCTGGGCTTCTTTCCTGGTTTCCCTCGCCTCATCCAGGGTTTTTTCCACCTCTGTTACAACCTCCGGAGGAAAGAGTGTCTGAATAATCCTTCTTGTCAGGCCTTCAACAGCTTCGTCAAGCCCCTTTAAGCTGGGAGCATTTTCAGAATCTGTCATGATAAACTCTTTTTTCTGTGTATCATAAACACGTGTTTCCAGCTTGTATCCGTCACCCTCAGGAACAACCTTCCCAAATAAAATCTGGTCCGTTTCCAGCCTGTCTGCATATTTATTGATATCTTCAACCCGGGGGAGAGATTTTAAAGCAATTTCATTCTCATCAAGAAACTTCTGCAACTCCTCTCTGGACAGGACTTTGTAAGTATTTATCTTGTCAATCTTTGCATCAATAAGTTTGTCTACAACCTTTGGTATATAGGCAGGAACATCTTTTGAAAAAACCGGAATAATCGCCAATGCAGGCTTTTCTGTCTTGTCCCCATTATCGGTTTCCTGTGAGAAACCGGCACCGACCTGGAAAACGAAAAAAAAGAACACTAAAATGAAGGTTTTTTTTAGAAACAAGATTCTCATACGCTCTAAATATATATCATATTCCCAAAATATCAAACATATTTATTTTATCCTTTTCTCACATCCTTTTCTCACCAGGGAAGCCATACCTTCAACATTTCGATATGACATCCTTTAACCCGAATCAAAATCTTGATTACTGATTATAAATCACTGGCATATATGAGGAGGCTCTGTTAGAATTAAAAAGGAAAACAACAGTTAGAGGCTATAAAAATGAAAAAAATCATATTGTTTCTCCCTTTTATTCTTGTACTGGTATTTCAGATCACAAGCTGTAAAACATTATTCACAGAAGAAGGTCGTTTATACCGCCAGGCAAAAACTCTGGTTCGACAAAAAAAATACGACCATGCCATATCAAATTTAAGTATTGCCCTGCAGATAGACCCTGAGTACAAAAATGCTGTCAAGCTTATAGATGAAATTTTTCCCGAATCCCAGTCGTACTATCTTCGCTTACTCAAAAATATGGAACAGAAAGATACTCTGGAAGTACTTGACCGCCGTGCTTCGATTTATACAAGTCTAAATACGATTTACCGTGCCATGAGTAATCTTCCGCAGCTGATACATCCAAAAACAAAAGAAATGCTTTCGTTCAAACTAACTGATTATTCAAAACAAATGGATGAAGCAGTACACTCGGCTGCTGAGGGATATTATCAGGAAGGACTCAGGCTGGCAGGGAATGGGAATAGAACTGATGCAAAAGCAGCATCGAAAGCTTTTTTGAAAGCACTGGAATATATACCGGATTATAAAGATGCGGTTTCCAGGGAGGCTGCTGCGAGGAACAGGGCAATTCAGGCCGTTGTGTTTCTACCATTTCGAGGGTTGGACTATACTATTTCTGATCTCAATGCAAATGAATATATATTGGATACCATTGTAGCAAAGCTTAGTTCAGACAAGGAAGTAATGGAGTATACAAAAATTGTTGATCAATCTCAACTGGAACCTATTCTGCAAAGTCAGCAACTGGCGCTATCCGGTCTTTTTGATGACAGGACAAGTGTTGAAATTGGAAAACTTGTTAGTGCCAATCTCATTTTTTCCGGAAAAACAAACCAGATATCCTATGATGAACCGGTAACAACTCACAAAGTCGAGCATAGGAAGCGGGAAGTTCCAGCTGCTTTCGATGATCTTGGGAGAGAGCCTTTGGAGGGAGAGACGGTTACAGTTGAAGCAGATATAGATATTTTCAAGAAAACAACCAGTGCAAGAATCCTCATAAGCTACAAACTTCTGGATATAGAAACGTCTACTGTTCTTCTGAGTGATTCTCTGAATCGGGATACAGAGGACAGCATCTCCTGGGCAGCATACCAGGGCGATGAAAGAGCATTAAATGAGAAAGATCTTGAACTTGTTTCAAAAGGAGAAGGAAAAGCAGCAGATGCATCGGAGCTCATTTCAGAAGGATTAAGATACCTGGGTATGGAAGTAGCTGCAAAACTTAAAAGCTATCTTAAATAACACCTGTGTACCAGTGCTCAGAATATGAATAAAATCGGACTTAAAATTGGGGACCTTGTAATTTTTTTTATTGCACTTGTATTGCTGTTTGCAAGCTATGGCATAACTAGTTCAGGATTCGGAAAATCAGATTCAAATAATAATCTTATTTTGAAAATATCCGCTTCCAGTGGAGAATGGATGTATCCACTGGACAAAAAAATGAAACTTTGCGTGGACGGCCCCCTGGGTACAACAATAGTCAATATAGACCATGGAAAGGCATGGATAAGTGATTCTCCCTGTAAAAATAAATTATGTATTGCAACTGGTGTTATTACCTCACCCAATTCCTGGGCAGCATGCCTGCCGAACAAGGTTCTCATTTCAATATCCGGTTCCACCAGTAATACCGAGGTTGACGATGTCTCTTTCTAGGAGTCTTCAAAAATCCCAGGAACTATTAACGCAAACAGCCTTTCTTGGAGCTTTATGCTTGTTTTTTGCTACGTTGGAATACCTTTTCCCAAAACCAATGCCATTTTTTAGGATTGGACTTGCAAATCTGCCGATACTGCTTTCTTTGGAAATACTGCCTTTCCCATATCTCATGCTTCTCGCACTCCTCAAAGTACTTGGCCAGGGGCTTATTAATGGGACACTGGCTTCCTATGTAATTCTATTTAGTTTTTCAGGTACATTTCTAAGCCTTTTTGCCATGTATGCAGTCCGCAGGGTACCTGGATTATCATTTATTGGAATAAGCATAATCGGTGCCCTTTTCAGTAATGCTGCCCAGATTATCCTCTCACTATTAATCGTATTTGGTTTCAATGCCGGATATATTATTCCCTATTTTCTTACAATGGGAATTATTAGCGGAACTGCAATGGGCATATTTGCCAATTGGTTTTCAGCACAATCAAAGTGGTACCGGGCAATGGTACATAAAGAAATTTTTAGAATTGCGGGGAAAAAGGATTCATGTAATAAGAATACAGCAGAAAAAAGATCCAGAGATTACATTGGAACTTTTCTTCACCCGCAAATACGGTTTTTTATAGGTCTTCTGCTCCTGATACCACTTTTCTTTCAGGAAGTTCTCCTCTTAAAATTACTTCATGTAGTAACGTTAGGTATACTTTGTAAATTATCCGGTAAGCGCATTTATTATATTTATTTTCTTAATCTTCTCATCTGGATAACTCTCTTTCAGCTACTTTCTCCGTTTGGTCAGGTATTATTGGATCTGAAAATAATTACAATAACAAAAGGAGCATTACTTTCCGGATTTAATAAATCCTTGCTTCTTATTGGACTCGTTTTTACTTCATTATTCTCTGTATCCCCGGGTTTAAAATTTCCGGGACGTCTTGGGGGGGTGCTGACCGAAATGTTTTACTTTTATGAGGAACTATACAGTGGTAAGGGCAGGATAAAGCGAAAATCTTTCATTGCAGATGTGGATTTTTTATTAGCTGAAATATTGAATTCTCCAATGAAAACTCATGGCACAAATAAAGGGATATTCAGTACTTCCTCTGCTCCTGGAAGAAAAAAGACGGTCCTTCTCACATCCCTCATCTTCATATTCTACTATGCACTGCTTGTGCTGGGGAAGTTTTTTCCCAATAGGTAAAATTGTAATTTTTAAACAAAAAATAATTCCCGGGTAAATTTTACATTCCACAAAATACAGCAGACCTGCTGAACTCATCAGTTAACAATACAGAGGCCAGAGTTCCCACAGAGTTTTTTACAGCATCCTCTGTCTCTTCCTTAAAATCAGTAACACCAATATAAGGCTTTATTAGCAAATCACCATGACCTTCGATGTAACTAGGGGTACTATCCACTGCAAGTTTTCGAACTTCACGGTCCAGAGGCTGAGCTCCTGCAAGGATTGTAAGTAACAATACAACAAATAATTTCAGCTTCACAAACTACATCCATTTAAAAAGTAGTGATGCTGTAATGAGAAATACGAGTGCCATTCCGCTTAAAACAAGACCTGCACCATCTATCATAATAGCCCTGGGTACTTCATGTGTTAAGGGAAAAAGTTTGCTGCCTGCCGCATAAGTTTGGGGATTCCCTCATCAAAGTCTATGAGCATATCAATATGATGACGCTGGATCTTTTCCAAGGATAATTGCTTATCCGAATTATAGCGTATTTGTTCTATCGAAGGGAGGGTAAGAAACGATTCTTCCCTTAGTGTAGATTCACCTATTACACCGATTTAAAAAATGGTATCATTCCCCCCGTTGAAGACAAAGGAAAAGTTCCCTTGCCCCGAAGGAACTCTTCGACGCTGTCCCCCTGATAGTTTCCGATTATCCCTGTCTATAATATCTGAAAGTGAGCAGATTTCAACAATCTCTTCCAGTGTTCTCGGTTCAGGATAGAAGGACCTGAAAAACTCCAGCGTTTTCTTCACTGTTATAAACTCCGGCAATGCAGTGCTTTGAAATTGAATATCTACCTTCTTTTTAAAATGATTATCGATTTCTTTATCCCTGAAATAAACCCTGCCTGAAGTCGGAGTAAGAATACACAATATCAGGCAGTTCCCTCATGGATTTAATAAAATAATCAGGTGCAATTCCGGGATCTTTTATATCATCTCTATCCTCAACGTATTCAATCTGGACAGCACCCATAAAGCCGGCATTTTTTGCACCGAATATATCTTTTTGAGGGCTATTCCCGACGTAGAGACATTCTGATGGCAGAAATCCTGCTTTTTTTGCAGCATGAAGAAAAATAGAGGGGTCAGGTTTACTTTTCCCAAACTCAGAGGACATGACAACTGTAGAAAAATAAGATTCCAATCCGTAATCCACTAAATTTCTCGGGACCTGGGTTAGACTGAGGACATTGCTGATAATTCCAAAATGAAGTCCTGTTTTTGTAAGCTCATCCATTACCGTTTTCATTTCAGGGCGGACCGATCTTGTAAATCTTCCCGTTTCAATAAGGAAAGTCAGCTCCTCGGCAGTATTGGCATCTAAAGCCGCCATATCCGGTTCATCACTAAGAATGTACTCTTTCCATACCGTTTCGCTTGGCAACTCGATTAAGGTTTTACTTCGCCACTCTTTATACTGCTTAAGTCCCTCGATTAATCGTTTATAAAATTCTTCAACCGTATATTCTTTTGAAAGATTAACACCGGACTTGTTAAGGATGGAAATCATGGATCCAACCGCTTCCAGAGCTTTCTCACGAACTACCGGGTAGCGGTCTATTGTGCCGCCAAAGTCAAAAAAAACTGATTTTAATGCTTTCATTATTTCATTCCTTCTTGAGAAAGATGATCTGACCCGCCAAGTCTATAGATCAATTTCTTAAGCTCTTCAACGTGTTTATCAAGAATTTCCCGGATTCTCCCTTCTACAACAAGTCTCATTACAGGTTCAGTATTTGCCATCCGTACGAGAAACCACCAGTCATCAAAATCAACCCTGACTCCATCAAAAAATGTTTGTCTTCCTGAGAAGTAACAATTTTTAATCTGTTCTATAGCATATTCACCATCCGGAATAGCAAAATTCATCTCTCCAGAGAAGAAATAATTGTTTAACGCGTTTATTAAATCGGAAAGGTTTCTTTTTTCCAGACTTACTAGTGCCCGTACCTGAAAAAATGGAATCCACCCGTTATCCAGATTAAAGAAATCTCTGTAATAATAATGACCTGGCAGTTCTCCGCCATATATTCCGCTTTTGAAAGTTAACCCTACCTGCATGGCAGTATGACCCGTTGAACAGATATATGTCTTACCCCCCCAGTTTAGAGATATACTCTTTAATGGAATTTGTGGACCGAGCATCATAGAGAACGCCGTCTGCACCATCCTTTTTTTCAGGAAAATGTTTAAAATAATAAAGCCCCAGCAACCCGGTAATCAAATCAGGTGAAATCCACTTACCGTTTTCATCAACAAATAGGGCACGATCACCATCAAAGCAGATACCCAAATCAGCACCTTCTTTGAAGGGTTTTATTTTATCAAGATATTCGTGTGTAATACTTAAAGTCTGCCCGGTACCCCCGGGAAAAAACTGCTCCGGATTATTTTCTCTTCCAGCTCCCCAAGCCCATTTTTTCTTGATATTACCAGTGCATTCTTTCCGCTTATCTTTAAACCATTATACTCAGGAGGGTTATGGGAAGCAGTTATCATGATTCCACAGTCAAAACCATGAGTTATAGAAGCAAAGGGTACTGCAGGAGTATCCACTATCCCAATATCTGTTACCGAACAGCCAGCCTGTACCATACCTCTGCTTATTCCGGTAAAGATTTCTTTGGAAGATAGTCTGCCATCTCTCCCAATAACAGCCGTTTCTGCTTTCAATATTCAATAGTGAAACAAGATGATAACCTATTCGGTATGCTGTCTCTCTGTCCCACTCTGTGCCATATTTCCCTCTTATACTGCCTGATTTAAATATTGACATACTCAAACTCTCCATTCATCCGGTGAATTCCATTATTTCTTTTGATAAGGATTTTACTCTCTTCTCCATTTCTCCGGATTCTTCTGCTTCAACAACAATACGCAGCAGGGGTTCAGTCCCGGATTTGCGCACAATAAACCACCAATTTGAAAAATTAAAACGGAATCCATCTACCTGTTCAATTTCTGCAGTGGAATATCTCTCCAGAAGTTGTGATATTACCTGCTCCTGCTTCCCTGAACTTTCAAATGGAAAACTGATTTCTCCTGAAAATGCATACTTCATGATCCTCTTTTTTAAATAAGAAAGTTTTTCCCCAGTGGAACTGAGAATATTTAAAAGAATAAATACGGTTATCCACGCCGAATCGCAGTAAAAATTATCTCTGTAATAGTAGTGGCCAGTTAATTCCCCGGCACAGACAGCTTCTTCTTCCCTGAGCATTCTTTTAATTCTTGCATGTCCAGCCGGACATTTTAAAGGCAAAGCTCCTATGGTTTTTAAATACTCACTCACAGCGTTTGACGACCGTATATCAACAAGGACCTTTGATTCGGGAGAAGACATTTTTTCTTTTTCTGTAAAGTATTGCCCCAGAAGGGCTGTCACGAGATCAGGTGATACAATAGATCCTTTGTCATCTACCATAACAACTCTATCAGCATCGCCGTCAAAACAAAAACCTACAGCAGAACCTGATTCCAGTACTTTTTCCCGTAGTTGGTCAATGCTGCCTTCTGCAGAAGGATTCGGTCCATGAGCCGGGAACTGACTGTCAATAGTATTATTAATAATTACTGCATTCCCCTGGAAATCAGCAAGAAGCTGACTCGCAAACCTGCCTGCTGCACCATTTGAGCAGTCAAAAACTGCATTTAAATCTGAATAGTCCTCCTTATATTTAGCAAGATAATTAACATATGCTTCCTGTATATCAAAATGAACTATTCCTCCTCTCTTTCTATTTGGTTTACTGTTGTGAGATATACTTCCAACCATTTCTTCAATTCTTTTCAAACCGTTTTCAGATACAATCGGAATTGCATTCCTGCCGGTAAGCTTAAGCCCATTGTAGCCGACAGGATTATGGGACGCAGTAATCATAATCCCCCCGTCAAACCCATAGGTCCCGACAGAAAAATAGACTGCAGGAGTATCCACTATTCCGAGATCAGAGATTTCCATTCCGCTTTCAACCAGGCCTTTGGTCAGAAATGTAAATATCTCATCTGAACTGTTTCTACCATCCCGCCCTATGACAATTCTGCTGCCCTGTATAACTACAGAAAGTGCAAGCCCAATTCTATATGCTGTATCGCTGTCCCACTCCTTTGGATAGAGACCGCGAATATCATTTGACTTAAAAATACTCATACTCTTCCCTAAAAACTTTTATTGTTCCTCCATTCTCGTCTACAGCAAACACCAGATCCCAAGGTCCAATTGCAATACCTTCACAATCATCACCCCATTTGTCAGGCCCTTTTCCATGCCCCCCGAATTCATACAGGAAATTTCCGGTAACAGAGTCATAAACATCAACCTGCCCATTGGGATCATCGGCAATATAAAGTTTATGAAGCTTTGAATTCACAGCAAGATATCCTGCCTGCCTGGTCATATTTTCCCCTTCACAGATTTTCCCAATCTTGATAATAAAGTTCCCATCATTGTCGAACTTGAGTGCACCGCCGTCCTCGTTTTTATCAGAAACATAAATATTCCCATCATCATCAACACAAATCGGGCCTATTGCATCAAACCAGTCCGGTGGAGTTCCTTCCTTGCCGAATTCTCTTAAGAAATTCCCGTCTTTATCAAATACAAGAATTTTCAGTAAATTCGTGGATCCAACGTAAATAGTATCATCTTTATCTACCTTAAACTGGGGGATAATATTTAGATCTTTAAAAAATACCCCCATATGGTGTAATGAGTTAACAACAAACAAAAAAACACCCAGGAGGTGAAATAATAATGACCGAAAATACTGCAGAAATCAAGAGCCAAATCGCCCATATTGATACAACAAATGATAATCTTACCGGTAGAGCCGGTTTAACCTTGGTATCAAGATATGTAAGAGCAGCAGGAATACCCACATTGCTCAGTAGCAAGTTTTCTTTTATAAGAAAAAGCTCAAAAGGTACAAAGCTGGTATTGATCTTTCATCAGATTATTTGTTTC